>Ga0181470_100061_pt1 | contig 22225 bp, 18 predicted proteins | sample InSIn5SAF170_FD_119082 | JGI IMG/M metagenome (GOLD analysis project Ga0181470, IMG submission 119082) | Clean room microbial communities from NASA Spacecraft Assembly Facility at Jet Propulsion Laboratory, Pasadena, California, USA -... ...
AGAATTGAATATGTGGGTTCCTCTTAAGCACGTTTAACGAAAGTCCTGTGAAATGAAAGATTGACAATGAACAGGAAGGACCACGCTACAACGAATCAGTCGTCGCTAGCCTTTGATGTATTAGACTCAGAATTGGCCCGAAGTCAGATTGCCTTCTCAGAAGAAAAAGATCATACTACTTCGACCATGCCACTAAAATCAAGGCATAACGCTACTTCTGATGCCATACGTCCCTTTGAAAAATGTCCAACACAAATGGGCTCGTTCGGGGTTTCCGGTCGATCAGATATAACTATGTCTAATCTACTGACATGGCCTAAGGTGCAACAACTTCTTAGGTATAACAATGCACGTTTTCAATCCTTAACTTGTCAAAATCCAGAATCTGAGAGCTATCTTATTGAGATATCCAGGAGCTTTCCTAAACTTGCTGTCGATCGCCCAGTAGATGTCGGCTTCAGCGAGCATGGTGTCTTGATTCTAGAAGGAGGCCCCTTGGTACATCTACATAAAGCATATGTTGAACACCTCTGTATGGCTTATTTTCAGTCGTTTCATTGTATTTGTCCTATCGTCGATAACTACATGGCAAGCGTCAAGCCCATTGTCTGGCCTATCATCCTTTATGAGAGAGCACACATCTTTCGAGCTCCATAGGCTCGGACAATCAAGAAAGTAGAAATGCACATTGGATGAAGATGACGGCGGTTGTAGAGAATTTGTATTCGTTTCCACGACATCAAATCGGCGCCCGTGCAGTGCTACACGTGCTGTACCAAGACATTGTCTGGCGTACGCGATATCGCAGGACACCGGTAACTCTATGAGTGTGTATGCTAGCTTGTAACCTCAAAGTCCCAGCGCTGATTTAGAGCTCTCTTCAGCTTGACCGATTCTGGAAACCAATGTATCGTCAGACTCTGTGTCTTCTTCGGAAAGAGTATCATTCGCAGATGATTGAGATCGGTGGCGAACAGTGGCTGGTGTGCTCATTGTTTCCCCAAAATTTAAGCTTACGAACGTTTGATACTCCCTATCTGCCTTGAGCATCTCCTCCACTGCATCTTGTTCTAGCTTGTCTAGCTCCCTTCGGCGTCGATCAATCTCTTGCAACTTGTCTCTTAGCACCGTCTCCAGAAGATCCTTATGCCTGCCAAGTTCTTCAATGAGTTGTTGTGTTTCTCGACGCAACGAACAGATCCGTTGCGCAGGGAAAGGATCGCTCAAGAGGTAGGCCAGGGACTCAGCATCTCTCAGGAAGCGTAGGATTATGTTTGCGCTGCTATGCAGTCGATGTACCGCAGTGTGTCGTATCTGCGCGATCGAGCTTAGTAGCTCGGAGAAGGGCTTGCCCAATTCGGCCAGTTTGACGGCATCGAATTTGTCCTCATTCTCGCGAAATATCCTTGCCCAATTGTTCAGCTCAACATCCTCGGGACAATCCCATCGTTCTTTAGCAAGCATTTCGGGCAAGGTTTCGAGTCCGAATGCATAGCATGCTGTCTCAAGTAGGACCTGTACCTTGATAAATAGCCTATGTTGTGAAGCGTGAGGCAGGTAGACAGGGTATAGGGAAGCCACATGAGGCAGAGGTCGCACTGGCGTCTTTTGGCGATATCCAGGCTTTGTATTTTGCTCTAATTACTTCACTTCTATCCCGCTTTGCCTCACTTCTTTGACTAGATCATGCTTCTTATAGGCGTGCTTCAAATATTCCCAGGACCACTTCGCAAGTGGATGTACCACCTTCATATCACGCACCCATGCCAAACAAAGTGTAGTGCTGATTTCTACAGCAGAAGAAACCGCCTCCGAACGCAGCAACGGTCCTAAGAATTGGTTATCCGAGCACACGTGAAAGAGTAGAAGGATTCCAAAGAAACTATTGACTATTTAGTAGCTAGACCAAAGGTGAAGAAGGGCACGGACGTGTGAGTGTACTCATATATGTGAGGTATTAGTCGTCGATGAGGCTGGAAGATGGCAAATGTGAGTGGCCAGAGAGTACATGCCTGGAGGTTCAGTTAGACTAAATGCCGACGTCCACGACTTTCATAATCTTACTTTGATTGCTTTTCGGCATCCATGAATGTCATTGGAGATAGGTCTTCGGGGAGAGTGTAAGACCTTGTAGATGTAGGGTCTCCAAATTATATATTCTGTGTACTTGTAACGGGTACGCAGATTTGCATTCAATGCGATTCGAGAACGATCAGTTTCTGCTAATGTAGGACCCAACAGCGTATATATTGCGCTATTGCCAATCATGTGGGGATCTGATCCAAGCGTATCGTCAACAGATCGATCATCCCATGCCAAAGCAGGGGGTAGATGTGCTCGCCAGTCGTCCAACTGGCGTTGTAGCTCTTGAATAACGACCTCCGATGGTCCTTCTGATCCTTTTGTATCGAAAAGGCTCCCTAACCGGAGATACTCAGTCCTGGAAATCTAATACTTATCATGGCTTAAGCATTTAGACCTACTGGGTTGTTGAGTTAACTCTCTTGCACGATTGATTATAGTTCTTAGAGTTATTTGTGCCAAAAAGTGATACTCGATAAAGAGAGCTTCGTCAGATTTTGGTTGTCGCAGCTGGGCATCGGATAGAAATCTTGGGAGAGGCACCAAATTCTGCATCGCTGAGACTCGAGGAGTGTCTAGTCCTACCTCACCCTGAATACCCCTACATTAATCATGTTGTCAGTTGGATAATCATTATGATCATGAGGTTGCTCTCACCCTTCGAGAAGGCAACATATCCAGAAACATATGGCGATTTGATCAGCTTCTGTTGTGTCCCAGGTAATTACACTATAGCTTGATCAGTAAATATCCTTAAATTGTGATTGACTGACCTTCTAGCAAGGCTTTTACATATTGTGCAAGCAAGCTGGGTCGCACGGTAGAACTCCTAATCGTAATTATTTATGGCTGGACTGTAAAACTTGCAAGGTAAAAACCAACTAAGTTTCGCGAAATTTGTGCGTAATAGACTCTATAATCAAAACATTTGTTATTGCTTTACTTCATATCACCATGACACGGACACTTACGCCAGAAGAATGTGACACCGAAGGCTCTGTAGATTCCAGGAAGTTGATAGAAGACCAAGTCTCCTTTTGGCTTCGCACACGAATACATTTCCTGGTGGCTGCGAGATTGTACCACCTCTCACACCAGTAGATCTACCTGTCTCATCAAGAAACGGACGACCCATGGCAGCTTCTTGAGCCACACATCCAAGACCAAGGACAAGCAGAACCATGGCTGATTCGTCATGTGTTTTGTCGAAGAATTGGCTACACAGTTGAGGGACCAAGTTAACATGAAATTGGTAGAAGTCCAGAATGGGAAAGGTGCAGTGAAATGACTGGAAATAGGCTCCGCAAAGACTCTCGACATATGTTTTGTTGAGATTTATGATACGACCTCCTCCTTGCAGGACTAGAACACCATGCTCACTGTATTGGATATCCACTTGACGTTCCACGTTAACAGGCGGAAACTCCCTTGAGATTTCTATCAACCAGTTCTCTGTACCTTCATTTCGGTGGTCCCAATTCGGCATGTGTGATTCGTCACTAATCAAAACTGATTCCACTACAGGCCATGCAAGAAGGTCATACATTTCCGTAGAATGTCGAGGAGGCAGCTTGAATGATTCTGGGATGTTCTGTTGGGAGCTATCGGAAGTGGCCGACGATGAATCGTGTCTTGGTGTTGACGAGGAGACTGAGCTGTCCATATTATCTCTATACGAGCGTGTTATGATTCAGGTTTTGCTGGGTGGATCAAGGATTTCAATTCTGAATTCTCAACTTGTGAGCTGTTCCGACGAGAGCTTGCAGGATTGAACGTTATTACCATAATTGAACTGTTGGAAGTTCTACCACATTCCAGCAGAAAGAAGTAGTTATATGCGGCTCCTAGATCAGTGACACAATGCTGTTAAGGATTTCGGAGCCCTGTCTATCTAGCCAAATACCAGCACATGACTGGCGCGCAGATGCCGAGACCTTACAGAACCACTCTATTATATTCATTTTGTTCCTTTTGCCATGGTTACTTCTAGTCTTTTAGGGAAGTAACTGTGATTCAGATACGAAACGCAACTCGTCCTTGATGAAATTGTGTACCATCGTTCAGAACAACAATAGGAACAAGCACTTTCCAGTATTGCGTTGCAAAAGAATTAATTGGCTGATGTCCACTTTTGGTTGCGTTATTGAAGTTCCAAAAATGGATCGAGTCGAAGGTTGACTCTTCTCCACTATGAAGGTCGACACGGCATCACGTCCGCCTCCGATGTGGTAGGCATGATGGAAGCCAGGATATCCTCGTCGTGCCCCATTTGTGGGAAGCTTCATACGTATAGTTGGTAATCCTCCTCCAATCTGTAATAGTATGGTCGTCAAGATGAGATGCACTCAAGAATCGAACATCGTGCACGACTTAACATCTCGACCTGGACCGTTCTCCAAAAAGGCCGCCAAGGTTCTCAAGTCCTTGAACTCGAGATTTTCGCCAATGCTGAGCTTCACCAGTGCGCTGGTTCTGCCATTCGTTGCAGGCGAATAAGGGAGGTCGAGGTAAAACGAACAGAGGATAGGACAAATTGTTGTGTTTGGGTGATGTGTTACCACCGCCGAATGGCGTCAAGTGACCGTCAGCAACAATGCTACTAGAATCCTCTAAAAGTGACAGATTGTGAGCTCCCTTCCTTCGACTGACATGAGTGTATAGAAAAACCTTGGCGAGACATCGGGCTGACGTCACATTATCAGGAGCGTTTCCTCCGCCATCACGATAGATGGGGCATGATCTATTAAATTTCATGCATCTAGATCTACCCTACGTACCATTTCGATATGTTATATCCATCTTGCAGAATGTGTATTTTGTGAAAGTGACGGTTTCATCAAGAAAATTCAACAACAATCAACAAGTGTAAGTTATTTATCACAGATCACGAAACCATTGGCAATACCTTTGTTCACGTTTTGGAAGAGACTCAATCTGTTTGCATCGACAGGCTTGCAACAGCGTTACAGCGGCTGTTTAGTATAAACTCACCTTCACATCTGCCATGAGTGCTTTCCTATACTTTTCGAATAATAGCACGAACATCTAGAGGAACGTCTGTCCTTCCAGCTTGACCTCTAAAGCAGTGCTTGGTAGCGCAATAAGACGATCGACAGCATGATCAACTACAAGACTTGGAGAAGCTTTTTTGAGAGTCTCTACAAGCCGGGATTTAGCAGCCTCTTATTCCTCCTTCCTTTGCGTTGATACCTAGCAATAGATACAGAGACTTTTCAGACGCAGCTTTGACACATATAATTCATCGACCGCAGCTTGAATTTGGGTGGAGACGGCGGTCGTCATACTATTTGCTGTACTGGTAAATACTTCTTTTCCACAGATTGTTGGCTTATACATACATACGTTACTTCTTTAAGAGCTCTGTTCTAGAGATGTCCAGTGGTTGACATCCTCCATGTCTCGCTGCGAAAAACTGCAATTCCAAGCGAGGAGAAAGAGATTGACGTTCGAGTACACGCCTTAGCACGATGGACATACTATCCCGTACCTACATTCCCATCAACCCACGTCAAATGTACATTCCAGACGCTAGACACTGGTTTTGATTGTTGCCTATACTGTATGCACCAATGCTTGGGTTCGCGAACACACTGTCTTTTCTCATGGGAGCATGTGTCCCACATCCCTCACAGTCCTTATCGCATTTCATATCCTTGATCTCTTCTCGTAACCGCATAGCTTCGCCTACAATATCCTTAACCTCATCCTTCAAGACCGCATTGATCTGCCGTGCCATTCGCTCTTCAGCCTCAAGTCCATTTATCTGATCTTTCTTCTTTTTTCGGCATTTCGATGCAGCTTCACGATTACGCTCTAAGAACGCTTTACGCTTCGCTGCAGCGACTTCCGGGGGTGGTGGCGGTCTGCGGCGACGACGACGTTTGACTTTGACTGGCGGATCATCCGGGGTTATAGGAAGAGCTGGCAGTTGTGGTGGTGGAGGTACAGTATCATGACGAGGTCGTGTTAATGATGGCTTGGAAGGTGGTGTGAAGCTGTGTTGTGTGCTGTCGGAAATCGGTGATGCAGGGACTAAGAAAGAAGAATCCAGTCCTACTCCTATCAAATCATTCTGAACTAGTTGCAGTCCGTATTGTGCATTCTTCACCCCTAATGGTGACACAACATTGTCAAAGGTATCATAATGATATTCTTGTTGTGGCGGTACGTATGGAGGCTTCTGTGACTCTGAGGAGACATAGCCTGGCGAATCATTTCTAGTAAATAGTTGCTGCTGGCTGCTTTCGAATTCGTTCTTAGAGTGTCTGTCAAAGTCATCAGTATTGTACTAATATTGCTGCGTATGAAGTGTTCTACGAGACTGAAAGCCTCTGATGACAGCGAATTCTTTCTTGTGGTATGGAGAGAAGGTAATAAAATAACATTACCTGTTATTGGTTGAGACAAAGAGAGTGTCACTGGATACATCATAATGAGCAGGACCAGAATGTATAAGCGTTGAATCATGATATTTGTCATCATTGCTGAGTAACAGAGGACTGTTGATTGTGTCATGATCTCGATACGACGATGGTGTTATGTTGGCAGGTACCTGAAATATGGAAGAAGTCAGGACATCATCAAACGAACTTCCGTCCGATTGCTGTAAAGAAGTATTGGCAGGAATAGGCATCTCAAAGTGCTTCTGAAGTGAAAGTTGATCAGGTAAAAACCCCTGCGAAGAGATGAAGGTGTCACCTAGATTGTGCTGATTCCTTTGGTTATCAAGACTAAGGGTCTGTAGAAGAAAGAATTCGTGGTACTCTGACTTGTCTTCTGAAATATGCAGTGCAGCACTCGTTTCAGGCGTGAGAGATACATCCATGATGGTCGGACCCTAAGCCTTACCAATCGAAAATGTGTGCTATGTGAATACAAGATCTTTCCGTTCTTCAAGAGGTGAAATTATAAGCGAGAAGAAGGCCACCAAACTCATGATGTTCAGCAGTTTCAGCGAAGCTAGCTATCTCCCATAAAACAAGGGTGATATATATAAGTGGTTTAACAGATTCAAGGGATCCGACGTTTGTATTTGCCACCTCACTCGGCTTGAGTCAAGAGCACTTCGGCCACAAGCCCTTCTCCGAATCAACCAATTATAGCAGCGGCTTTTGCACCTTAACTATTCACCAATTATAGAAACGGTAGCTGCTCCGAGGCTGTTACCGATCAGATAAGCAGAATTACTCTGCTATAAGAAAAGGAAAGTTTGATAGAATTCTCTACAGATAGTCAATGAGTGCGTCACCCTGACTAGCCAGCCGAAAATGGGTCAAAGCTTTTGAATAGCAAGAGCGAGGTCAACAGTAGTCTATCAAGAACCTCGACGTGGAGCTGCCTATTAGGAGACTACGAGAGTTGGGCAATATGGTTTTTAGCATCCCTTCCCATTCATGTAGCGAAGCAATACATGAAAGATCATACAGTCGATTGTCAAACAAAAAACTTGGCTTTACCGTGGTCATGTAAGTTCGATTGGAAGAGTGTTGCCATATGGCTTGCTTCATCAGGAGTTGTGGATCTATATACTATTCAAGTATTGGTATCGAAATTATATGTTGCTCACGCGACCGAGCATGTGACATTTTGTTGGTTGCAAGGCTTGTATCCCATTGAGGAGAAAGGTGAATTTACCGACAAGTAGTCGAGAGGTGCTGTGCATAGACCGTTCGATGGAACCTCGCGATCTTGGGGGAAGTTTGCACGTTCACAGAGATCGACCACCACTACGCGGGCAGTAAAATATGAGGCGGTGTGGAGAAGTAATCACTACAACTAACAACCAACAACAACCACTCGTAGTAAGCCACGAGATTTGGTCATGTCTTTACAATATCCTAGATCGGTGTCCACTTCCTTCCAGGTACAGCATCTTCACACACGACTTTTATTACATCGACAATAATAAAATCAGCTGATGGACCCAGTCCCTTCGTCCCACCTAAAACTCTACTGCGACTAGTGCAGCACAATGACGTTGGCAGCCACACCTTGCACCTCGAGGGATAGATGGGATTTCAGAAGCTGGTCAGAGGATTCCCATCTTGAAGAAGACCCTTGAAAAGTCCCTGCGAGATTTTCATTTTGCTATCACTCAATTGTCAATGCGTGTCAAAGGAAGTGAGAAAAGACACCCTAATTGTCGACCGCAGTCAAGGTAATCTATCTATTTAACCATGTAGTCATGTCCTTGAGCTTGTGGACGTCCCATGGAACAGCTAGTCGCAGAAGAAAAGAGTTTGGAACAACGACCTGCCGTACCTACATGACTTGTCTTGTCATGAGGAAAGGATTAGTTGAAGGTCTATCCACACAAGACTCAGATGAGGTTCCCATGAAGGTGCCTACAGTCGACGGGTAGATTCCTAGTTACGGCAAGCATTTCCTCACCTCATCACGTTCCTCATGAATGCACGGTATTACGTCCCCTTTTTACTTTCCCTTACATTCTTCTGTCCCATCTAGGTCAGCATACAGGTATGGGATTGCTAAATCGTAACCGACGGTGGTGGCGAGAAAAATCTGCCCATGAAGTAGTGGATCATGTGGAATCAAGGTCCTTTTGGGACTGATCAATGCCGTCACATTCCAGAGGTGGGTGGATGGGTTCAAAGACACGGCACCAAACTCTGCTCAATTTGGATCCGTGCGGTTGCAATGCTGGACTAATTAGCATACCAACTTTGTACTCGGGTTCGACAACGCTGACACATGCTATTGCCAATACGGCATTGACCAATAAAGTAAAACTTAATCTGTGCCTGCCAATAACCATATCTTTAAGAAAGTAGTCCTTGTGGAAGAATGGTGCAGCGTGTTGTTTCGGAAGAAAGTAAATACTAAACAGTCTTCGCATTATGTTATCGTCAGAAGGGACAGAAGTCCGGGAGGATGGCTTAGTCAATTCTAACTGAGCGTCCACGACCTCAGCTGCATGGTAAGGTTTGAGATAGACCTCTTGGTGTTCACCTATGCCTGTGGTCGAACTTGTCGCTTGTGCTCCTGAAACTGCAGGGCGCCAAAGGTGCATTCCATATATCATGGAAATGAGATATGGATTCTCTGGATGCAGTCAAGATGCCGGCATCTCATCCATGAACGGGAAGTGATAGCAAAAGCGTGTCTCAGGCGTAAGCATGAGCTGTATAAGGAGGTCGCCTTCGCTAATCTTCCTAAGAAGTGTCTTCACATCAGCACCAGCTCTTATACGCTTGAAGACTTCAGCGGATTCAGCTTGGGAGCGACTCTGAAGAATTTGGTATATCTCTTCATATGATGTTTTCTCTTGAAGGATCACTTCAACGCTGCTTCCGCTCCGAATTCTAGCAAGTATGTCTGCCGCTTTGTGACCTGAACTCGTCCTCATGAGCTCAATGAGCTCTTCATAGGGCGATATTTGGTGTTGCTGCTGCACAAGGTCTTGGTATCTTCTCTTCAACGCTTGCGAGCGTGTTTCTTCCGAGTTTGTTACGTAGTGGCAATCGATCGATCGTAGGCCACAGCTTCTACATTTCGGTCGCGCACCTGAACACTACAATTCGTTAGCGCTCCTATAACTATCATTACTGACCCGCTCACCCTCGTTTTGTTCTTGCGACAAGCTTCACAAGCAGCGGTGACGCTGCTTCTCTTAGAACGGGCGGTCACGCCAGGCCCTGGCTTAGGACGACGAACGGGCGTAGCATGCTCCGGGTTCTCAGCAGGAAGCAGCCGTCGGAATTTATGATTGTTGACCTGGAAAGTTGAGCTCATCTCGCTGAAGCAATCTGCGACGTGAAAAATTGGGAGAATTGTAGAACTCTTGATTGATGGAGGTTAGCCGATAGCGAGGTAAAGACTAGCCAATGAAAGATGGGGACGCAGCTCCGGTGCTTAATCTTTCGGAGCTAGTTTCGGGATTCATATTCGCCACTCCACTTCATACTTGGTGCTTTCAATTCCCTCACCCCTCATACTGTGCACATGACTTACGTGAAACCGCGATCTGCTTCAACAGCTTAAAGATGCTTTCTCAACGCAAGCTTCTTCATAAAGATGCGGAGGTTCCTGTCGTTCGCGACTCAAGTGTGGCATCACCGATCTCGAACAACAACACAGTGAGGAGACGTAAGCCGGTGGGAGTGTCGTGTGACGGTTGTAGAAGAAAAAAGATCAAGGTATTTAATGCGTAGCGCAGCTCAGCTTCCAGCAGAACAAAATCTGATCACCCGAAGACATGTCTAAATTCGACAAGAAGTTATCGGTAACGAGTAATGAAAGGGTTCTGCCGAATAGTGGTCTTTCAGCGTTTGGCGTTTGTACAATATGTAACAAAGAGCAGAAACAGCACACGAAGTCTTCATGAGGGTTACTTATAAAGTAACTTGGTAGAAATGTCATTTATTTCAACAAAGGGAGATCTATAGAGCTGCACATCGTAAATGACGCGATGGTTTAAGGACAGTCCAGAGTAAGATATCCAACAGGTCATAATGATTGACGATGACTAAGCCACAGCGCCCTTCGTCTCATCGAGATCTGACTACAATCCATCGGCGATCATATTGTTGCCTCAGGAACACGACATGATTCAAGCACAGCAATGGGAAGTAGAACTGCTTAGTGCAAGGGATAATTAAATGTACATCCTTACGTCGTGTAATGCACTGTGTAAATGGACAACATAATCATCTCTCCAATTCTTGATCATGAAGATTACGAATCTTCAGACTCCTGGATCGTCAACGGACGATTCGGCTCGTGCATACAGGCATAGTCGGAGCCAGGATATTTCCATCAAGTTCTAGTTGTTGTGTAAGCATGTTGAATTAACTTAGGTTACAAGTTCTATGTTTCAAGCTTTGAGACGCTTCAACAATAGTTATCGGAGGCGGGCTTGCCGCCACAATCACGACCAAGATATAGTCCATCATTCTCACAGTTCAGCCCTCGTTCGTTGGATAAAGTCCATTCCTCGCAGGGTATGGTGCGGTGGTCGAAGATGACGGACTGATTTGTGCACTTGCCACAAGATAAATGTTGCATGTCGCAAGTGAACATTTCGATTTGATAAGCTTGGCGTGGTGGGGAGCGTTCGATCTGCCATTCGTAGTGGGCGAGTAAGGGAGGTCGAGGTAGAACAAACGGAGAGTACGAGAGACCGCTGCGATTAGGTGATGTGTTCTATGCGCATTGACACCACCTCCAAAAGACATCGGTTGACTGTTCGCAACAATATATCTCAATATCTGTCGTGTTATCTCGACAGGCACAACGGACGTGCCACTGCGGAATGTGTGGAAGATTTGGTCTATGCAGCATGCAGTCATGATAAATTTGGGTGCTGGGATAACCTTACCCCAGAATTTGAGAATGAGGGCAATCACAATTTCTGATCCACTTTGACCAAAACCCGCGAGGACTGCAGACTGATAGGTTAAGTGACAATTGTTAAGGCTCGATCGTTATGGTCATGCAATTACCACGATCTGTGTTTTCGTGATCTTAGGATTCTGGTATGACATGCCTTGAAACAAATGATCGCCGATGAATTGCAATGAGATCTCGATGAGGCGAGGGGCACTCTGGCTTGATCAGCTTGAGTCATGCATAATTTACAACGTGCAATTCCGTATCTCCATAAATCATCCTTTGTTAAAATGCATGACATTCCTACCAGATTACTCTTCAGTCAATTATCCTAAAAGCTTCGTGTGCTGTTTTTGCTCACTATTACAAGTTGTACCAATGCAGAACTCCCCAAAATCGCTTTTAGGCAGAAATCATTTAGCGTTCCTTGCCAGTAACTTTCTCGAACGTGGACATGTCTTCTTACGACTTTACCGCCAACTCCCCGACATCCCGTCAGTCACGGGGTTTTATCGCAAGTCAGGCTTGTGAAACTTGTCGCTTAAGAAAGCAGAAATGCAACGAGAATCGCCCCAAGTGTGCTTTTTGTCAACGTAGGAAACTTGAGTGTAACTATAAGGAAGCACAACCTACCAAGTATAACATGCTTATCGCAAACCTCCTAAATCAAGCGTTCTGTATGATGCCAAAACAGAGGCCACATAGCGTTTGGATATCGTGTACTAAAATCTCTTCTAGGAAAGACAAAACCCTTGTTGAAATTCTAAATCAACTTGAAACACTTGAAAGGAAAGTTGATCAGATATCGATTCGAGGTGGGCAGTCGTCCATAAACCCTGCCTACACTGGCCCATCTCTAGTCAGCCCGCTAGAGCACAATACCCACAACGAGACTCTTCCCACGAATCTGACCACGTCTGCTTCCTCGGCACATAGAATATTGACTTGGCCTGTGTTTCAACAGGTTATGCCACAAAATTTGCCAGCAAATATTGGAGACCTCAATAGTTATGGGAAAGATGGCACCACGTTCTTGATTTGGCTCAATCAAGAGTATGTTCCTTTACCCATCGATGATGAACTTCATGCGACCTCTTGTCTCGAGACGGTGGATGTGCGTATCACAGCTTCTTTGCGCTTGTCAACAGAATTTGATATAACGAGATTGTCAATGATCATGAGTTTACGAAATATACTGAACCAAGTCTTAGCATTCCGAGGCGACACACGCCGGTGGTGGGACACTAGATCGAGACGTTGCATTGCGTCTAGCCACTTCGTACTTCGATAGCTTCAATCTTTTATATCCATTCATGGATCGACAACACTTCATGCTGAATACACTCCCAAAAGTGCAATCTGACGGTTTCCAAAGCGACAACGACTCCGTTATTGCACTCCTTATTCTTGCTTTGGGTGAGTTAGCAATCGAAGGCACGTATGGCGAGCCTATCAGTAGTGCTGCAGGACGACCAAGTGGCGTTCGAGGAGGCACATCAACAAATCCTCCAGGGCTTGCGTTGTTTACAGAAGCAAGAAAGCGAATTGGCTTCGTGCTTACGGGTTGCGAACTTGAGGATGTCCAGGTTTTTTCTCTGATCGCGTAAGCAATGAGCAGCAAGAGCAGCAAGCTATATTATTAATCACAGAATTATAGACTCTACTACCAATCATGTTTTCGTCATTACGTTAGTCCTCATGTTCCACTGGCTACTTTAACGGACTAACGATCAGACATAGGATTGTTGGCAAAGCATGATTATGGCTTCATCAGCTTGCACAAACCTGGTCACACGGTAAGTAATAATATTCCCTTGTTTTCGTCACTCGTCTCGAGGCAGTGAGAGACAGGGATATACTAAGGGCCAACACCATATAGTAACACCACGCCATGGGATACATATCGAGGAGTTTTGATTAAGCAAGTTTTCTGGCATTGTGTCATTATGGAAACGTAAGTAATATTTTCATGGCCAGCAGTTCATCAAGTAGACACAAAGCTAATGATAGTTTAATATTTGGCAGTGAGCTTTACCTGGAGCTTGACCTGCCGCTCACAACGGTGACTCATCTTCAAAGCATTGTTCCACTGCCAAGCGTCGACATCCCTCCCCATAGTGAGGACAATGCTGGAAAACAAGCTTCATATAACCAAGCGCACTATGTCTCACAGCTCGCCCTCCGACGTCTTTGTGCAAGATTACATGGTACAATAGATCATTGTTCGTCCTCCACATTATCTGTTACGAACAGATCATCACATAGTTTGCTTAGATAGCACACTGACATCTAACAGCTATGTACGGTTCTAGATCACCACTCACAACCGAATCAAGACCATCAGCAAATTCAGTTCACACGCATGCTGAAGTCCTGCTGCAATGGCGACGTGGGCTGCCCGAGGAACTTCAGTGGGCTGAGCATGACCCTTGTGCAGATGCCGTACCTTACTCCTTTCCTCTGTCTGTCACTAATCTTGACGGCAAACCTTTCCAGTATCCAACAACACACGACATGCAGATCGCATCGTTACGGTCCAGATACTATTATGCGAAGTACATCGTGTACCGACCTTCAGTATATAAGGCACTGCATTTCCCGCAAGAGATGAATGAAGCTGATGCTCAGGAGGTAGCAGAATGCTTACGTGTAAGTCAAATCTTGTTCAAGATATCAACTACTACGGCGAATTGATTGTAAAACAGGCTTCCATCGTGTGCCCAGTACTACTCTCTCCCGTTGCACAAAAGAAGCGAATGATCCCAGACCTATTTTGTTGGTCCCAAAACTTTCTTGGCATACTTCTTATACTCTATATGACCGAACATAGTCGTACATTGATTGATATTCGAACACGCCTCTGTGGCATACGTTTCAACCTGGAGTATGACAAGAGCGTTCGACTTATGCTAGATTGGATCGAAGATCTGAAAGATGTTGACTCCATCGCAATGTGGTGTTGGAGAATTACAAGGAATGTCTACCATGACAGAGTCTCGCAAAACATAACCAAGGATCGTTGATGCTCAGTCTGTAAAACTGATGAAAAGATTATGCTGGTGAAGACCATTCTTAATCAAATTTGGAGGAATTCTTGCTTTCACAGCTTGGCGGCTGATACGGGACAATCCATAGTCCAACAATCTAGCTCAATAAAATTCCAAGAGTCAATTGGTCTATTCAATGAGGTGATTCGAGTACGATATTTCTGGGTGACTTTAGTTATAGGCGAGATGGTGGTCAGATCTTTTCGCAATAGGAGGAGGAGAAGAAGTGCGTACGATATCAAATAGCTTGGTTGCTTCCGTGATCTTGGTGAGTTGCTGGAATGGAAGGGGCGCAATGATTGTTGGGAGTGGCACATAATAGCCTGAAGCGTCATATATGCAATTAGTGAATGATATAATGTGATGGTATCTGAGCTTGATGTCTATTGTACATGGGAGATCTTCGAGTAACATGACAATCTTAGAAGACCAAAGTAGAGCGCACTAACTGAACTTATGCTAGTATCTTCGCGAATTCTCGTCAGATCGTTCATTTGCACAATGATGACCATACTGTTCTGCGTTATCCATCCACCTGGCTTTAAAACACCCTTTGTGGTTGTTGACTTTGACACGGTCTGATGAACGGAGAATGATTCCCATTTACTATACCTGTACTTGCGCAAATATGTTTTGAGGATGTCTGAATGGTCGCTGACGGCTATCAACTCGTGTGTGAAATGAGGCATTGGCAAATTCTTGAAGGCGTCGTGAGAATGTTCTTGTTGTAACGATATGTATGGATGTTTCTGGGGATCTATGCGACATGGTATTTACATATTTTACCATCAACAGGAATGCTTATCGAGGACTAGAGCTTAATCCATGTCCAAATAGGTACTTATTAATATTATGATGTCACTTATAGTAGAAAATCAAGAGATGACAACGTAATACAGATCGAAAACAAAAGTTCATGAGAAGGGACATACGCACAACGATCGGACACGACCGCGGAGTGGTTTCACTAGTGATCGGAACCAATCTCCGACCAATCATATGTCTTCTTCGCGTGACTGACCAATAATATATCTCGGTGTTTAGGTCCGAAAGGCTTAGTGTGCATTCCTGGGCATGAACACATACCTAAATTAGACAAGTATATCTTGTTCCAGCCCGCTCTCAAGAAGTAGCATTCCATTCCTCGATCGGTTCGGAGGAGTCTGCCGGCCATGAACGAGACGAAAAGTTGTCGAGACAATCGCCCGACTGAAAAACTGCCGATTTATGCTCACTCGCACAGTAACAAAGCATGGAACGACAGTATGAATCACATACATGCTTAGGTGCTTAACAGTAGTCAAGAATCACAAGACACTGGCGCACGAATCGAGCACGAGACGACAGGACCTATACTATTGTCTAGTGCAGACTAGTCTGCTTCAAAACAGCCAATAAGTGTGCAAGCAAGAGTGCCTTAGGTCTGGCACGGTCGAATCAAAGATATGAAATAATGTCGACTTCGCAAGGCTCTCAAATCGAGACAGGTCTGCCGGATCAGCAGTCTACTGTACTTACTTTGAAATCTTCTTGTGCTCCGGCGATATCATCATTCCATACAGTCCTTCAAGACTTCAGTAAACAACTTCAAACGATAGAGCAGAAAGCTGCGTGGGGCAAGGCGCAGAATCTGGAGAAGGGCAATGAGCCAGAGTCCGACGCTGTAAGTGGATTTCCACAGATGACTACATCTGCTGCTACAACACTCGGATCATTGGTAGGGTCCGAAAAGAGCAAGAGCCCCAATCTGCCAAGCAAGCAAGAAAGCGAATACGATGAACTGATCGGATTTCTACGGAACATCCAAAAGAGGATGCTGTAGCAGTACTGCAACCGTCTGGCTGAGGGCAATAGTGTCGGAGATCTTATCAAGCAATTGAAGGAAAGAGATCTCTTCATGCAGATTTCCTTGCTTCCAGAGGATCCAAAATGCAGGCAGAATTAATTCTACGTCTTGTAATGAACGAGCTTGGTTCCCTTTTATATGATTAAGTTGGATCACCGAAGCGGATTTATCGACATAATATCGTTCTTGTCAAAGACAAGCTGGACAAATGGATGGAGACATTACCTGATGTGCTGCAGCCGTGGAAGCTCATCTTTCCACTTCATCTGACTTTACAGTATGTAAACTGAGCATCGTGTCCAGACAGTATTTACTAACGCTACCAGTGTACAATATGTCCAGTTCTATACAGAATTCATGCAACTTATCCGAGATTCCGATCACCTCGACAACCCGGAGATCGTTCAGCTATTCGCAGGTTCCAATCCCACTAGCAGTTAGTGAAGAAATGCAAATCACGCGAAAAGGATTCGAAAACTCGTAGAACATGCCAATGTTCGCACTTCTCTCCCACTCTACACATTTGCAACCACGTTCAAAATTATGGAATGGTCTCCGAATAACTGTGTCACTTGCGATAAAAGAGAATGATGCCAATGTTTACGGTTCAGGAATTTGCCAGTTAGCTTCCTCTGAAACCGTTCTGAACGCCAGTTCGAAAGTCTCCCGAAGAAACATCTGCCGAAGTCGGTATGGCATTCCGATACGCGTTATGAAAATGGTTCTTCGCGACAACCACACTCACTCATGCTGACTTATACGCTAACAAAGCATGAAACGACAGTATGGACCGCAAACGTTTTTGGGTGCTTGATAACGGTCAACAATCGCAAGATACTGTGGGCGCACGAGTCGAACATGAGACGACAGGACCTATATATCGTACATGTCTCGCACTCAATCCTCATATCATCAGCGTAAGGCTTGCGAATGCAAAGCATGAATTACCATATCAGTACCCAGCTTGCATTTCAGCTTGAGAGCGCTATAAACAACGAAAAGTTGCATGCAATCAATAATGCAGCAATTGTACGGCAATATCAAATATTCAATGGTATATCTTTTGCACAATCTGCCAACACCACAAAGCTATTGGGTCAAGGTCCTTCAGATCATGGAGCCAATCCAGCATCAACTGTATACTTTCTATATGTTCTTGCTCAAACCTGACACCACAGAGATGTTCGCGGATCTCCATCAGCGTGCGATTGTGTTCTGCCATGTGAAAAATGAGGAGTACACCGAGGAAGTTCTGCGACCAGCAAAAAAGGAAAGGCACCAATCGCTTCTTCTTCGCAACAGGTGAGAGCATCAATGGCCACTTCAAGCATGCCTAAACGGATCCTCAGTTAGGAGGTTCATCCTGATTCTTCGACTGCTCACGCATAATAACTTACACGAAGACACTCGGCAACACCTTCGGCATCCATCTGACTCATCTGTTCGGGGAAATGCAGCGCCTTGTACACGAGCGGTCGATACACTATGTACCTTGCATAGTAGTATCGCGATCTGAGTAGAGCGACTTGGATGTCATATAAATATTGATACTGTAAGGGTTCCATATCGAGATTGGTCGAGAATAAAGGTGGTTGACTCCTCGATGGTGTCTGCGATAGACTCGGATCCAAGGCTGTCTTGAAATCAACCACTGGAGATGTATGAGGTGCAGGAAAAGCAGCAGGATCATCCTCTGCCCATTGCAATTCTTTTGGCAGCATGCTGCGCCATTGTATCAGTGTCTCCGCCAACGCCTCTAAGGACGTCACTGAAGGAATTGAGTCATTCATGATCGGAGTCGAGGAATCACACATAGCTACAAGATAGGTCAGCGCTAGAGCAAATGCTACGTCCTCTGTGAGTACACCCACAATTGTTGATAGAATTGTGCAAATGTGCGCAGAGACGTCGTAGAGCAAGCTGAGAAGCGTAATGGTTTTCGAAATATGATGCCTGATTGGCTTTATGGTCCTGCACACAGAATGGCGTATTGAAGCTAGGCATGCCAACAACATCTCCAAGGTCTGTGATACCAGTGAGAGGCAGATCCAGTTCCAGATTCAATCCACTTGGCATTCGTGAGTCAGTGTATGTCAAAGTTGTGTGAACTATGACCCTTTCACATAGCAGTGTTAACTTACGTTTCCATGATAATGCAATGCCAGTATGCGCGCTTGATCAAGTCTCCTCGAGGGGTATGCCAGGTGGTGTTGGAACTGTTATCGTCATCAACTGCTCGAACATTACACGAAGCCTCAGCATCGATAGCATCTTACCTCGCGACCATAACTTTACAAGCTGAAGCAGCAGCAACCATCATACGCCAGAATTCCTTAAAGCGCATATTAGCAATTACCTGGGAAACTGATATTCCGTAGGCTCACCTGATGACGAAAACATGATTGGTAGTATAAGCTTGTAGAAGTGGTCAATTCTTTGTGCTTTGCTAGGTCTTATGCTCACTTACGCAGCCAAAGAATATATCTGCACATTCTCGAGCTCACATTCGGTAAGTGCAAATCCAAGATGCCTTCTCGCCTCGGTGAACAATGCCAGGCCAGGTGGATTCAACAGTGTACCTCCGCGGACACCGCTTGTACGGCCGTTGCCTACATTGATAGGTTTTCCTCGGGAACCTTCTATCGCCACTTCGCCAAGCGCAAATATCAACAGAGCTATGACTGAGTCATTGTCATCACCAATCCCTTGGGAATGAACCTTGACGAGCGTGTTCTGCATGAAATGTTGCCTGTCCATAAAGGGATATAGTAGGTTGAACGTATCAAAGTAATTTGTTGCCAATTGTGACATGACATCCCTATCAAGTGCAGGGAACGTCACCCGTGCACCACCGATGGCTCGCGAGGCTTGAGTCTGCTGCATTCATGACATCGGATTAGCAAGAAGCATGTTACAAGATTACAACATGAATTCGAGCAAGCATGTGGCGAATGTCAAAGTCGCACGACCTAACAGAATGTTCGCAACATACCATTCCCCAGAAGGGTAGCTTGTGTAAATCTTCATCTAGCGGTAATGGATTGTGTTTCTGACTCAACTCGACCAAGAATGCCGCTCCATCACGCTCATAATTGTTAATATCTCCGATATTTGCTGGCAAGGTTTGCAAAAGAGCTTGACTGATGGCTGGCCATGTCAAAATCTTGTGCGCTGCTGGTATGTGCCTATATGCGCGCTTGCTCCTAGCTGCACTATGAGCTGATTGCTCAGATGGTGTGAACTGTGACTGTGTAGGAGATCTTCGGGTAGCAAATGAGTGGTGACTGGCAGATGGAGACGGCTGGGGAGAGTTGAATGACGCAGTAGATTGTCCGCGAGTTGGAATCTGATCGATCTTGAGTTCAAGCTTCTTCAATCGATCTAATATTTCGACAAGGGTTCTATCTTTTCTGCGAGCAATCAATACATATAGAATCCGCCTGTGTCATGATATAAAAGAACCAACATCATGTAGGGTCTGCCAACCATATTCCGAAACTCAGGCACTTACTTTATTGGTTGCGGCTCTCTGTAGTTGCACTCGAGCTTCATACGCTGACAAAGTCCACATTTTGGCCGCTGCTCGTCACATTTCTGCTTTCTAGACCGACACGTCTCACATGCTTGCGCAGCAATAGATCCTCGGGACTGGCGCGATGTGGAGGAGCTGGCACTTGAGTCCGTAACCGCGATATTCATAGTCGAGCAAGGAACCACAGGCCGTGTTGCTCAAAGGCGATTTGGTGCAATATGGAGCGATACGTCGCTCGATCTGATTGTGATGACTATGGAATCCACGGGAGTATGCTATTTCTAGGAGGCAGAGTACGTTAATTAGGTCGTTGCCACAGTAGGCGCATAGCTAGCTGACTCGTTCTTGCAAATTTGATGATTTCCACCCGTCACGCTTCGTTGTCGCTCGGCAGCAACGGCAGGCGGTCATCGACGTGATTGCATAGTACGGACCTACTGACGGTGCCCTTACGGAGCATGCTCCTGGATTTTTGATGCTGATGATTGTGATACGCGGCTCATGAGAAAGTACACTTTGCGGCATGTCAAAGTCAAAGTTAAGCAGGATATAAGGAGTCGTGTCCGACTCCCCGATTAGGTGGTTACAGTTCAACCAGTCCACACTTCACTACATCGATCGAGCTCGAACATTGACATGCTTCTTCTGACGACGATATTCACGAATTGGTTGGAAAGTAGCAAAATTCTTTACGTTTGTTAGATTGTGCTCTCGTTGTAGGACTCGGGTCAATCTCAGCACTCTTTGGATTGTGTGATACGCTACTTGCGTTTCAGCTTCAAGTGCTATGAAATATGCTACCTCGTGACCAGCCTGTTTTAAGGTGCTTGGACAGGTCTCCATGGCTCCCAAATGAGTAAACACGCTTTTCAAATAACAGATGACAATAATTCCTTGCTCACTTCTGGGCAGGTCCCCAATCAACTATACGTTTTGTAGCAAATCCATCCAAAATCTACTTGTGTGGCTTTGCATCGACGATGTGAAAAGGTCAAATCAGCGGAGTAGAGCCCGACCCAATTTGAGATATGCAACAAAATGGCTAATTCTTGTTGCGTAAGAGCTCAAGACGAGAGCACTGACGCATATAGCCAAACAGCACCAGAAAGATTTGAGTTGAATACCTACTCTTCGCGACCGGAGTTTCAACCGTAGCCGTTTCGCCGTCCACAGCCTGGACAGACTATTGTAATTTTATGTTACAAATTAGTCAGGCTTGTGAAACTTGTCGCTTAAGAAAGCAGAAATGCAACGAGAACCGCCGCAAGTGCGGATTCTGTCAACGCAGGAAGCTTGAGTGTAACTATAAGGAACCACAAGCCACCAAGTATATATGCTTATCACCCAGATATCGATTCGAGGTGGGCAGTCGTCCATAAACTCTGCCAATACTGGTCCATCTTTAATCAGCCCACTAGAGTACAATACCCACAACGAGACTCTCCCCACGGATCTGACCCCTTCTGCTCGCCCGCCACAAGAGTCAAAACTTGTCAAACTCACCGTGATAGCGATAGAGTTATTCTCCATCTGAATTAACCGAAGCGAACAAGTGGATTGGGTATAAATCCCTCATGCCTCTTCCGAGACCTCGACACGAACCTTTCTAACTTACCATGACTTTCGACAAGCGCAATGCTTACATTTAACGAAGCGACTTTAGAGATGCGCGAGGCCTATGCATTTCTACGAGAATAGATATGTTAGCGAAAGTGTTGTAGAGAGGGCTAGGAAACTTGACAGACACGTACTCAGTCCACTACAACACACAAAGAAATTCATCAACAGCGCTATCACGCAAATATCTACAATGGTGGCTTTCAAGCGTCATCCTCATCAGCACGTATTACCCTGAAGAGCATCGAGTGCACACGATGGATGTGTGATTGATATGAACACGGCGGCTACAACATTTGTCGCAAGTTTAATATCTCGCACAGCTATTCATCCTCAATCTAGGACGACCTAGACGATACGAGCAAGTGAGGTATCTCATCCACGATTGTTTCACATCCTCGCAGACAGCGGTCTCACGAGGATCAGACTAGCCTATCCAGTCGCTAGTCGTCAGAATGACATTAGCAAGGCAATACAAGCACCACGAGATTTGCTCTTGTTATTTCAAACAGACCACGAACTATGTCGAAGAAGATAGTCAAAGAAGAGAGACCTGTACGAATCTATCAGTATCGGTGATCATGACATGTTACAATGAGCAAACATGCTGTATTATAGAGATATAAGCCAGTTCCACACATTGCATGACCATATGATGCGCTGCAGAGTCAACATGGTCCATCAGGACTCTGCATAATCATGGCAAGCATCTTCCTGCAAAGAGAATCCTGG
>Ga0181470_100064_pt1 | contig 21678 bp, 23 predicted proteins | sample InSIn5SAF170_FD_119082 | JGI IMG/M metagenome (GOLD analysis project Ga0181470, IMG submission 119082) | Clean room microbial communities from NASA Spacecraft Assembly Facility at Jet Propulsion Laboratory, Pasadena, California, USA -... ...
TGCAGGCTTGGACCATTTGTCATCCTTGCACCAAAGCACACCATTTCGCATACTGCGAGGACGTCGAGAATAACCATATGGAGCAGACCGAAAAGGGGCATCTCATTGCAGAGGCTATATACGATCAATTTGCATTTCGTTACTTTCCCCCGGCTCTACGATCCTTTGGCAGAGCTATTCCCATCTCGCTATCGCTACCCCAAACTCTGATGGCGCATCAAATCAAGCCGACAAATGCAATCCTCGCAAGACTTATCATCTTGGTATTGGGTACATTCATGTGGATCATGGAGACCTTTGCTCCAGATCCTAAGATCAGCACGCAAGAGATATTTCAGGAGCGGGACCGTACAGAGAAGAAGTTCTTTCAAGGAGAGAGGCGGAGGCTGGACAAGGACTTTCCCTCTGCTTTCAGCGAAAACCACAGAGAAGTGCCTGGTATATGTCCATTCTGAATAGATTAACCCCAATTTCAATCTTCTTATATATAGTGTTTTTACTCATCCACATTCAATGCCGATAAATGTGACTATATGATCCATGCGAGATCAGGTTAGAATAGCATCAGACAGGCACTTTTAATGGGGGCTGTGATCTAACTATCTGATTTTCCTGCTTGATATTACTATAAAGATCGTTGCTGGACGCTTACGGATGATACTGGTCGAGATGGATAATTCTTCAACTAGATCCGAGCGTGCTAGCTCCGAGACGTTCTGGATCCCGGTCATTCACTTTTATCCGTTGGAAATGCTTCACCCAAAAATACATTCTATAGAGCTATGGGCTATATCTACAGAGATGCATGCTACAGGGGAGATGGCAAACATATGGTCTGAAGAAGCTAATGTGGAAACATTCTACTGCTATAAGATGGGCTTTCGGTAGACGCCCTTCGCGCCCTCATAAAGAGCGAACTGTAGAGGCATGCTTAACCAAGCGATAACAAGCTCTTGCTTTCCTTAAGTAGTCTGGAGATGGAAGAAACCGATACTTGTGGAGAGAAAAGCGGTCACTGACACGAAATCAATTCGCGTATTTGCAGTAATCTTTCGCACCTCCTGGCAGGTGATGGGTTGTTCACCACGGGCATAGGAGGAAGGATTGTGGCAACAAAAATACATGAAATTGTTCTTTGAGGATCAGGCTCATGCTGGAGCTAAGGAATATCTGCTCCCATGAGGTGAAATAACATCTGTGTTACATGCGTGCTCTGAGAGACAGCGCATCTATCACGCTTCACGAATGTCAATTCAATGTAGGCGTATTCTGCCTCGCACCAGGCGTGTCAAAAGTTTAGGCTCTTCATAGAATTATGTAAAGTCAATGAGACTCGACGAAGAACCTGTCAAATGCAAAATGGTGTGCTTTGGTGCAAGGATGACAAATGGTCCAAGCCTGCAAAGGTCGGCGCACGACGGTCGACCTGCATAAGAGCTGCAGCATCACCATCTTTTAATCATCCTATCTAGCTCACGCTGTTCCGTTTGCAATGATCGCACTAATCCCTCTAGATACAACCGACTTCTGAAACTCCGAATTATTCTCTTTTCTACAATCTTCAGGTCACACACAATGTCCGAGGCCGTCTGGCAAGCAGGAACGCCAAGTGTCCTACACCAACAAGCACAATGCCTGATGCCGCAGAGGATTCCAATCGAACCTCTATAGAAATTCATCAATGTGGATTGTGTAATAAGACTTTCAGCCGCCGTAAGTGTCCGTTGGCTACAAGCCGTGATTTGAATACAGTCTTTATTCAGACCATTGGCCAGATACTGAGATTTGGTAGGAGACTTAAGGGATAGACATAGGAGAAGGTGTTCTCGAGCCTTGCCCCAAAAATCAAAACGTAAAGCATGCCACGCATGTGCAGCTTCGAAGCTCGGGTGTGATTTAGCCGTACCTGCTTGCGCCCGTTGTGTTAGTCGAAACATTGCTTGCCAATACGTCAATGTCAATTTGGTGGCACAGGCGGTCAATGGCGCTATCCCAGATCTCGACCTTCGTCCTCATGTTACCACAAGTTATAGTTCACAGATCGCGCACGACCAGCAACTGTTGTATGAATATGCTACTTCATTGGGACTACAAATTGTGGACTCTTCAAAGGACGCGGCTACATCCAGCATCTGGTCGACTTCGCCATATGAAGCGCATGGGGCTGGTTCTGTGACCGAAGAGTCCACGGTAGAGCATGTCCACCATAGCTTGTCGCAGACTCCTATGGAAGAAGCCGCAGACTTCTTTGCACCTTTTGACAATGACGGTGCCTTCGATTTACTTGGATCCTTCAGTATGCCAACGAAACGTAAAATCGGTAGGAATGGCAGCAAGGCTTCTATATCACAAATCTCAACATCTGGTAGCGCTACGAGTATGACACCACTGTCATGGAAACCGCCACTCCCTTGGTCACAGTCGTGTTCAATCTCGAGCCGCATCGAGGAATCGTGCTCCAATATCCAATTGATAGGACAGAGCACGGATCCGGTATCGATAATATCTCTTCCCAATACTCAAATCAATCAGTATCCATTGAGAAATTTACCGAGCCAACAAAGGGACCAGATAGCCAACACTGCTGGCACGTCGAGCAATGCCTTTACAAGGCCAACAGTTCCCATGACCCCTCATGCCTACGTCCAGACTATCTCGGAGGATGATCTCGTTCGCATCTTGAAGAGCTATCCCCAGAACATGCTCAAGTCGGGCCAGTTTCCGCCATTTGTACACCACAGAGTATACAAGTGTCTCGAAGGCGATGTGCTTGAGCCATTAGCGAATGCATTCTGCTGCCTCGGTGCTCTCAATGAATGCTTACCAAGCAGTGAACACTTTGTATTCCAGCTCCTCAATGCCGAAAGAGACAGGCTTGTAAAGAGCTTCTGGAATTCTGGAGACCAGGTCATCGATGTGTTAGCTGCAATTCATGCGATGTGCGTATACCAGATTGTGAGCTTTTTCGGATCTAGCGTTGAGCAAGCTCGCGTTGCGGAACTCCAGCAGCCCTACTTCTTGAAGGTGAAAGCACATTCACAATGCTAGTAAAATGGCTAACACGTACATAGATGGCTCGCAAGCTCATTAATGTCTACCTTCAATCTATCCACCTTGCATCTCCAACACCGGCATCCGAAACTTCCATAGAAGACGTCCCGTGGAGCGAATGGCGTCTTGTAGAGACCATGCGTCGGACCATTTTCCTTGTGAACATCATTAACAACCTCTCTTGTCGAATTGGGAAGCAGAACCCGTACTTTTATGAAGCACTTGATGATGAACTCGTCTCAGTGCTACCTTTACCAGTTTCTGACAATATATGGACAGCCAGTTCAGAAGTCGAGTGGCTTAATGCCCGGCTGATGGCGAATGAAACGGACAGTGGCATGACTATTCGAAATGCACAGACTCGCATAGCTCATCCCCAGAATCAATCAAATAGTGAGCGTCGGACAGGGTTTGAGAAGTGGAGGAGCTCGCTCCATTTTACAACGTTAATACTGGCGACTAGTACGCCTTGAGCAGTCTACCACACTGTTTTCACGTTGATGAATAGCTGTACGTGGTGCTCTAACCAAGTCCATCGGCGACCGTCGTTCAACAAAACGCCTAAATGACGATTCACTCAGATGAAACCAGATATTGTAATTGAGATACTGAAACACTATTATGTTTCGACATGAACTGAGCTATCTACTGTCGTCCTCTTCGATTCCTGCCATAGAAGTAATCTTGCCCCATAGCCTTTACCAGTCCGACCTACCGCTTCAGGATTTCTGTCTGCCTCATCAGCTAATATAACGTTCTCGGGATACAGCTTGCCCAGCAATGCCAAGCTAATAAGAGGATCCGATGCAGGGAATATGTGAATTTGGCCATTTTCTGAACTAGCAAGAAGGCCGGGCTGCTTCAAGATGTCTGCAGTCCGATGAATGCGAGTGTTGGGGACATGTTTCCAACCCAATACTGAGGAGCGTGGAGTCGAAGACGGACTGACATCTGGTGATGAAGGTGGTGTAAGAGTGGGCCCACTATTGTCAACATGTGTTTTGCTCTTCTCATCAAGCTCAAAACTTGATTTCGGCAATGCGAAATCTTTGCGGGTCTCAGCGGCGTCGGATGGCTCTGTCGTTGTACCTCCATCCTCGTCCGACAGCGACCTCGAATCAACGCGGTATGCGTGTCTTTGACCTCGTGTGATCTGCCCAAGATCAACGGTCACCGTCGTATTAGAGTCGAGAACAAGCTCAAGGCTCAAAGTTCGCCTGGAAGCATCGCAACCTGCATCAATGCCAATCTTCGACCTGCTCACACGAGGCTCCAGGGACATCAAGGACGGTGGAGGCCATACGCCCGGCGCTATATCTCCTTGTGAACCTGGTATTTCGTGTCTCAGCGATTTGTAGACTGGATATTGATAATCGAACAACAGATTTATGTTCGTATCTTCAATGCGTGCTGGGTGGTAGCGGAGTAGATGAAGCGACTGTGAGCCTGATAGGAAGGCTGGCAGTATTACTCCTTGGCTGTATTGCAGGCCGTAGCCTCCTCGAGGAAGGCCAGGCGCTGTGAAAGACTTTGCGAGGTCCACGATTGCAGAGTGGGCAATGTTGCCAGAGAGGCACTCTAGTAAAAACAGCTTGCGATCATTCTCAAAACTTCGCAGACCTGATTGAGGGCCAGGAAGGAATACTAGCGGGACGTCCTTGTAGTTCTCGAAGCATAAAAGTGCGTCTCGCAGCAGAACCATGCGGTGCAACCATTCATTGTATAGTTCCAGCAAGGCACCGTGGCTACGTGGCCCAAGAAGCAAGGCTGCGACAGCAGATGTCCATAGATGGCCATCACATTGGCTCCGCAGTTGCAATTCCGGATCTGCATTGCTGGTGATGGATGCTTCGCGGACAAATTCTACGATAGATTGCCCGATCGCGCGAACTTGCCATGCCACTTCCTTTCGAGACGTATCTGAAGATCCGTATGATAACGGTAGAGTCGATTCTCTTCCGTTTGGGGCTAATGATGCCGCTAGGCCTTGGATAAGAATCTCTCGAGCGCCATGGCCCGTGGCTTCATCTGGTCCCAACCTTTGAATGACGGTATCAAGTAGTGGCACTGTCAGATGAACGATCTCGCCAACAGTATACACCCCAGGTTTTGGATGATACAAATGATCATTGGAACCTGAATTTTGGTCTCTCATGTTGTTATGATAAGTCAAGTTGGTCCCTTGGAGGACTCTTCGACCGAGGGTCAAGCCGTGGACTCCAAGAGGATAAAGATCGTTCGTGATAGCAGTCGAGAATGGAAGTATGTTATGATCCGTGATGAAGAATAGTCCGCGAAGGATCGAGGTCAGCCACTGTCTCAGGCCAAGGAAAAGCCGAAGAAGCGGCATTTTGCGTAGGGATTGATGAAGGAGGAACTCAATAGACGCACATGAAATATCTTCCAGCGCGTCTACAACAATGAATTGAAAGTCATCTTTCTCCTAATGAATGATTTCTTCAACAAAGATTCATTAGTGGGGAAATGCATTGTTCTCTGGCAAAGGTTGTCGACAGAAATGGGGGAAAAACCGCCGGCGGAGAACAGTGGCAGGTCGCGACGCATATTGAAGATGCTCCTGGACATCGCGAACCGGTCCATCGGCAGGTTCGGGTCATACAACGATGCTTCTTCCGCTCGAAAACACTCTTGAGATCATCCATGGACTCCAATTGGTTGGTTGAGCATGCATTCCATAGAGGGAGTGCCTGGCGCACGGGCCGTATCTAATCCTCCGACATTAGGTCGGAGTTGTTTGGTTCTTTGATTCCATAAGCACTCAAACGAGTCCTCAATGGAGCAAAGTAGCTAGTTCTATGGCTTAACGTGTCTGTGAAGTCATGCAGAACTTGTTAGTGACATGAAATTTAAGCCCTCGCCATGCGTCATGCACGACGACCACTTTGCTCCGAACAGGGATCATGTCGTTTCCTCAAGGTACTACTCCCTCAATGTCATGATGCCTAGTCACACTTGAATGTACCCGAAGTTTAATCAGTGAAGGAAATCGAATGATCCTGATCTTCGTGACCATTCTTTGCCCAGAACATCGGCTGACCAGTCTACTCGAATACTCAAACATGCGTGCTGGTTCATTGCCCTGGCCAAGTAGCTCCGATGGACCACGGCTACGCGTTTACATCCTGGAAGTTCTGGCCCTCAATTATGAGCAGTGAAGAAGAAAATGATCGTTGACTCCTCTACTCCAGGCCAATGACAAAATGTCGGCGTTCTGAAAAACATCATTCTCTGGATCGATGTTGTGCTTGCGCCATGTCTTTGGCAAACATGGAGGAATATGGATAAGTAAGGATGCATTACCTCAGAGTTGCAATATTCAATGTACAGTTCTTCCTTTAAAGCATACCACTTGGGAACAGCAAATTCGAATCAGCCAATATGGGCTACCAAGATTCTCACTTCTACCCCTCGTGGATCCATGACAAGGGACTTCGATCTCTGTACTTCCTTCTGCCCATTGTCCTGTTGAGCAGCTCATATCAAGGTTTTGATGGCATGATTATGAATGGTCTCCAATTGCTACCAGGGTGGCAACAGCGTTAGCGGCCGACTTTCCCATCTTCATCCAAACCTCGTGCTGATTGTCAATTAGAATTCAATCGTCCTACTGGCCCAGTGCTCGGTCTGCTCAACTCAATTCAACCGGTCGGTGCTGTGGTTGGCCTACCATTCATCACACCAATTGTCGATACTTGGGGCCGCCGATGGTCCATTGTCTGGGGTGCATCCTGGACCATTGTAGGAGCCATCCTCCAGGCATCGGCATACCAGATACCACAATTTGTGATTGCTCGGTTCCTGATTGGCTTCGGTCTAGCCTTCACAGTCGTTGGATCTCCCCTGCTACTCGCTGAACTTGCCCTTCCAAAGCATCGTGGGGCTATCATGAGTTACTTTCCCACTGTCTGGTTCACTGGTGCAATCATTGCCGCATGGACAACGTTTGGAACACGGCACATTCAAAATTCGTGGTCTTGGCGAGTTCCCAGTCTACTGCAAGCCGTTCCTGCGGTTATCCAGATTCTCGGCATCTTCTTCATCCCGGAATCACCACGCTGGCTTGTTTCAAAAGGTAGAGAGCAAGAGGCGAAGAAGATTCTCGCCAAACATCACGCCAACGGTAACGAGCATGATCCTTTAGTCGAGCTCGAGTATCACGAAATCACACGTGCTATCCGTGAGGATGCCGTGTACAAGGCGAATGGCAATTGGAAAGATCTTGTTCGAACTCCGGCCAATCGACGTCGATTTATCATTGTCTTCTTCTGTGGCCTCTTCATTGAGATTTCTGGAAACGGGCTTGTTCAGTACTACCTGGGATCTGTGTTGAACAGCATCGGCATCACTTCCACTGCTACCAAGACTACCATCAATGGTTGCCTAGCCATCTACAACTTTGTCCTTGCAACAACCGCTTCATTCTCGTTGAGCGAATTGGTCGCCGACCATTGTTCATCATCTCTACAATCGGGATGCTCATTGCCTTTATCCTGTGGACGACATTTGCTGCCCTGTATACCACTCACCTGACAAACGGCTATGCAATTGGGGTGTTGGTGTCTATATTCCTTTCGAACGGAGCATACTGTATCGGCTGGACGCCATTATACAGCTACCCTGTCGAGATTCTGCCGTACGAAATCAGAGCACGCGGTGTCACTCTGCAGACCGGCATTATCCATGTCTTTGGTTTCTTCGGGACCTTTGTCAACCCGATCGGACTGCAGAATTCAGGCTGGAAGTACTACATTGCATACATTGTTTACACGTTTCTTGAAGTAAGTTTTCCCGGCCTGATGTGCTTCAGACCAACTTGAATCTCTAATCACGATCAACAGCTTCTTGTGGTGTGGTACTTCTTCGTCGAGACGCGCGGCTACAATCTGGAAGAAATCAGCACCATATTTGAGGCTGAAGATATCACATGGAAGCAGCGACGAAACATGAAGCCGCCCAAGATTGAGCTTCCAAATGAAGAGGAGAAGTGGGACGGCAGCGACAGTAAAGTGCCAGTGAAGACAAATGAACAGGAGGTCAAGGTCTAAACTTGATTTGAATTTAGATCTGCGTTACCTAGGATGACCTAGAAAAATTTGGCTGTCTTGCCTCACCACGAGCAGCATTGATGAACGAATTTATATAGGTACCGCTAGACTTAGTCGACCTGTGAATTAGAGCCTGCTAAAGTGGTCGATTTGAGAAGCCTGGGAACGAATGACATGGAAGCGATACAATTCATGAAGAATCTTGCTGAGTGAGCCTCTTCTCTTCACTGAAACACCACGTGTTTGCGAAAAGCCAATTGTCCTTAGCTACCTCCATCCGATCCTGTGTAAATCTCTCAACCCAACACCGATACCAACCCTCACATGCACGCCCCTCGTATCCACCTCTCCCCCAGCTCAAACCCCGTGACAAATAAAATACCCTACAGAGAAACAAACAACTCTCGTGTTCCTGCGTTGCGGCTGAACCTCAGGCACCATGATAGGGGATGTGAATACGACGCCAAGACTTGAGCTGAAGGACCTCCGTTGTAGGGAAAACATCCATGAAAGCGCAATGATTTGATTATTGGGATGACAAGGAAAAAGCCAAGCATGGCTAAGAAGGACGAAGAGAAAAGCTTGATCGTTGTCTTGATTGGCGAGGGAGGTAGGTTGGGGAGTTGGGGGGCCTAAGAAGAAGGTGGAGGCTGTAGGGCTGGATGTATAGGTTTTGGAATCAGGTGGGAGGGAATGGAAGAGGGATGGGCACTTTGCTATTCTCGAAGCAGGAGAGTATATATATATAAATACATATTCTTATAAATACATCCATATGGTTTCGCATAGATTCGCTGTTCCAGCTCCATCCATCAACTAACTGCTCGCTCACCTTCCACAACCAACCAAGCCCAACAGCATCCAAAATGTTCTCCCCCTTCCTCCTCCTCCCCCTTCTTGTAACAACGTCCCTCTTCACCACCCCCATCCTCAGCTTTCCAGCCATCACCCCGGCCTCCTCCTCCACCAGACCTTGCCCCAACCCAATCAAGCGCGGCATTTTCTCCCTCCACCGGCGCAGCTGCCCCACCGAGACAATCACCCACCCAACCGTAGACCCAGCTTCCTACAGTAAAATTTGCTACACTGACTTCGACAACGCCTGCGTAGTCATCCACCGCATCCACATGGCATCCACGAACATCTACCTGCCCGAGAGTCTGATGGCCGTGCGCGACCTGTACAGCGAGATCCTGGGTTCGGAAGGGGGCGTGACAATTCATCCATTCACCGACGAGACAAACACACGTTTCCCCAAGGCAGCTGAGCACCGTTCCGCGGAGGAAGATCAGCGCGAACTCGATAAAGCGTTCAAGGATGCAGCGTTGGGCGGGTTGAAGTGCGCTGGTGCGGTGGGGTCATGTATGTGGAGTGCAGTTACTTGGGTTGATACCGGGGGTTTGGCCGGGTTTATAATGATGGCCAAGTGTGCGCAGGCGATGGGTGTGTGTCGGGACTATAGGGAGAAATTGGAGGACTGGAGGGATATTAGGAAGGACCTCAAGGCGAAAGAGGCCGAGTTGGAGGAGGTGGATAAGAAGGAGAAAGAAGAAGGGACGACGGCTCCGGCGGCGGGTGGTGGTGGTGCGGGCGATGCTGGAGCGTGGCAGCCGGCCGGTGCTGATACTATTCATGTACCGGCAGATGTGCCAATCATTAATGTAGGTGGTGGTGGTGGTGGGGGAGGCGGCGGGTGCGGAGGTATCGTCTGTTTCTCCGGGGTGTGTAGTACAGTTCCATGTAGCACCATGTAGTCGGGCACTACTACAGATCCGCACAGATGGGATATGTCTTTCCAGATTTTATCCCCAAGGCATATTCCCGCCACTCTTCTTCCACAGCACCATCCCAACCGCCACGGCCGCGATAACCCCAGCGCCCACAAAAACAACATTCCCCCACTCCCTCTCCTCATCGCCCTTCCGCCTCTTGGGCAACGCCTGGCCCGGCACCATCGCACACTCGGCCAAATGCACAAACAATTCCTGAATACTGCCCCACCGCACACTCGTATGCATAGGCGGTGCACCTCCTAGTCCCAATTCCTCCCTGGCGAGTTCATCCTCAGGACTGACTTCACAGCTTTGGACCGCTTTATCGCGGTCAGCCTTCAAAGCAGCAGTAACGCTAGGCATATCCTGGAGATTCTGGGCGTATTTCCTGCGCAGCGAGACAATGTGCGCGAAACTGTCTGGGTCGGAGGAATCATACGTATAGCATATGAGATCGGCAAGGGCGAGTTTAGCCGGGTTATCGAGGATGGCTTCCTCGAGTTCACCCAGTTCAGTCAGGATGAGATGGTGTTGCTTGCCGCCGCCGAGCTCAACGCTGTTGACTGCGCTGCGGGGCTTGATGGTGGGGTGATATGTGTTGCTGAAGGGACGGTTGAGGAAGGTGTCCAAGAGAGTGGATTTTCCTGCCCCTGGTGCGCCGACTACGTAGACCAGAAAGACGGAGCGCTCGACGCGGGTGGTGCGGCGGCGGTGCTTGCGTGGCTTTGTGACGCGCAGAGCAGTCGTGGAGCCGCCACGGTCTTTCGTTTCGAAGCCCAGGTAGGCGAGGTATTCCAGCGTGGTGGCGGGCGACTCAAAGGTGGTCATGCTCCACTGGGCGAGCCAGCCCTGCAGCGTGATGTAGCCGGCTTCGTTCCTCACGGTGCACGAGGGGAAGTCCGAGTCCAGCCATGAAGGGGGCATCCCTGGGGTAGGCGCAAACAGCGTCTCCAGCTCCTTGGCATTGAGGCCGCCGTCGTTGTCTTTGTCGTGGAGCAGGAAGAGATCGACGAAGAAGCGGTAGCCAATGGGGGAAAGCTCGGCCGAGGCAAAGGCAGGCACGTCCAGCTTCGGGTGCAGGAACGTCTCGCGCAGGGAGAGCGAGTCGGTGTACTGGAAGGTGCGCAGGATCACCCAGATGGTCTCGTGCCTGCCCTTCTCGGCAAACATCTTGTTGAGCATGAGGAAGCCGTCCTGGGTGATGCCGAGGTCGCCGGCGCCCGTGGGCAGAGTGCGCTGAATGCTGCGCTTGATGTTGTCTAGCTCTTGCGGGTCGAGCGGGCGCTCAAAGACCTTGAGTTGGAAGGCAGTGATCTCGGCGTCGTTGAGGTAGCCATCCTGGTCCTTGTCGCACAAATAGAAGATGCGCCGGAGTGCATTCACTGCAGCTGGCTTGAGGTTGCCTTCCTTGGAGTCGTAGAGCGGTGCAATAGGGTGCGTGACGGCCTTCTGGCACAGGAAGAAGACTTCATTGATGTTGTGGTGTTCCTTTGCCGACGTGCGAATGCAGCTGTCAATCTCCTTGAACTCGTTCATGACCGGCAGCATCTCGTCGTTGATGACCTGCGCCGTTGTCGGTCCACTGCTGCCACCCTCACCTCCAGCCCCTACTACTGAACCCCCTACACCCACACCCGCCCCTACAACCCCTGCACTCGACGCCGCATCCGCCAAATCAGACTTGTTCGCGCACAGCACCACCGGCACATTCACTCCCCAGCTCCGAAACTGCGGCATCCAGAACAGCGCAACCCTCTCATAGCTATAGTGGTCCGCATACACCAGCAGGATGACATTGGCCTTGCGCAGCTCCTTGCGCAGGTTGTCGCGTTCCTGCGGCAGGGCGGACGTGTCGACGATGACAGTGGTGACGTTCTCGGGGGTGCCGAGCGTGGGTGGCAGCGTGATGGTCGGCAGCACGGGCTGGATCTTGTGGGCGATGAAGGTGTCCTTGATGAGGGCGGTGATGAGCGACGACTTGCCCGTGCCCTCGTCGCCGCAGACAACGATGCGCACTGTGGTGATTTAGATCAGTATATATACTGTACTATGCTATGCAATTTCGATGAAGCTGGGCAGTTATGAGAGGATGATTGGAGTAGAGCATGTATGTACCTGTTGCCATCTTCGGCTTTCACTGCTGCTGCTACTTCTACCGCTGTATTATAACATTCATTGGCGCATTCATGATGCAGCTGCCATTTGTACAGATTGATGCCAACGCGATGACTCCACGGCGCGCGTATTTGCTATATCAAAAGCCTAAAACACGATGGAAGCGTCGTGGAACATTCTTCGCCTGATGCAGGGGCCAGGCCACTGGGGGTTTCCAGTTCTCCACGTGCGGGCAGCGGACCGACCCAAATCTCCAATGCAAAACACTGCATATATTCAGCTGCTTGCTGAAGTCATGGTCCTATCTCTCTCTCCCACACTTGTACATTGTACTGCCAGACGTGACAATGCAAGTGGTGGACTCTCTTGGCGAGAGTTTCCCCACCACTTGACTTCTACCACTAGCTGCTCGGAAACAGTTACATGACACGCAGACAAGCGAACAGTCTACCCCGGATTATTCACGCGTTCGGTACCTGTTTTCCCCCAGCAGCCGGCCAAGCTTGCGGCAGCCAGCGGAGAAACGCAGAAAAAACAGCTCACTGTCGAGTCTTCTCTACTCCGTACTCTCGGACCAAACTGCGTAGGCCCGCTGTTACATAGATACCGTAGTCTCTACCCTTTTCCACCATGTCAGCCCGTCATGTTCCCGAACCTCACTTCCTTCATCCCAATCTTCGATTTTCCTTTTCTTCCTTCCATGAGCGTTTCATGAACCCGCATTCGAAGATAATGGACCGCATTCTCGCCAGATGATAGATATACTTTCTTCTTTCTGCAGCACCTAGGGCTGTTTCCAGTACAGTACCTACCAGTCTCTTTTGCAGAGCGCACCCCACCATCCACCGCAGCTGCCATTCCGCTTTAGCCGTTGCCCAAGGTCCATATCCACGTTTCCAACACCCAATGCAATCGCATGCACCATGTTGTAAGTCGGCAGCCTTTCCCTTCCCATTCGCCTTGTGTTTTGACCGCTTGTGTCTCGTGGACACAATTTCCTGCAGCCAGTGCGCCTGCGTGCATCACAGTATTGGCGCCTCAGCCCGATCACTGCTGTATCAAGAGATGGTTCGAAGTAGCCCTTCCTTCACATTTGTGGCCCTGTGACAGCTTGCTGCCCTGGACGGTGCAGTGTAGTGCAGTGCGGTGTAGTGCAAGTGCAGTGCGCAGTGCAGACTGTACCCTTAGCTTCGGTTTCCTGCAATGGGTATGGGATTTGTTTGCGCACGCCACTATTCCCAGCAAAAGCAGCTGCACATTTGGCGTTTGCAAGCGAGGGTAGCAGCAGGAATCTTGACTCGGAATGTGCACGCAATGCCATGTTCCAGCCAATGTCTGCGTCTGCATGCTTTTGAGGAGCGAGAGACAGAGACAAGAGACATCCAGCTTGCCTGCACTGCACTGCAAGTGCATTGTACTGGCTGGAGCTTTCTCCTTGTCCGTCCCCTCCCCACCCTCGAATATCCTCCCCATGTACCAGCTCAAGACGCCAGTTTATTTATCCTTGCTAAGAAGTTGCTCACATAAAGTGCGTACAGCGTCCTCCCGCCCCCACCGCGATACACGCAGACCCAGAATACTGGCCCGCCCGTCGAGACCAACAATTTGCTGGCGCATCCGGACGAGGCGTTCTTAGTTGGTGAAGGTATATTTTTGTGCCCTGACCTTCACCTTGCCTCACCTCACCTCACCTTACCTCACTTTCTTCCTCTCTACCAGCTCGTCCTCCTCCTCCTCCTCCTCCTCCTACTACTCCTACTTGCTTGCGACACATACTTGTCACCACTGCTGCATACACGTCCACTCATACACCATGATTTGATTTCTCTTTGCGCGCCTCTTTATTGCTCTATGATACCCACCCCCATGCGATCACGACTATAATTCCCAACAAACATACACATATATTGTAACTGTATAATGCCAACCGCGCCCGTCCTCACACACCACCATGATAGGCACCTACGTCCTCCGCGATGAGATCCTCCTCGCGACTCCACCACCACACCCCTCCGAGGGTCCCCCCGTAAACCCCAACCCACTCAATACCGCGATCGCTCCGCCTACCGCCGGCACAAAGCTCTCCTTCGCCATCATAGCGCCCAAACACGCGTCATATCAGCGCCCGCCCCCACGGCCAGATTCGCCCTCTTCTCGCGCTTCAGGCAGCGGATCCTCAGCTAGCAGAGATGGCTCGCATGCAGATGGCCCAGGCAGCTCGCTAGGCAACAATTCCAACGCGGACTCGCTGTTTCGGCCGAATGGGCTGGGAATACAGGACAGCAGTGACCAGGCCCTGGTGTTTGGGCATGCCAATCCCGTGCTGGCGACGAATGGGGCGGGAGGTGCAGGCGGAGGGAAGGAGGGCAAGGACAAGGGCGAGGCCAAGAGGCGCAAACCGAAGAACAGTCTGGTCAAGAGCAGTAGCACGTTTATCTCGCGGGTGATTCCGCACGAGAGCCTGAAGGAGAAGATGGTCGAGCATGATCCGCAGGGCGTGTTTGCGTTTGCGAACATCAATCGCGCGTTTGTGTGGCTGGACTTGAGTAGTCCTAATAAGGTACGTTTCTGTATAGACACAATCAAGGCGCGTCATGTCACATCACGTCGCGTTGCGTACACTGCGTCCCTCTGATACTAAGCGAGGATTTGAACAGGTCGAGAATCTGGTCAAGATCCTCTTCACGAAAGCACACGCGCTGTGCCACGACGTCAACCAGGTCACCAAATCAGCATCGCACCTGGACGTTGTCATTGGCTTCAACACGGGCGATATCTTCTGGTACGAGCCGATTTCACAAAAATACACGCGCCTCAACAAGAACGGCATCATCAACCGGGCTGCAGTTGCCGAAATCCGCTGGCTGCCCGGGAGCGAAAATCTCTTCCTAGCAGCGCACATGGACGGTTCCCTCGTGGTGTACGACAAGGAAAAAGAAGACGCGGCGTTTGTGCCCGAGGAGGAAGAGTACCTCTCCAAAAACGGCACCATGCGCCCGCGCCTCAAGATCCTGAAGAGCGTCAACTCGAAGAACCAGAAGACCAATCCCGTAGCTAGCTACAAGCTCTCCAACCAGAAACCAAATGCCTTTGCCTTTTCTCCCTCAGGCTCGCACCTTGCAATCGCGTCCGAAGACGGCTGCCTGCGCATCATAGATCTACATGCTGAACATCTCACCGATGTCTACATGTCCTACTACGGCGGTTTCATCTGCGTCACCTGGTCGCCCGACGGCAGATACATCCTCACGGGCGGGCAGGACGATCTCGTCTCTATCTGGTCCTTTGAGGAAGCTACGCTCGTTGCGCGTTGCGCAGGCCATCACAGCTGGGTGACAGACGTGCAATTCGATCTCTGGCGCTGCGACGAGAGAAATTACCGCTTTGGCAGTGTAGGCGAGGACGCGCGATTGCTTCTCTGGGATTTTAGCGTGGGCATGCTACATCGCCCGCGGGCAGCGAGTGTACGACAGGTTTATCATGCGAGAGGGGGGAGTGTGACGAGTACCAAGATTTTGAGCCAGGAGAGTCTGGCGAAAGTCGTTAGTGATGAGTTGATGGGTGAGGGGGATGAGGAGCAGGAGGTTGTGCATGCTGTTGAGCCGAGGGCGAGGACGGCGCAGTTGCCGCCTGTTATGGCGAAGAGTGTTGATGCACATGGGTTGAGTTGGTTGATGTTTGAGGAGGATTCTATTGTGACTGCATGTCGGGATGGTGAGTTTACTTCTTTCATTCATTATTTCTTAAGCCGTCATGGTCATGTCCTTTGTTGCCTTGATTGGGCGTGCATTATACTGCTCTGCATCTTGGGAAATGCGTTTAGGATCCCTTCTGGAATCATGGACACTCGGACCGAGACTCTGGAAAGTGTTCCTGGCTGGACAGCAATTCCTTGGATGGCTTTCCCATGGTTTCCGTGCCACACGATATCCGTATCCGAGGACATGTCTCGCTGGCCACTGATTATCCGAGAAAGTCATGCAAGCACTCCAAAATGCCATCCAATGAATCATTGAGCTATACAACAAGCCGATGCAAGGGCCTTCTGAAGATCTTTCGCAACAGGCCGGACGCTACTGCATCGAAAAACCTGAGTGGAGCCCGGAATCAGAATCGCCGGAGATACTTCGGAAACCACGTGTTTTCGCGTTCATGCCCTTAACAACGGAGAGCCCACACCGCCGCAACTCCTTCACAATGGACCAGAAAACACGTGTTTGCGCGACTCGTGAAGGAGCCCACTGTGCGCCGAAGAAAAATTCTCAAACATCCGTTGATATCGCGCGTCTGCTGCACCATGAAAGTAGCTGGTGTGGGTACAAAGGTACATCTGTTGGGAAATATGCAGGTCGTGATTTTCCGGCCACCGGCGGTGCAAAGGTGCTGACTCCGATTCTTTCCATCGGGAGGGCCCCACTACTGTACCTACTGGGCTGATACGCCACGCATGTGCAATGCGCGAGACGAGTCGTTAGCGGCGGGAAGGCGGGATCCACTCTTTCGCGATGGCGTGGCGTGTTACTGTATTCTAACGGGAGGCCACCAACCTAATGGGTGCAGCAGTGTGGGCCTCCTGGCCTACTGGCCTACTAGCTGGCTGACTGGATGGATGCATGCGCCGTTTCAGGCAGGAACCCGCTATTAATTATGATCTCTCACTCTGGATCCGCTTTTGGCAGCCTTGGGCTTTAGTGTGCTCTTGCACGGTATTGGAGCATGTGAAGGACCTTCTGGCTTCGTACGGACGCAGTAGCCCGTGGGATGGTTGCAGCTGTACCACCTGAGCTCCAGCTCTTCAGCTCTTGTGTGGTTGGCGACATGTCTCGCATGTGCCCGCTGTGCTATGTCTTACCGTCACTTTGTTTCACGATACCGGACCTCTTGTAGAACCTCGCTAATGGAATATTTGTTATGCAGGACATATCCGCACTTGGGATCGGCCAAAGGAAGGCACGCAAGCGAATGGGTTCGAGGTCTCAACGGCCGCTTGAGAGTTGAGATTGAGATTGGATTCTCACCATCTCGCCTGCACGACTCAGCTTCAGGGCAGGCACATCGCTTGATGATCTTCACGGGGTACAGCGTCTGCAGTGCCATCGGCATAAAAGCGACGACTGGGCCCCATCTCTTGAGAGGTTGCGACATATTCTTCGACGCGCGACAGCGACACCTGCGTGTGAGAAAAGCCCCTGGACCTTGTATAGCACCCGTCGTCCGCGGCAACGGACTGACGAATGAGGTCTCGAAGACTCAAATCGAGTGACTCGCGCGGATGCAGGAAAGGCTGATTTGCGTGCTTGGATGGTGATGTACATGAGCTGGAGGCAAGGTTACTGGTACCAGTTCCTGGTGCGCATCTGTTTAGGCGAGGCGGGAAGGTACATTTGTACTGCACATACTACAGTATATCTCCCAGGCAGGCTTGTTGCATATCACACAGTGCCTGTTAATATACAGACTTTGTTACTCTTGAGCAAGTGCCCCAGCGTGATGGCCGTGATGGATACCGTGCTGCCTCCGTCCCCTCAGCAACATTCTAGAACACTTCCATTGCGTTTACCAAGACAAGCGGGCCGGAACATATCAGTAAGCAAGCCCGCCGGACATTTCTAACACTGCGAGGCCAGAAAGTCGTAAAAGAGATGCCGAGGTTTGCGCACTCTACACCAATGGAAAAACAAAAGGGCTCGAGAAAAATTATACACAGTACGACTAGCAGCAAATCCTATAATTATTCCGCCCACTCATATTCATCCACCCAATGCGGTAGTGTCCTCCAGCACAGTCAGCCTCGCCTTTTCGCGTATTCCTTAATTTTTTTTTTCCATTCCACAGCATCTCTAATGCGGTATTCGTCCTGATTTTCACTAAACCGTAAAGTCCGTGTGTACAGACGGGATAATGGACAAACGGACACTCGACTTTGTCCGGCGTTCCTATGGTGATGCGGCGTAACCTTGCTTTCCATCGGCGAGAAAAGAACGTATGTCGGCCACTATCTCAGCCTTTTCCTAGGCGACCGGGCAATGTCGAAAATCCTTGGAAAAGAAAGGGCCTGTCGTAGATCATGTCTTCCGTGCGAGATTGACGTTCATGCAGGGCAGGGTGCGAAACATTGCATCATTTGTTGTGTTTGTTGTTTTTCCTTGGTTTTCTGGGGGAAGAAAATCCAAGGAAATAGCACCTTTTGTGTCCACTGAGTTGACTTGGTGACGTTGGCGAAAGGGGAAGGATTAGATTGAGGATAATGATATCTTGCTTAGTGGGGATTGAGATCGGTATACCCCGTGCTTACGATGTGGGATGTACCATTCTTAGAATGCTACTATTGTGGTACTGTACTGTACTGTACTACACTGCACTGATCTGTGTAGACATAATAGCCGATATGGCGAGAGCATGCGACCACACCGATGCACCGGACATGGGGTGTCTCTCGTAAGGCTGGCGGGATATTCCTCAGCCAGAACCTCCAACGGGGCGGAAACATACGACTCGCTCGCGTGACTGGCAAGGCAAAGAGAATAACGTTAAGGGTTTCTCGAAAATTAAGGTCTTGTCTGGCTTCCGGACCAGATCAATACTCTCTAATGCATTGCATTTGTTTCTTCGTTTGTGAGAATGGGGTTTGTTGCCTTGTCGGTCGGGGTGCTGAGTTGTCCCGTGCGGTCGGCTACTGTGCTGATGATGAGTGATGATGCCCGTACCGAGATGCCTCGAACCTCGATAATTCTCTTCTTGGACATCGGGGCCTATGTCTATCTGCTATTCGGCCGCAAACTGCTGAGTCTTCCTCGTATCTGCTAGGTTTTTGTTCGTGTTTTGGTCCGTGAGGGTTGGCCATGTATGTTAGGCAGGTGATGGAAAGGGGAGTCAGATTTACTGCGTTATGTATCGTGTATGCAGATGGCATTCGTATACTTGGCTCGCGGAAAACACCGCAGCAGAGCAACAGTCTCGTTCTGAACAGATCGGAAAGCTGGCCGCACAGCCGCAAGTCGTTCCGAGTTCTCTTCGAGCAAAATGTCGCACCGATACGGGTCATCAATTCTTAGTGAAACTCGATTCAGGCGCGAGCTAATGCACCGATAACGGGTTAATCCCACGCGGCGGTGTCTTTTTGTCCTTCCTGTTGCGAAACACCCTTGTTCCCTATCATCATTGTTCTTGCATCCTTGCCAAAGCTTGGTTTGTTGCGAGTAGATTTCGTCATCCTTTTAGGGCGAAATTGGTTTCTGTAGAGTGGTTTTCTGCGTTCCGGCGGTATGTTGCAATGATGGTACCCAGTCCAAGTTATTCTTCTGTGCAGTAGTTGGTCGATGCCAGCCTGGTAAGGATCATGATCATAATCACAAAACACGGCGTCCGTCCAGCTGGGGCTGAAGCACAGGTGTCTGATAGTAGTCCTACTCTGGCGTCGGATGATACATATGGGTCAGCATGTGCTAGTTTTTCGATCGTCCTCTCTTTTCTCACTTCTCGAAGCTCGTTATCTCTACTAGTACAATAAGCCTCTGCCATATATACCCACTTCTTTTTTTTCCTGCCCATTCCTTTGACCGTTTATTCCCAGGAGCCAAGGCGTCATATCGGCCAACTCTGCGTGTCGTGGTGTTAGAGCCGATCATCAGGCTCGAAAACGGCAAGAACGGCAACTGGTTCCACGGGTTCTGATCGCTGCAGCACGACACTCTTGTCTTGTGTGCTTGCGGTGCATGGGAGATATTTCGATCCCTGATCGTGCAGTACTAGTGGTGTCATTGGTCCCCTGCGATCCTGCTTCGAGGTTACGTGCGCGGGCAAAACCACTTGCTGAGAAAAGGCGGAATAAGCAACGATAAACACCCGTACTGGTGGTACTGACACCATAATCGCCTCTTTTGCTCTCTCCTTATCCTGCTTCTTGCTCTGGAACCATTTTCTCTCGAGAGGAATCTGTGTCTTCTCTTGTCTGTCTTTTACTGAGGGGCTCGACATTATCCTGTTCCGGTACATCACGAATGGGCACTCTGTCGTCATAAGCAGATTCCGCTTGCGAGAAAAAAAAAGTTCCCAAGGCTGAGATAACGCCATCATGTTGCAATTGGGACAATTAGGCGGCGGAAAATCGAAGAACTCAAAGGGCTTCGAGATCAAGTGAGTATAGCGATTTCGAGATCTTGAGTCACGATCTTTGGAGGCTGCTGGATCTCGCAGGGCTGACCGAATCTTTTTTTCTCGCACAGGCTCGACAACCCCTTCGTCGTCTTCCATGGCGAGCCTCACGAGGCAGAGCCAGTCGAGCTGACAGGCACGCTATGCCTCACCAATCCCGATCACATGAACGTTCGCAGCATCAAGATCAGATTAGAGGGCAAATGGAAAGTGGCCTGGTACGTCGAGCCTGGTGCAAGCTCGCTGCAGATAAGAGAGAAGGGTACGATCCTCAACGAGGAACTCATGCTGTACCCTGCCGAGGGCGTGGGCAGCAGTAATGTAACGCACAAGATCGCACCGGGTGTGCACGAGTGGAGATTCAAGTTTGTGCTAGATCCTTACCTCCCAGAGAGCGTCGAGGGTCTGGCGAACAGTTTCTGCGTCTATGACCTGAAGGCGGAGATTGATCGGGGTTACATGAGCAAGGCGTTGTTTGCGGAGAAGCACTTGAGGATTGTGAGGACATTGGGCAGAGACACGACCGAGACCGTGCCACTGCCGTACAGCAACGAGGACACCTGGAGAGACAAGCTGTGGTACCACATTTACATCCCAACTCGATACCACATTTTCGGCACGTCGATAACGGTCGAGTTCATACTATGCCCGCTCATGAAGGGCGTTGAGATTGGCAAAATCAAGATGGAGATCTTGGAAAGAGTGCAGCTGAAGACGGACGGCGGAAAGATGAAGGACCATTCAAAAGACGTTGTAGTTGCGAGCCACGAGCAGGAGATGCCACCGAACATATTACCAGAACGCGTGGAAGAAACAACCGGCATTCCAGATCAGTCGCACCACTTCAAAGTCACGCTTCCACTGCCCAAGAGCTTGAACAAGATGCGTCAATCGGTGGACACGGAGCACATCAAAATCTTCCACAATTTGAAGGTCTACGTCAATCTGCACAACCCAGATGGCCACATTAGCCAGCTTCTGGTGCGCAACTTGTTACACATCTTCATCTCACCTAACCTCCCTGTGGGGGAAGACCAAACGATTCAGGCAAACGACGCCCAGGTCGCGACAGTCTCGCATAATAACGAGCACAGCCAGATCGAAGCGCCGCCAATGTATGAATTGCATCAACTCGACCAGTTGTATGACGATATCGATCCAAGCGCATATCTCAGCGGCGCGAATACACCATACCGCGCCCTCAGTCGACCTGCGTCTAACGAGAATCTCACCAACATTGCTTTTGACTCTGCGACGATGAACAACACATTCATAAACTCGGGCTCGAGAACGCCATTTGGCGTAGGCGAGGGTCCGTCATCTGGCTCGTCACCATCAGCAGCACAGCTGCAGCGGCGCCTAGCAGAGTTGCAGATGCGCGATCCTCCCATCGACGAAGACTTCACACAGCCGACCCCACGCGGCTCGCCACGACAGACCGCTCGCCTTCCACGAGCTGTATCGTTCCGAGGATCGTACCATCAGAACCTCAACCAACTCGCAAATACACCGCCAAACCT
>Ga0181470_100074_pt1 | contig 20476 bp, 21 predicted proteins | sample InSIn5SAF170_FD_119082 | JGI IMG/M metagenome (GOLD analysis project Ga0181470, IMG submission 119082) | Clean room microbial communities from NASA Spacecraft Assembly Facility at Jet Propulsion Laboratory, Pasadena, California, USA -... ...
CGATATCGAAGCAGTCTACACACCCTATGCCGAGCAGCAGAAAACCGCCATGAAGGTTTTCTTAAAGGACGAGAGCTTACATCTGCCAGCTGATCTAGATTACGCGAAGATCCATGGGCTCAGCATGGAAGAGAAGGCGTTGCTTGCTGCGACTAGACCGGAGAGCGTCGGTCAAGCAAGAAGGATTGAAGGTATGACGCCTCACGGCGCCCTTAGGTTACTAGCTTTCGTAAAAGGTGAGAGCCGAGCGAAGAGGAGGGAGCAAGTCTTCACAGAGGCTATGGTGAGGAAGGAAGGTGCCATGAGCGCTGCCACCGAACTTCTGTAACGCAACGAGAAGGGAAAGGGGCAGCGTTGCAGGGCCTGCATTTAAGCGTTGAGGGAGTGTAGCGTGCATTGCGTCGGCGTTGGAATTGGTGTTGCACAAATCCGGGATCAAGGCTCGCACGAAGACCTGCTCCTGGTTTTCTTTTCCAGCCTCGTAGGCTGGAACTTGTATATCAACATGTGCGAATAATATGTATACAAGCTCAGCCACTTCTCTTTGGGCTTAGTAAGCCGGAACAACCAGTCTTCATGCTTAAATCTGACGAATACCTGTCCCCTTCCGCTAGCCTTCAATATTCACCGGCTAAGAGCGCAGTTCAGGTGTGAAGTTCGGGTCCGGAGTTGCGGTACTGCTCCGCCTCACAAGGCGCCCTTTAGGTCGCTCGTGATCACCACGACAACGATTGTTGCACTGCCCCCCAAGCCACCACGTGTATCTATCAGACCAGGCTCTGCAACGTCAGCACGGGAGATTCATAGTATATAGGTCATAGATATGCCGTTCGGGTAGATAACGTCGTTGTCGAAGCCTTCCGGCTCCAGCCAGATGATATGCGCAGTCTTGTCACTGAATCGGATGATCTTGGATTCCAGAGATGGACAGTACCTCGGTCCTTTGACGGTTTCCCGGATATGTATGCTCTTGTCAAGGTTCGCTCTGATGATCTCGTGTGTAGCTGGGTTGGTATAGGTGCTGTGACACAAGAGCTGATCCCTTACGTCTACCGAATCGTTTAAGTAGCTGAACGGCATTGGTGGCTCGTCACCCGGCTGAACTTCTAATCCTTCGAACTCGATTGTTCTTCGATCTAGCCGCGGTGGAGTACCCGTCTTTAAGCGTCCTAACTTGAAGCCTGCCTCTCGCAGCGATTTGCTCAATCCGAAGGTCGCGACCTCTCCCATCCGCCCAGACGGATAGGCCTCCAAGCCAATATGTATCTCTCCGCCCAAGAACGTCCCGGTAGTAATGATAACCTTGCTAGTCGGTATGATGTCCCCACTCTCCAATCTCACGCCCGTAATCCTTCCATGTCTTCCCTCCTCCTGCTCGCCCTCCCTCTGCATCACGATATCCGCCACACTACCTTCCACGACTGATAGATTCTTGTAGTTCGTCATCTCCTCCCGCATATACTTCTTATACAACGCGCGATCAATCTGCGCTCTCGGTCCCCAAACCGCAGGGCCCTTCTTTTTATTCAGAACCCTGAACTGCACGCCCGCCTTGTCCACAATGCGCCCGACCACTCCATCCAAAGCATCGATCTCGCGCAGCATGGTACCCTTCCCAATGCCTCCGAAACTGGGATTACAAGAACATACCCCTAGGTTGTCAAGCTTCGGGGTAACGAGCGCGGTTCGGGCGCCTGAGCGGGCGGCTGCGGCGCTGGCTTCGGTTCCGGCGTGGCCGCCGCCGATAACGACGACATCGTAGGGTCTGTAGAGCTGCTATGTCAGGAATTGACTTGGGTATTGTCTACTGGATGATGAGCGAACCTAGTGTCGCTGGCTACGGTGGCGAAGGCGCGTCGGCGTCGAGTGATTGATCGTGCGCGGGGTGCATGGCCCCAGAGCGTACGCGCTCTCGGTGGAAGAACGATGTTCATGGCGGCGTGTGTTGTGGTTGCGAATTGGCGCAAGTACTTGCGCATCCAAAAGTTGAGATACGAATGTCTTGGCGTTTCTGGATAGCGGCAAGTCGGATATCACGTGACACGTCTCATAGCTGTTACTCAATGATCATGCCAAAGCTGCCGTAGCGGCTAGGGAGGTACTTGGTATATGGCATCGGTTGACGGTTGGTAAAAGACGCCGGGGCCTAAGAGTGCTAAGTACTCCAACTATCTTACAGGAATATTGGTACATCACTTATCCCCTGGAATGCCTTACTAAATATGGTACAATCGTGTGAAGGGGAGAATCCAGTATGCACGAACGGAACGAACACACTTGAACCGCATTGAACGTGCGTGCCGCACAAGCAGCGTTGATCGTCTGCATGAAGAGCCCGCTTTATGCGCCGCTTTTAGTCAACCGTTGTGACGTTAGCCCCCTGCTCAGGAGGCTCCAATGCCACTGTCTGGCTCTTCGGCAGCAGAGGTCTCAAGACGTGCGGGTTTGCTAAGGACTTCGAAGTTTCCTGTAGCCGTGTCAGCAAAGTGGCCCCCTGTTGCGGATGCCCATGGTCGGTCGGCCACCGAAGACAGTGACGCTTGGATAAGTGAGAACAAAGCTCAAGGAGCCACTCACGTTGTATGAGGTTCAACCGCGACTGCTTCCTGCCCGAGTCGTCTTCGAATGTCCTCATTTGTGCCTCCGCATCCAGGTACACCAACGTCCTACATTCCATATCAGCCCTGATATCCCAGATCGCTTGCCTACTCTACTACTCACCCCTTCGGCTGTGACAGGAGGTGATCTCTCCTCGGACCTTCATCAAAGCAAGTCACCGAGAACCAGCTGGTCTTTCGGTCTTCTTTTGGCCCATAGCTCGTCCCTAGCGCATATCGCACGATCTCCCGCCCCCGTACTTGTGTTCGTGAGCTCGGGCTCTGCAGCTAGGCGGCCTATGATGGACATACGCGCGAGCGATGCGTGAGGAGTCGTGGAGAAGGAGCGTGATGTTAGGGGCGCGAATGCGGGCGCGAATGCGGGCGCGCGACGGAGGCAGCGGAGGGCTGAGGGCGAAGCCATGGTGGACGATAGGTTGCAGTAGGTGTAATCTAGGAACCTTTGGGAGCAGTTCTGATATAGCTTGGTTGAGATACTCGTCCCAAGTTCGCGAATCTCTCACGTCCCACTTCCCAGGAGTCGCGTTTCATCCGTTTACCGGATTGGGAAATTCTGTATCACGTGACGGTAAACGTTCGAGGATGTCGAACATTGTGGAGACGGTGCACACACTGGGTCAGCGATTGAGATATAAAATAGTATTGAAGCTCTCTCAGTGCATTGGGAGTTTAGGGACAAACTGTCAAAGCATAGGACGCTCACAAGCCGCCGTTTTGTATCTCTACTCCGAGACTATCTTGCAGCCATCTCGCCATCCGTAGCTTCCTTCGCCTTTTGCACGAATTTCATGCATCGTCCATTGACGTTTCACATGAGCGAGGTGTCTGGTCACTTACACTGCTTCTTCAAGAGTATCAGTCAGTCAATGCGATTTACCTAAGTACCACGCTCAACTCCTCAGAGGTCGTGCAACAACTTTTACCGATAGAGGGGCGCCTCTACTCGTCGCATGAAGGTCCAAAGGGCCGTGTGTATGGAGGGTCGAGCAAGGACATCCTACCGTGATTCCACCCAGAGCGTCAAGCTTCCTGCCATCAAGTAACAGTTTGGAAACTCCCCCAACCAATGTTGCGCCGACATTGAGAAGGACGCCACAAGACGTCTCTTGAGGGAGCGCTTCGAAGCGGAGAGGCATGGCCGGAGGCATCTGGCTTGACGCTTTGCTCAGCTTGCAGGTCCACCATAGTACCTTTGGTGCTAAGCTGCATTGTCCTCGAAAAGGAATCTTGTGAGCGTGTTCATTCGGAAGCATAAACCTCGTTCGTGTTGTCTTCCTCACGTTGTGCGATGTGTAAGCTACTGTTGCTCGAATGTCGAAGAGCATACGCCAAAAGGAAGTCTGTTCCTGAAGACCTCGAATGTCTGGATAGAGACCTTGCTCGTACTTCGGACCGTATTAAGACTCTGCTGTGCCGAAAGGGCTTCCGGCCAAACTCATCCACAGGTGTGTAGTATGTCATTACTCGCATATATGTCCAGGTGGTGTACAAGTCTTCGCCGAATAGTACACAAAACATATCAACAGGTAGATTCGCGCTGTTTGCCTTGCCGGGTAAGAAATTGTATCACTCTTCCATTGCCCGATCGTCACTTTACCAATTGATGGAAAGTGCGTTGATGGGCTTGATGCAACATCATTTTTACAACGGTATAGCGGAGGCTTCTTCTCCAGAAAGCAAACGAACGCAGTACACTTTGTCTGGGAGATTAATCCCGGATTAGAGATGTTTTGTCCCAACAGCTGTACCGGCGGATTTGCCAATTTTTGACCATGATACTGGTGAGGCAGCCCAAGGCGGGCAGTACAAATTCTTGTTTGTTGAATCGAGATGCAATGCGGTACGCTATGCCGTTCTCCTGGTCGTATTAAGCGAGGAAACTTCTGGTTGCTATAGGCGTGTCGGCATGGGATCAATAGACGTACCGCGCATGCACGCTCACTTCGATGCAGAAAGCGTCATGCTTTTGTAGCTGGCCATAGCACGGACTATTCAGATCTCGCTTCCTCGAGAACGAATGTCCACATCACGCTTAGAGCGCCAGACATAGGAACAGGATGAGCTCCTTACTCGGATATCGCCCATTGCCTGTTACTCCACTGTGTAACACTGAACTCTTGCAAATCACCAGGGAAACGCCGAATGGGTACGCAGAGATCACTGAACTACGCCTTCTGCGACTTCAACCGCGCCGGCCCGAGACCCTTCCTTATCTCGTCTAGCTGCTCCATGCCCGTCTGGTGTCCGCCTTTCTTTACCCTTCTCTTGCCGCTCATTGAGTAGCCGCCCAGAAAGTCATCCATGATGTTGTCGAAATCGGAGCGTAGCTGTGGCGCCTGACTCGATGCTGTGCTCAAGCCCGACACTCCTGAAACCTTCGAGAGGCCCGACACACCGGAGACCATCGACGCTGTATCATCAGCCTCATACCCGTCGTCCGCGTACTCTTCTTCAATTTTGTCGAATCGATCATCTAGCAGTGTCTGATTCTCCGTCCGGAATAGCGCGGACGACGACATGCTATAACCGGACGTGGACGTCATTGCGCCTTTCCGCTTCTTTCGACGGCCTCCCGCGAGGGAAGACATGCCTGTCAGAATACTTGACTGCAGTTCTGATGGTGCAAGACCTTCCTTCGGTGCCTTTGATGCCTTTGCATCTTTCTTGAACTTGCTGAACTCAGCCATCCAATCGCCGTCACCATGATCGCCTGACGTCTCCCCCGTTTCTTGCGCTTGCGGCAGTGCTACGCCCTCTGCATCCACTTCCTTGTCCTGCTTCCCCGTAGACTCTTTCTCCGGCTTTACCGTATCATCACTCTCCCAGCCCTCTTCCTCCTCTCCCTCCCAACCCTCCGCTTCCCATTCATTCCGCTCAACCTCCGCTCCATCCTTGGCCAACTCAGCGAAGACGTCGTCCTCATCATCCACATACGCCTCATCCTCCAGCGCCTCCAGCACCTCTCGCAACCTGGGATCCATATCCGGCTGAAACCCCGCCAGCACATCCGGCACGTCCTGCTGATCCTGATACGTTCGTTTCCTCACAAACTCCGATTCCGCCAGGTCCGGACCAAACAATTCCGCCGCGCGCGAGGTCGTAGACGCCATACTAAGTCCCGCCTCGCTCTGCGCCGCAGACTCCCCAAGCGCCAGCGACTCCAGCGCATCTTCCAGCCTCGCCTGCTTCCCCTTCCGAGATTTCTGCGCAGCGGGAGCTTCGACCCAATACGCATCCGTCGAGGTGCCGATGTCGCGCATGTGCTGCATATAGTCGTACTCTGTGTCGTCGAAGAAGACGCCATGGTTTGCGGCTTCGCCTTCGTTGGCGCGGACGGCGAGGCCGAATTCTGCTTCTAGATCGCCGCGGTGCTTGACTTTGCTGCTTGTGCTGATATCGGAGCTGCCTGCGGAGGTCTTGTTCGCATTGGGCGCATCCACCTCTTTGAAGACCATGTCAGGGGCGGAGTCATCGTTGATTCGTGGGTCATTTTGGGCGCGGTGGACAAGCTGGAAGGTTGTTGCTGTCTTTTTGTTGCTACACGGGTGTCAGTGGGGCGGTGGGGGGTTGTGGGAGTCGCTGAAAGGCATACATGAATTTTCGGCGGGGCATTTTGGCGCTTTGCTATTGCACTGTATCTGCGATGCTCCTAAAAATCTCAGAAGGTGGTGGAATCGATGCCTCGGTGTGTGAATTTGCTGACAAAAGGTGTGGAATTGCGGTGCACAAAACTCCTAAAAAAGTTCTGGAGGGGCGAAGCGAGTGACGTCCAAGTCCGCAAAAACGCGAGAATCGCCGCCCCAGGCCTCTCACCCCCACTACTTCCACTCTCCTACACCATAAACAACCACACGTACTCTCACTCTCACTACAATTAAGCAAGATGGTGCTAGCAAAGTCGAAGAACGCCGTAGGGCTCGGCAACAGCCTCATGAACGACCGCTTCGGCAAAGGCAAAGGCGCCGACATGCGTCGCGGCAACCAGCAAGGTATTCAGCGGACGGGGCAGAACGGGGAGACTGTAAGCCAGACACCCTCTCGCCATACTTTCAGAGGACCCCTCCAGCTAACGCATCATACAGTACATCACAAACGCCAAAAAAGAAGCCTCATGGGTGAAGATGCGCTCCGTAACCGAGCAAGCCGCTCTCGACGAATTCCTCTCCACCGCCGAGCTCGCCGGCACAGACTTCACGGCCGAGAAGCTCAACAACGTCAAGATCATCCACAAGGACCAGAAGAACCCGTTCCTGCTGTCTGCCGCGGAGGAGCGAATGGCGGTCACGAAGCACAGGGCCAACAGGAAGCGGTTGACGGTGCCGCGGCGGCCGCACTGGGACAAGCATACCACGCCGCAGGAACTCGATATGCGGGAGCGGGAGAGCCTGTTGGAGTGGAGACGGGGGCTGGCGGAGCTGATGGAGGGCGAGGACCTGCTGATGACGCCGTTTGAGCGGAATTTGGAGGTCTGGAGGCAGCTGTGGAGGGTTATTGAGAGGAGTGATCTCGTGGTGCAGATTGTGGATGCGCGGAACCCGCTGCTGTTTCGCTCGGAGGATCTGGAGAGATATGTCAAGGAGGTGGATAAGCGGAAGAATAATCTGCTACTGGTTAACAAGGCGGATATGATGACGTTGGAGCAGAGGCGGGCTTGGGCGGATTATTTCGTCGCTGCTGGGATCAACTTTAGATTCTTCTCGGCGGAGCTGGCGAGGGAGATGAATGAGGCGAGGGTACATGAAGAGGATGGGAACCGAGATGATGTGCTTGATGAAGGCGATGTTGCGGAAGAGGTCGACGCGGATACTGACGGCGAGCCTGACGCGCTTGCGGAAGTGGCGAAGAAGTTGGACATCCAGGATCAGCAAGAGGAGGGGGATCAGTGGGTTGACGAAGAACCGGTCGATGGGGAAGAAGCTCTCGGCATTCCACTGTCAAACGAAGAGCGAACAAGGATATTGACCACAGACGAGCTTGAGGAGCTGTTCCTAGAGCATGCGCCAAACATCGACACCGGCCCAGACGAGCCACCGCGCAAGACGCAGATCGGCCTGGTTGGGTACCCCAACGTCGGTAAATCGTCTACGATCAACGCCTTGATAGGCGCGAAGAAGGTGTCCGTATCGGCGACACCGGGCAAGACGAAGCACTTCCAGACGATACATCTCAGCGACCAAGTCATCCTTTGCGATTGTCCTGGTCTAGTATTCCCCAACTTCGCAACCACCAAGGCCGAGCTGGTCTGCAGCGGCGTGCTCCCAATCGACCAACTCCGCGAGTTCACCGGACCGGCAGGACTCGTTGCACAGCGCATCCCGAAAGCCTTTCTCGAAGCTATCTACGGCATGAGAATCGAGACCCGACCACTTGAAGAAGGTGGTACCGGTATGCCCACTGCTTCTGAGCTCCTCCGGGCGTACGCTACCGCAAGAGGCTTCCAGACTCAAGGCCTTGGACAGCCGGACGAGTCAAGAGCTGCACGCTACATCCTGAAGGACTACGTCAAGGGCAAGCTGCTTTTCTGCCATCCACCGCCAGCCGATCCGCCTATAGACGAACAGTACTTCAATCGCGAGCTCTACGACGAGGCGCATCTCCCGCAGAAGCGGAGAGCAGCATTGGCCTCACACTCTGACGTCTCAGCAATCGGCTCTGACGATCTGTCGGTCGTCGCGGACTCAGACATAGTATCGTTACTTCCGGTACAGGGTGCGAAAACCTCGCGGTTGGACAAGAAGTTCTTTGCACCAGGTCAGGGTGCTGGCCATCTCAACCAACCGTTTCACTACCAGTATAGCGAGCAAGGCAAGGAGCTGAGTGGTAGGAAGCTGAAGACAGTGACTGCATTGGAGAAGGATGTTGACCCCGAGGATTTGAGGCTGAACAGCAAGAAGCATTTCAAGGGGAATAAGAAGAGGACCAAGGCTCTGAGATCGGAGTATGATTAGGGTGCTGGGTGCACTGTTAGGGCTAAGTCATGAGGCTTTTGGCGTGCTGGGCGTTCTCGAAAAGTTTGCTTAGATGCAGGGACGGGGATCCCAGTGCATCCCAAGGAAGGGGCATGATAGCTGCTCAATCCATTTACTGGAAGCGTCAATTTGATGTTCTCCACGCTGGCGTGATGGTGTCGTGACAGTGCGGCGATATCCATAGGGCTGAAATCGAGATGCCTCGGCACATGTCGGCCCCGGAATAGCTAACGCGGGGATAGCTCTCCATACATTACCTGATATTCGCCTCATACATATAATTTCTCTGTTAACCGTTCAAAAGAATCATTGAACACTCTGAGAATCCTAATTCCTCCATCCGATCTCCTTGTACATCAGTAATCATGTCCAAAAGCGACTTCTCCCAAGACCTGTTGGTCAACTCCCACCAGGGCCACCAGTCCGCCTCCGCCCGCATTCCCGTCATCGCCAGGCCATTCGTCAGCGACCGGGCAAAGAAGACATTAGATATCGTGAGTAGCCATCAGTATATATCTTTTACACCCTCTAACACCATCCCACCAGGTCGAGAAGTTCGTCGAAGAAGAATGCATCCCCGCCGACGCCGTCTACACGCAACAAATCGGCTCCGGCCCCGCCGAGCGTTTCTCCTCCCATCCCGCCATAATCGAAGACCTGAAGAAGAAAGCCCAGAAACTAGGTTTGTGGAACATGTTCCTGCCCGTCGCGCACTTCAAGGAGGGCGCCGGCTTCAGCAACCTCGAGTACGGCCTCATGGCCGAGTATCTGGGCAAGAGCCGCACGGCGTCCGAGGCAACGAATTGTGCCGCCCCGGATACGGGGAATATGGAGGTGTTGGCCAAGTATGGGAATGAGGAGCAGAAGAAGAAGTGGTTGGAGCCGTTGTTGAAGGGGGAAATTCGCAGCGCGTTTTTGATGACGGAACCGGATGTTGCGAGTAGTGATGCTACGAATATTGAGTTGAGGATGCATAAGGAGGGGAATGAGTGGGTTTTGAATGGCTCGGTAGGTGGTGCCCTCGCCGCCCTGTGTTAGTCGGTGCAGGGACTCTTACTGATAGTCTGGATTCTGCAGAAATGGTGGAGCTCCGGCGCCGGCGACAAGCGATGCAAGATCGCCATCGTGATGGGCAAGTCAGACCCGAACAACAAGGACGTATACAAGCAGCAGTCGGTCATCCTAGTCCCATTCGATACTCCGGGCATCACGATCCACCGCATGTTGTCCGTCTACGGCTTCGACGACGCGCCACACGGCCACGGCCACATCACCTTCAACAACGTCCGCGTGCCGGCCTCGAACATGGTCCTCGGCGAGGGCCGCGGCTTCGAGATCATCCAGGGCCGTCTTGGACCCGGCCGTATCCACCACGCCATGCGGTCGATTGGCGCTGTAAGCCATACCCCTTTCCCATCTTGCCTTCCGGTGGAAAGCTCTAATGCTGACAACATCACTAGGCCGAGAAAGCACTCGAGTACTTCCTCGCCCGTATGAATGACCCCCGCAAGAAGCCCTTCGGCAAGAACCTCTCCGAGCACGGCATAATGCTTGACCGAGTCGCGCGCTCGCGCATCGAGATCGACGCCGCCCGCCTCATGGTGCTCAACGCCGCGATCAAGATCGACGAGTCGAGCGCCAAAGGCGCGCTCAAAGAGATCGCCGAAGTCAAGGTGCAGGTGCCCAGCATGGCGCTCGAGGTCATCGACCGGGCCGTGCAGGCCTACGGCGGCGCGGGCGTGTGCCAGGACACCCCGCTCGCGAACATGTGGGCCCAGGGCCGCACGATGAGGATTGTGGATGGGCCGGATGAGGTGCATATCTTGCAGCTGGGACGAAATGAGAATAAGAGGGGCAAGAGTCTGTTGAATAGGATTGAGGCGCAGAAGAAGAGGAGCGCGGAGTTGTTTGCGGAGTATGGGATTAAGGATACGGATCCGTTGAGCTTGGAGAGGGTCAGTGGGGGGAAGGCGAAGTTGTAGGTGGGCAGGATGTTGGATATGTACTGGCATATAAGAGTTTTGACTGTGCAATGGCATTTTCACTAACTGGTTCTCTATAAGCATGCCGATCCAGGATAGCTGCGGCGGTGTTTGCCGCTACCAGCTTGGTCATTTCCCCAAGCTCGCTCAAGCTCATCTCACACGGTGTGCTCCTCTCGCCTCCAGCAGCAATCGTACCACTGCCTTGTCACTCCGTTCCTGATTTGTAGCACTGTCTTCCCATCGGAATTCCGAACGTTAGGGTCTGCCCATTCTCAAGTAACAACTTTACCACGGTGAGGTACCCGCGTGCTGATTCATGCAGAACTGGTTGCCCATGCTGATCTTTAGCGTTTCGGTCCGCTCCACTTTCGAGCAGCAGCCGCACTACCAAGGAAAGGGTATATAGTAAAGAATCGGCGGCTGCTTGACTACCCTCTAATACCATTAATAAACACCGATGAACGGTTTATATAATTAATACCTGGACTTTCTATCGGCTAAAGACGTATTTAACGAGCCAGTCCACCTCAATAAGCACTGGACTACTATACTGAGGAGCCTTATGGTTGCGCGCCGTCAAGCGGCCACTTCCTCAGTAGATACATACCCCATCCTTCGTACCGCCTCGCCCGCTTGCGGTCTGCGCGTAATCAGCCCGAGCGCCGCAGCATGCGGCAATGATCGCCCCGATAGATCTTTGGCCCTTATATCCGCCCCGTTGTCGAGCAGCAACCGCACTATGACCACTCTCGCGTCGTTCCTATGTGGCAGTGTACGCGTGTCCCCATAAAGCGCTAGTACTGCCGCGTGAAGTACTGGTCGCTCCGACTGATCTTCAGCTCTTGGATCCGCCCCCTTTTCGACAGCAGCCGCCGCACTACTGCCTCGCCTCCTCCTTCGGCTGCCCTGTGTAGCACTGCCGGCAAGCAACCTTGAAAACTGAACTACAATATAGAATGCATTTCATAGGGTGACATCAACTGAGACATTCCAGCGTTCAGGCATTAGAAGACGAAGTGCGTAGTAGGGTTCAGAATCCAAGCAAAGACCAAATACCAAAGTGCCTTTCCTTTTCTCCGCCCACGCAAGCGCGGCCCGATGCTCATGCAGCTACATCGACATTCGGGACGGAAGCATATGACGGCAGGTACAGTATTCAGGGCATGGTTTGTTGCTTTTCTCCAACACTTTGCTCTGATTGCTTCTCTCGGGTGGGATTTCTGAACCGACTCAAGAAGGTGCGCAATCTTAGTGCCAGCGCTTGACGACCGCTAGAGGCTTGAACATCACTAGGAGCTTGGTTGAAGTCAGAGTCTTGGCGACTTTGAGACCTCCGTGGATCCGAAGGCGGCTGGACATAATCAGCTCCGGCTGGCGAAAAGGCGACGGAATCCGAGGTAACAAGGGCAAGCAGGATACTCCGTCGGACAACCTCCTTCATGTATGCCAGCGCTTTCAGGCCAACGTCTTCGCCACTGAGATAGCACCTCGGCTCTGATGGCCGTCCCTCTTTTAGACAGACGCATGCTTGGAAAGTAAACATCAGGTGCGCGTTGTACCAGAGGCAGTCGAGCAGTGTGTCCATCGGATAAGGCTTTGTAAGCAAAGCGATTTGGAGGAATATCGCATTCAGCATCTTCCACTTCGACCCCATATCTAGGATATCCGCCTCATCGCCTGTTTTGACCAACACCACATACACGAATGTGGCGACGTACAGTTCGGCATGTCCCAGTGAAACGATCCGACTACCATCCCAGGTCACAGCGTCGGGAAGTCCAAGGTCATGGAAGTATTTCGCGCGTGCACACGCATAGCGGAAGCCAAATCAAGTGTCTTCGGATGAGCACCGCGCTCCGTAGAGTTCAGGGAAAACAGGTTTCGTGAGTGGCACCGAACAGCGGGGACAATTGAGCTGTTGCCTCAGGCGAGTCTGACTCCATCTGTGGATGCAGAGGAAACAAAAGTAGTGGCCGCAATCTAGCTGAACGATGACCTGGGTTGGGCGTGTGCCATTAACAGGAACGTCCTTCGTACAGATAGCGCAAGTCCGATCTTCGGGTCGAACAACGATGGGCGGCACAGGATGGCCCACATCGAAAGCAGCATTATGGTGAGTTTTCTTTACTACAGCGCGAGGCATGGCTGTTGTACTTGCTGTAGAGGTACTTGAAACGGCGTGGGGCTGGTGAATCTGCAGAGCCAGTTGGCGCGTCGTGAGCGTCCGAGCGGTCCTGCAGGAGGGGAGGATTTGATAGGATGGAAGGTGTGTAATACTGTGCTGTAGACAGCCAAGAAGACGAATGTGATAAGGACAGAAGGTATGCGGATGCAAGCTAAGTACTCAGTCGGGTGCGGGCCGAGCTAGCTCGAGATACAGGTGTTCCACGGTTCGGCGCCTACTTAGACCACCTTTAGTTGATTGTAAACGATGCTCCAGTGCCCACTCCTAGGCAAATACCCATCTTCGCAAGTAGACAGCAGAGCGTCAATAAAATCAGTGAGCTCCTCGATCGAACGATCGAATTGCGTCTTCTTAATAAAGTGACCGTTTGGCTTTGCTGGTCAAACCCGTCTCCTTCTGATGTCCTCTGCACCGCTGCTGCATCTTGCGCTGAAGAGATTCAAGAAACATCGCCAGGCTGCCGCTCTCTGGCTGGGTTTTCGCAGCCAGCTGCTCGGGCTTTGCGACCATCTGAAACGTTTTCAAGGCCTCTCTGGTACGCTCGAATGCGCTGAGGACTCTCGACCGAGAAAGACGCCCAGCGAGTTCTTCCTCTTCCGGAGACGCAATCCGTCTAGAGTTTGGCGATTCCGTACCGCCGAGTAGCGTCGTCAAGGCTCCCCAACGCGTGAAGCGCAGCTTCACTACATCGAGCTTCAGTAGACTTGTCTCATAGTTGTTGCAGAAGTTACAACCGAGCTGGATATACTGGAAAGTATCCACACAATCGTCGAATAATCCTGTGACGGCAACGCTGCCGATAATAGGGTCAGCGAGTTCTGCTATAAGCAAGGGGTTGCAAGGACGGAATGAGTTTGAAGTCATAGAACAAATGAAATATGGCAGAAGGCTTAGAGTCGGCCTTCTTGTACTTGAGAATCCGCCACAGGCCGGCCTTGTGTTGCATGAATTCATGTACGATACAACGTCAGCCGTATAGCCTAAAGGCCCTTTGCGGATGCATGGAAGGTATCGGTACATTTGCCGTCAGCAGTATATGGTAGTCGCCACTCCTTGATGCAGAGATTCCCCTCAAAATACCTGACGATCCCGAATCTGATCTTTGTAGGAGACCGACAGAAAGATGGATAAAGTCACGTGTACGTCAGCTGACTCTGTCCCACAGAGAAACTTAAAAGTCTCTCCTCGATACGATGTTTGACGTATCCTACTGACATCTATGTTTATTAGTCTCCTCCCGAAATCTCGCGTAATGCTCATCGCGTCTCCTCAGCGCAATCACGTGGGCGGCAAGTTAATCGCAGTACCGTAGTTTGCAAATCGTTTCCATTCCCCTACCATCCCAGCTCGCTAATCTGCTACAAATGCCTGAGACTAGACCCGAAGGCAACAAAGACCAAAGCTATCAAAGCCATATTACTGCCCGCCCCAATGCTCTCGACATCCCTTGCATGATATACAGAGGGCCAACGCACCGCCACGGCGGTAATTCGGTAACGAGGAAACCGGACCACTGCAGCAGAGCAGCCCAGGTGTATGAAGAGAACAAGAGGGCAATTCGCACGCATTGATGCTCGCGGAGGAACAGAACAGATGCTGGAGATGCATAGCAAGGGGCAGAGAACAGATACGGAGATGACAAAACGCCGAGATGAAGAACGCCAAGATGGTTGATACAACCCGTGGCATGTCCACTCCGCTGTAGACCGCCCGTATAGTGGAAAAAACAAAGCATTTATGTGTGTTAATCTGCTTCTCTCCGTTCGCCTGTTCCTCGTCTGATGTACGCCGTACCATTCGCCTTCGAGCTAATTTGTATTCTCCACGCTCAAGCGCCAATCCTGCCTTGCCAAGTCACCTGGTTCCTAACGCAGAAGCCGACATCATAGATCCACAGTCTTCATCTCCTGCACGCTAGTCCTCATCCCCTTCTCCTTGCCCTTCTCATCCCCAGACTGCGCGTTCTCCTTGTTCTTCTCCAGACTGCGCTTCCCCTCCTCGCTGCTCGGCCTAGGCGAATCCAGTGCAATCAGTCTCTCCACCTTCCCGTTCGGCGCGCCCTGCAGGTTCCCCGAGAGCCTCTTGATCGGTTCTGGGGCCTCCGCGACCCTCGCCAGCGGACTCGAGATGTGTGGTCTCGGGCTGTTGGCAGCTGGGCCCTTTCCGAACCTGTTCGGGCTCCGTCCACGCTCCTCCGTGGTGGCCGAGACCGGGCTGCCGTACGGGCTCCCGCTCGCGCTGCCTTGCTGGGAAGACGGGCCGCTGAGACCAGTGTTCAGATGCAGCGGCTGGCCCGGTCGTCTGCTCGGCCCTTTCCGTCCGTACTTCTGGTCACACCGCCAGCGCAGGATCTCAAGATACGGCGGGTCGATGTTCTGTTTCTTGAACTCCTTGAGCTTGAGCTCACCTGTCTCCTCGTCCACTACCACCTTATCGCTCTGGCTCAAGTCGTCGGCCACGGTGGCCAGGAAAGAGGCCCAGGAGCGCGCGATGACGTATTTGCAGTCGTAGTCGCGGCCGAAGATGATGACCTGGCCCCATTTTCCTGTAGGGCCAGGGGCGAGATCTATGGCGATGCAGTTGCCGCCCCAGTCGCGGGCTAAGGGGATCCAGGACGGGTGAGCATAGGCCTTCTGCACAGCGTTTGGAGGCTGCGAGTCCTGGCGGGAAAGCAGCTCTTGTTGCCAGATTGCCCCTGCTTTCTGCTCGGGTGGAGGAGGGGTAGATGAGGACGAGGCGCCAGCAAAAGCTTTCACAGGTGCCTGCGGCGCGCGGTAGCTGTTGGGTCGGCGGGAGAGATACTCCTCATTGACCTTGCGCCAGTTGCGCCATTCTTGGACGATCTCTTCGCAATCCAGCAGCATGCAGCCGAAGAGTATGCCAGTGGGCAAGCCGCCGCGCTCTTGGCCATCGTGGACTTGTAATGAGTCGCGCACGTCCATTGGGAGAGTCATATCAAGCTCGTGCTCGAGCTCGTTAACGTCGTTCTGGGTGCAGCCCTCGCAGAGCTGGTCGAAGAGCTCTTCGTAGTTGTCCTCGGCCCAGCGGTCGATCCGCTTCCAGCTGTGACTGACTGGCGGTGGAGGCGGGAGGCCATCAGCGAAGTTCTGCATCTGTATCTCGGCGGAGGGGAACTTGTCAAGGGCGTCTTCGCTGTTCAGGCGATTTTGGGACGAGCGCGCGCCCGGGAGGTAGGGCGAGTGAGGTGACATTGGACTCTTGGAGGAGTTCAGAAAGCCATTGGACAGGTCCGAGGGGTCTTGCGGGTAGGGCGAATTGACGTCTGCGCGAGACTCCATGGCACTCGTTGCGATGGAGGTGAGGGGGGCATGGCGGCTTTGTGGGAGCGGCATGTGCTGGCCGGTGCGGTAGGGGGAGTCGTGGGATGCGTGCCGGTCTTCAGAGGTCATGGTATGCCAGAAGGACTTCCATGCCGAAGCGAGTCTGCTTAATTGTCAGCGACCGAGCGGATACAATCCACAGTGATGGGGGAATGAAAGAATCACTGACGATGGTGCCATGGCTGGCACGGAAGCAGTTGCGGCAGTCAGGTTGGCGGTGTCTCGTCTGCCCCGGCGGAGGATGCTCGCTCGCTGTGCCTCTTCGCGATGTGATTGTTGTTGAAAAGGGCGCCAGAAGGCTTGATAGAAGGCCCGTAGTAGGCGGAAGGAGGCTTGTTTCGGACCCCGTTGCGGAAAGGGCGGGTGCGGGTGCAAGTTTATGTGAGCGTAAAGGGGAAAACGTGTGGATCAAGCCGGCGGGCGCGCTTGCTTAGCCCGCCCAATCTATCGCGTAGCTGGTTGTACCGCGCCGCGACTGACGGTCAATTAAAGCGGTTGATAGCGATAGAGGTGCGGTGATTGAGATAGGCTGTGGTTGATCGCAGCGCAGAAGGGCGGGTTCGTGGGTCAAAGAAAGTGGGCCGCATCGGTGTTTTTGTTGTTTCCTGGGCAGATCGCTGAACAGTGACGGGCTCACCACCAACCTTGTTCTGAAGGCCGCCGGACTGGGGCGCCTGCACGACAGCCCCAGATCGCCAGCCGCAACGACAAGTGGATAAGACGGGACCGTGCGAAAGTAGCCGAGTAAGGTAGAGTACAGAGGGCAGTCTGATATAGAGCCTCCGCTCGATACTTGCCTCCCTCCAGCGCGCCTTTGTGCGCTTTCGTCCATTGTCCCTCCCGAAACAACCATGCAGCTGCTGATCGCCCAAGGGCCAGTGGAAAACGCTGGTTGCCACCGGTTTCATGTTTACAATGAACTGCACTCCCTATTTGCCCGCAGCAGATCGGTACCTGGATAGGCGCGGCTAAACACCACGCTGCGCGGCGCCGAGCCTGCCTATCGCATGCCCGCCCGTTCACAAAGCGACTTCCACTTGCTCCGGCAAACGAAGCGTGCTCTTCGCCGTCGCTCAGTGGCGAATTCGCCTTAATTAGAACCACAGCATCCAGTTCCGATATCATCCCGTCATGTTGAACAGCAGCTGTGACTGCAGACTTTCGCTCCTAGCAACGATTTCGCCTCACCCGCTCTCATCAGCGCCAAGGCGGCAAAACTCACTGAATGCGCAATCGGACATGCGTGCCTCAAGTTCCTATCGTTGGCCCCCTCACGGTGTTGCGGGGCCGGAGCAGGACGCGCAATGTAAGTTTCTCTCAAGCAGTCAAAAACAAAAGGGAAAAAGAAAGGAAAAGGACGAAACAAAGTACAAACGCATGCTGTTTTTTCCATAGAGGATGACTCTTGTTAGTCTGACTCGCACCTTGATGGACTGGTAAATCCATGATCAACCTAATTTCACCTCCATTCTTGATCATCCACAGCGAGCGTCTGCTTTCCCTTCAATCTACGCATCGCCCTTGAGGTTTTGTGTTATCCCAATAGCGAGTGTGTATCCGACTCGTTTTCTCCAAAGAAAGGCACGAGACGTCTTAATGCAGACGGATATGGTGCAAGTCACGTGACTTACTATCAACCGCAAGGAGACGTGAGTATGCAGCACATCCCTGAGGCCACAACGGCCCGTTGTTGCTACATAGGGTGAAGTATACATTCGCTTATATGTGTGTACCATATGAGAGCATACATCAGAACAAGAAATACATTTCCGTTTCCGCTGTCCATCTAGTCTTTCCCGTCTTAGCCTCAGCTCGTATCTTTCAGCCCAATTTGCCAAGATGCGGGGGCCCTTGGAACGCTTAAATATAACATCGTGGTCAGTACCACTTCTCTAAAAGCTACATCTGAAAAAATATCAGGGCATGAAAGAATATCCGCCTGTAATTCGAGCTGGACCTCTCAGCAGGCTAATCCAGGCTATGTACACACGAGGGTAGAATGCATCTATAACCCCCATTTTGGAGATACACCCGCACCACTTACCACTCTCTGGAAAGAGCACGAGCAATGTCTCGTCCATTGCCTATCACGCTGCATGGCGCTGTCACGATCCTCTCTCCGAGTGTCCGAGCGACTGGCGTCAATAAGGGAGCTAAAGTAACAATCTATGACGGGGCTGCCGAGGTTGGATCGGGAGTCTCCGAGGCTGACGGGGAGTTCCTAGTTCCACTTGAGACATCATTGCTAGTGGAGCGGCATCTCTTGAAAGGGGTACAGACGACTGCTGGTGGAACAAGCTCTCAAACAGACTACGGTGTAGAAGTTACTGGAGTCGACCTTGAAGCTCCATTCCTTGCTTCCACACTCCATACCTGCATGACCGACATCCTTGTCGATGGGCTTACGCCAGGCGCAACGCTGATCACGACGATCAACGGAGACCGATTTGGGGAATCAACGGTCTTGAGTCCACTAAGCTGGTGCGGTATAGACCGTGAGAAAGACATTCCGGCAGATGTCGCTGTCACCATTCACCAAGAAGCTACAATCAATGGAGCCGTCGCAATCGGTCCAAGTCCCAATTGCCCCAAATGCTCAGCGTTCGCTTACCCTTACGACAAGCTTCTGACAGGATTGTTGATGTCTCCAATTGAATGCGACACCAATCGAAATTTTACGGATATGGTACCCGGAGCGATAACCGAGATCCAAAATGAAGGCCAATGGGAAATCTGGCTCAACCCAACCAATACGTTCACCGGCTTTAGAGGACTGCCACTAAAGAGGGGTCCTATCCAAATGGTGCAGAAGCTTCCTCGGTGCAAGAGAGACGGTGCCCCGTGGGATGGTGTCGTCAAACCTCTCGATGCTCTACCGGCGCCGGTTGTGGTTCATAGCCTCTGTCGTGAGCTCCGGCGTCTTACAGTCTCGCAGCTGTTGCCCACCGGGACGTTGAGCCTGTGGCGTATAACAAATACACATGGAGGTTCAGTGATAGCAGAGCAGATTGGGTACCATCCTTTCTCCTCGACAACTGAGACAGTTGATCTGCCTCCGGATCTGCAGCTCGATAATCCACAAGGTGTTGTTTCGATCTCTGTCCGACAATTGCGTTGCGGCATCCAGAGTCCCGAGACCATCGTACAGGTCGCCTCAGGCTCCAGCGTTGTCGGCCCGCCGAAGTTCACAACAGACCTCTATGAATGTGGGCGCTGGATACCGTTGACTAACCTCAATCCGGGCTCCAACATTCAAGCCTTCGATTCACGTGGTCCGATCTCCGACCCTTTCTTGGCGCAGAAATCGGTCATGTCGCTCAAGACGTGGAGACGACTTGGACCAGGCCAGCTTTACGTTGTTGAAACGGGCTGCAGGACTGATCACAAGATCGTCACAGACGTGTTATCCCTTCCAAGTCCGCTGCCTACACCCAAGATCACTGCCCCGCTCCGTCCAGGGTTCCAGTACGTCCGTCTCGAAGGAGTGATCACAGGCGCAAGCGTCTACGTCCTGGTTAACGGAAAAGTGCAATCTGCACCTGTAGAGATGTCCGATCCCGCCGTCGGTATCATATGGCTTTGGAATGCCCTCAATGACAAAGATAAAGTCACAGCAGTGCAGATGCTCTGTGAACATGCGTCAACACCAAGAGAGAGCGAGTTCACACAGGCGCTACGGGGAGATCTCAAGTTGGCTGGAATACCATCTCGAGCAGTTCGCGATACGACTGTAACATTCACAGTGACGGCGCGTGACGCAGAAACGGGCCAAGTTTTGCCTGCGACAGTTTCCATCAACGGAGTCATTGTTGGCTCGGCAGGACAACCCCTTCACTACTCGCCACGGCTCGGTGATACAAACCCTCGTGGTGTTGTCAGTGCCGGACCGGCATACATAGATGCCGAGTTTACCATACCCCTGGATGATCCAATTCGCAACTGGAACCTCAACCTTCGCGCTCAATGGTGTCCGACTACTTTCACGACAAACACCAATTGGACGGTTATTATAGACATCACCGAGCTGAACTGGAACGTTGTCCCAAGATGGAATCCTTCCGCGGCCAGGTCCGTCCGGGTACGTCCTGACAACCCCGCCATACCCACATTCTCTAGCATATCAGTTCTGCTGCCGATCCCCACTGGCTCAGAAAAGAGGATGGATGTGACCATCTCCGGCAGTACTGATCCACGAGATCCATCAGTGTCGGCTGCTACCATTCCGGCAGTCACGGCGGTGTATGAGTACACTGGCAACAATGACGGACTAATAAGCTTCACTTTGACCACGCCCTTTGTTTTCGACCCAGTCACTGGAGAACTTGTTTATTGGGTGGTTCCGCAGTACGCGGGCGCCTCTTAATGCAGCGGCGATGCC
>Ga0181470_100072_pt2 | contig 20368 bp, 19 predicted proteins | sample InSIn5SAF170_FD_119082 | JGI IMG/M metagenome (GOLD analysis project Ga0181470, IMG submission 119082) | Clean room microbial communities from NASA Spacecraft Assembly Facility at Jet Propulsion Laboratory, Pasadena, California, USA -... ...
GGATGTTTTGTCTCAGACAGACTCAAACTGCGAGGGAAAGAAGAACTAGAGACCAGAAGGCAGATAGTTGTGCTGATACAATCTCTTGCAGCAGCAGGAGATGGAGACCACTGCGGCACCGCGTAGCGGACGCTGGGTGGACAAAGGAAGCTTTTGAGGAGAATAAGGAGCGCGATGGTTTGAACTAGGGTCAAGCCTGCAAGTTTGATGCAGGAATAGCGTGATAAGGCGCAACGTGAGAAGATGGGGGATTTGTTAGCTGAAGGGTTTCAAGGACAAGGCCACGGCAAGAGAAGATGGGCAACTTCCTGTGAGCAAGTCAATATGGTAGAGGCATGGATCCGCTTCCTGACCGGATTAGGACGATGTCAAGGTGGATGCATCGCAGACGACGGCAAGGAAGATTGAACATATGAATTTCTTCGAACCACCTACCTACGTTTGACAAGGCGGAGGAGCGATCGAGGTCGAGGATTAATCCAGGGGGTCCATTCACGTTTGACGCTAGATGCGGAAAGAAAATAGGCTAAGCTCGATTAGGACACTAATTTTAAACGACCGCCAGCGCAACCACATGATACGCCAGAGATTTTTGGTGATGTCGCGGGTGCTTGTGAGACAAACGTACGAGTCGTCTCTCGGACAAGCAGGCTGAAGACAGTGCCGTTCTCATGTTCGGAGCTCCTTGCGTTTAAGGGGATCTTGGCGATCTGGTGAAAGCCCGTTGAATGTGTCCGAGCATCTTCAACACACTAGAGGCCCTATGCATGATGTGACATATGTACATGTACACCACACAACACATAACACATGTACGTCTGACATATGTACGATTGACACATGTACAACCATCGATAGCAGATGCAAGGTCTCGATTAATGCAGGCCAGAGATTAATGATTATTCATGACTGATGAACTTTTCAAGCAAATTATGTAAAGGAGCAAGGAAGAAAATAAGGTGGAGCGTACATCGGGAAATAGTTTTGGTACAACTCTTGGCTGGTCGTGTTGATCCTTGCCTCAAACAAAATGCACTTGTTCTCTCAGATTGAACTGCCCCCTGACTGCTTCTTCGACAAAAGGAATCGTCGCTCGCTTGAGGTCCTTGCAGCACTGGCGAAGAGAGATCTACGCAGCCATCCTCATCCTTTGCGCCGCTGGCTGATCCGCTTATCTCGCGCCTACTGAAAGAGCAAGCTTGAATGGCACGCCGTCTGGTAGCGGCCACTGCATCGGCGTAACTAATGCTGCCAGTGCCTTGGGACTCTCGGTAAGATAAACGTGGTTTTCGGATCGTACAGTACAGTAGCTCGTTGGCCAGTAGGCAATTGAGCCAAGTACGACTATGCTCTTGTCCATGTCGAAGCAGGACGCCGCGGGGTGGGATCCGAATCTACAAATATGACTACCTGCATGCGCCCTTGCATGTATCATCGGTTCATTGCTTGCTTGTCGAAGAATACCGCGCTGCGAGTCTCAGTTTGTGCATCGAGTGCCAGGGCAGAAATCTATGTCATCGAATGCTTGCTCAGTGCTGTTCTGAATCTACCCGCTGGCTGTGCGCTGACTAGAAAGGGTTGCTCACGAATGGCATCATGCAATTCAGGAAGATGCTTTGACTGAGCATTTTGCAACAAGTACTGTACCGAGAGGCAGAGCCATGTGACGACCCACGAGACTAGGAACTTACATCCGCCCGTCGCTAATTACGACTGCTTCCATCGCGCCTAATACATGGCAGATCACTTCCGAGCACAATCAGTCAATTTGCGCTTTACAATATTCTGGGATATTCAATAATGCCTTGCAACGCGCCAGGTCGAATATCAGGGCGTGTCGTGCGTTGCGATACGTGACCCGATGGAGTGGGGCATCATTTCGTTCAATTTCCCGAGGCTTTAACTTTCCCGGCATACCGTTGTGAGCGCGCCAGTACTTACCAAAATGCTCCGAAGGAAGCAAGGATAATGCCGGTACCTGGATCAGGCAGCCAATGAGCATGATCTCATCTCGCTTCTGTTTCATCACACTTCCCACGCCTCCACAGAAGCACACGGCACATTTCGCCTCATATCAGCAGCGTTGGTTGCCTCAAACGTCGCGACCAGATGACTTGCCAGACTTCCCTGTGCGCACTGCACTGAGATCGTCGAGCAGCAGCTGGAGATAAGCATCGGATCAAGAATCCTACACTCTGCCACGTGATCGCAAATCAAAGCAACCATCCTGGGTGCTGCTGCGATCCATCCGAAGCTTATCTCACATAAGATGATGCCGTGGCTTGCGCTCGAAGCCTTAACTTACAGCTCTCTCAGCCTGGCCCTCTCCCCACTTACCTCGCTCACAGCATTGCTAGGCAATTACGTTCTGTGCGATTTCCCAAAACAGCGCTTGCAATCACGTAAACTTTCGGGCGTCGCGACGCGTTCTGTTGTTAAATTGCGTGCACCACCACCCAGGTTCGCGACGACAGCGTATGTCCTGGTAGCACTACGTACAGTACAGGAAGTTCGGGTACCTTTTCCGCCAGCATACCGGGTTCGCAGCCAGTATGCTTACCAGGTCAAGCGACGAATGACGCCGGTCTGTACGTTACCGAGATTTGCTCTCGCTAACGTGGAATTACTGTATCGAGCTTTCGGACCGAGAACTGCTGATAACAAGACGCGGTATGAGCCAGGCAAGGGATCTAGGAAGGGCATGATGGAGGCTGCTGATATCTCGTAGTCGTAGTCAAGCCATACACAGGCACTCATCGGTGCTCTTGTTGAATGCTTCATCGATTCATAGAGTCGCGAGTGTAGCTTGCCTACTACGGCACGACACCGATTCGCCTGCAGGTGTTGATGTCCTTACTTCAGTGGCGTCCTGCAGGAGATGTCCTTAATTCACGCCGTAGGCGATCTCTCCTGTTCCGGACTTTTGTCAACGATGAACAGCTTGTCAATAGCCATGTCCAAGAATGGTTTCAATCAGGATGTTCACGGCGATCACTCTCCGCAGATGATCGAATAACTCATCGTTGATGCGATGCACACTGTGCGGCTTAGGGGTATTGAGTCTGATCCCCACCTATGCGAGCATCTATGCGGTCTTTGTCCTGAAACCCTCTCCAGCTGTTCATGCAAGACGCACGTCGACTACCGCTGCTACGGACGTCCGCTCATGCGAACAGGCCCCGTGTATACACCGCAAATCAGCCCCTATAACGGATCGTGATGCATCAGTAATCACATTCATAAGATCAAGCTTGAGACAACCGTCCACTGATTCATTCATGCATTGATTGATGCATTGCTTCATGCACTGCAACCAGCGCAACCCGCTCAAAAGATCGCCAACGCGTTCGGTGGACTCGCCACACCTCCCGGCACATGCACAGCCTCGCTCGTCACAAAGAAACTCCACCTCCCCTCCTTTTCACAAGTCCGGCTCAATTCCTCCAGCTCAAACAGCTCCCCGATCGGACACCCCCATCCCGCCAAAAACACCTCATGACAACTCCAGTCGTAGGGGGTAGGCCACTGCTCGAAGCTCGGGTGGTCAGCCGCGACGGCACTGAAATTCTCCCACACCCACTGAAGTAATTCGTCGCTCTGCTCGACGCCGCCGAGGGAAGGCGGGTGCATTTTCTGGAGCTTCTCGATTTCGGCGTCTTGGAGCGCGTAGTAGGCTTTCATGTAACCGCTGCGTATGATGAGGATGTCTCCAAACTTGATTTCTGTTCCCTGCCATTTGAGGATCTCCTTGAGCCACTCGAGTTTGATCGGAGTGCGCTCGAATGTCTTGAAATCGCTTACGCCCTTGACGTCCTTCCCTGGGCCCTCTTTCCATCTTGCAAAGTCAATCAGCACGCCCCGTCCCACGATACCGTGTTTCTCGAGGTTCTGCACCCCGAGAATGTTGGGCTGGGATTTCGAGCGGTCGGTTGTGCCGGCGATGTCCTCGACTGTGGTGTCGTTATAGAAGCGCTGAGCCTGTTGGTAGCCGAAATGGCGGAGGCCGTCCCATTGGGAGGACGATTGAGTGTTGAAGTGCCAGGTGTCGTCGTGGACTATGCGGGGGGCTTTCTGGTAGACGTTCTTCTCGAAGACTTGGCGGCCGAACAGGGGCCGGTCACCTGGGAATTGTTAATTCTGGGTTGTGTTTGACAGGCTTGCCTTGTGCCGGGTGGACTAGCAAAGGGGAGAAAGGGCCGAGGTGATGGTGCATTGTGCTATCAGTGGGGTGGTGCTTGTAGTACAGCTTCAGGTGATTAAAAGATGGGAGGAGCAAGGCTGGTAGCGGGTGGTATGGAGAAAGTGCTTGTGGCCAAAGGCGTGATGGTCCAAAGACCAAACAACGATTTGAACTCCAGGGGGCCGAGTCGCAAAGATTCTCAATCCTGGACGACGCTTTTGACCGCGCATGTGCTGAACAGAAAGTTGGAAAGCGCTCTCGTGGTCTGCTGCTTACCTTGAAAGTCGAGCGCAGCGTTCAAGCTGACCCGGGTGCCAGTCTTGATTTCCGAGGCGGCGGCGGCGGCGACTATAGCATCTGTCTGGCGATTGAGAAACCCGCGCTCGTCTTTACCGCCGTACGCGCCCCAAGCATTCAGCTTTGTCGCTTCATGGGCCTTGGATAGGGGTAGAGACGAGAACGGCACGGGAGGTCCTTGCTGCGACATTGTTGAGGTCGAGTGGTGGCTGGTGGATGGCTGCTTTGTGTCAAGGACAATCAGTGGTCTTATCTTTAGGGCTCGTAATTTTACTGTTTAAGCATATATGGGTTCAGGCTTTGTCTCGTTGAGATACTTCTTGGAGCCGCCGTGAGGGGACCGTTTGGTTCGGGGACCATGTCATGAGGGGGAGCGATTTCGGTTTGGTATATACTGGCCCGAGGTCCGCAGTTGTACCCATCACACTCGCCGGCTGACGCAGTCGTCAACGCCGGCCGTCGTGGCTTTCCAGGCTTCCGGCCAACTCAATGCTCAGCGCCGAGCGGTGCCTTAACGTGGTGGAAGATTGAGGCCATTCCTGCCCAGAATGAGTTAGCGCGACCTAACCAGAGCAAATGCATAAGCGAGAAAGCGAGGTTCTACGCCACAGAATTTATGAGTATCACAGCACTACCGGCTGCATACACGAAGTCGCCATCCAATGCCATAACAAATGGTTGATCAGTAAAGACCAGAGCGAAAGGACATGATCAATAGATCCGAAAGTCCATACATTTTGTCTTCCACGCAAACGCCTCGCCTAGAAGCAGACCCACAAGTCTTACAAGCTCTAGAAGCACGTCTTATACAATCCAGCAGTGCTGGTATCCTCCATCATCGCACCCCATGCCCTTCGCTGCTCAGTCGCTCCTTTCAAATTGCTCGCCGAATCACACGAGTCCTTCTATGCATGTCCATTCACACCATTAACTACCGTCCCCTTCCCAGCCAAACCTGCAACAATACTAAACTGCCCACCGGCACCAGCCCAAACCAACTGCTTCCCTCTCACAGCTGTATTATCAATATGCGTCGCAACCTCCACATCGTCATCCGATATCCCCAAGCCTGTCTGGTAATTTGTTGAGAAACCCCATGAATATGCCTTGCCATCCTTCGCAACCGCAATGCTGTGGTCTGAGCCTGCAGCAACAGCCAGTGCCTCGATGCCCGGTATTTGAGTTGGTACTTTGAGGATCCGTGGCTTGTCGTGCGAGTCCAGGACTACCTTCTCAGCTGGGATATCGCTGATCTTGAGACCGAGTTGGTAGCCGTCTAGACGTCCCCAGACGAGAACTTCGCCTTTGTCGGTGCACGCAATGGTGTGATGTTGTCCGCCTTCGACTTGCGTTACTGTACCGAAGCTCTCCAAGTTAGGTACGACAGTTGGGTGATGGACGTCTGATTCACCCTCTGCATCAAAGTTCTTCGTTACACCGGTCTCACCGAAACTGTTCAGACCCCAGGAGTACAGCTTTCCGTTCTTATGCATGGCGAAGGAGTGATATGATCCTGCGCCGATGGCGACCATCTGCTTCGGCAGACCGAATTGTGTGGGTACAAGCGAATTTTTGAGGAAGCGCTCCAGGATTCTTCGACCGAGCTGATTCTGTTGGCCCGAACCCCAGGCGTAAACGCAGCCTTTATTGTCGAGAGCTAGAACGTGATTCGCGCCGGCGGCCAATTGTTTGATCTTCTTGAGCTCGGGGATAAGAACGAGGGTATCTTGGATGTAGCTGGTGGGTGAGAAGCCAAAGACGCCTTCGTTGGAGCGGAATGTGCCGCAGCCATAAACCAGGCCGTCGTTCGTAAGAGCAAATGTTGCGCTGTCGGTGCAGGCTACCTGGGTCCAAACTGTATCTTCTGGGACTCCAGAGAGGTCGACTTCACCTGGTGTGGATTCTTTGGGGTTGAGGCCGCTGCCAGCGTCACTGTCTGAATCGCTATCGGAGTTATCGTCATCGATATCTCGTAGGCCGCCTTCCCATTCTGTGTTGCGAGCGAGCGCCTTTTGGTCATTGACGCCCCACGTGAGGATTTTGTTGTCTTTGGTGAGGACTGCGGTGTGCATGCCGCCGACGCTGACTGTAACTACGCCAACTGAGTCTGCATCAAGATGTGGGTTGAGACGCGGCCGTTTGACTTCTGCGCAATTCTTGCCGTTGCCTAGGCCGAGCTCGCCATTGGTGCCATCGCCGAAGACGTAGACGTTCAATGGATCAGTAGGCGCGCTGTTGATTACGGCTGTGGTCCTTGGCTTCTTCACGGCTGGTGCTTTTGTGGCAGGAGCTTTGCGCTTCGGAGCAGCAGTCTTCTTGGACGTCTCTTCTGGCTCCTCCTTTGCATCTTCTTCATCTTCTTCTTCGGGCTCCCTCTCAGCTCCCAGAGTGGCCTCCTTTGTTCTGGCCCTTTTCGTGCCGTTGACTTTAGGCTCCTCCTCTCCATCATCCTCAGCCTTTCGCTTGTTGGACTTCGTCGCTGGCGCCTTAGCTGCAGCTTTAGTGGGGGCTTTCTTCGCGTCCTTCATCGTAGTCTTTATTTCCTTTGCGGCCTTTGTGGTAGCAGATTTGGAAGCTGGCTTCGTAGCTGGCTTTGATGTGGGTTCTTTTGTGGTGGTCTTGCCAACACCATTGACAACGGGTTCTGCTTTTGTAGGATTGCGCAAGCTCTTTCGTGGAGCAGCGGCGCCAGAGGCAGCTTTCTTGGGAGGCATTACGACCGTTCTTAGATTCAACCGGTGGATCTCTGAGGAAGTTGAAATCGAGTTTGGATGATCGGGAATGCGTGTCTTTGTTGAGGATCAGATCGGAACTGGCTGGATGATGAGAAGACGCGTTTTTCGATCTGTAACAAAGCGCTGATGAGTCTCAATAAGTCAGGCGAATCGACTTGAAGAAAGAAGAACGAAGAAACAAGTAGAGAATTAATGTGCTGAAGTCGCCTGAAGAACAAAACTCGATTCTGCGCAGAGCTGACTGCAAGTGATGCGACTCCCAAGTGACGATGCAGCCGCAAAGAAATGTTTTGGTTGGAGAACAAGCTGATATTCGCGCTAAACTTCCACGAGTCACAGTGGCACCAGGTGGTAATTATTACCTGACTAATCAATGCCCCTTTACACCTTCACTCCGGGATTGCGTCCGTGCACCACCATTACTGCTAAATACACTATCCCACGCTCAGCATACTGCTGCCTCTGCCTCTGCACTCATCCAAAAGACTGGTGATAGCTTCAATAAAACCAGAGTAAAGCGACTTTTGTCGGCCAACTTTCAGCAGGACACTTGGCGTCAAAGATCGTCACCTCCGCCATCCCGCCCTCTCTATCTATGTTGCTGCCTGCTACCCGTCATTCCCAGTCAAGTCAACCACTATCTTGTTCGTGCCATCGTCATCGTTAGTGAGGTCAATGATCTGTTGTGCTGGCCGAGCCTCCTGTCTTGTTCTTGGTCGTGGAACTTGCTGTGTTCGTGGTGCTCGTGGTACATGGACGGGTCTTGTCGGTAACAGACGATCCTCCTCGTCAGACGAGCCAAAGGGGTCAAAATCTTCGGCAACAACAACGGCATCGTCCTGAGGCTGGCTTTGGGTACTACGGATAGCACTGACCGGTGCTTGACGGCCGGTCAGCCCTCTCAATCGATCAAAGGTACCCAAAAGGAAACCGCGATCCACGGGAGACACATTTCGTCGAAGCTGCATGACGGGTGGTGGCGGTGGTGGCGGTCGAGGCTGCACTTGTGCGTTGCCGAATATTACTTGTCTCATGGCTTCGAGAATTCCAAAAGGCTGGCCTGGTTCGCGGATCTGCTGGTCCAATTGCGGAAGACCGAGTGGTGTTTCTAGAGGTAAGGCCCTCCTAGGGTTGTCGACCTCAGCATTCTCAAACAGCATGACCTGCTCCACCGCTTGTCGAGCATCTCCACCTAGAGGAGCTGCTCCTTGAGGACCGCCAAGAATCTCAGCGCTATCACCTTGCTGCTCGCCATCGAACGGCACATCGTTCCCTATAGATAGTCGTCAGCTAGCCGCCTTCAAGTCAGTCAGTCACTCTAACTTACAGAGCCAATGTTTTCGGCATGAGATACAAATCATGTGATTGCACCCTCCCTCCTTCTTGACACGCATCTTGCAGTACGGGCACGGCTTGGTCGTCCTCCTGATCTCGTCCATGTCCTTTTTTGCTGCTCCATCTTGATTGCTCATCTCGTCGAATTCGTGACATGTCATATCATCGTGCCACTTGCGCTGATGGTTCTTGCATATCTTGGTTTGACATTGGGAACATACAACGTATGGGACTTTGGTCAGCTTGTGTAGCTGACCGTGACCACACCCCTCCGTTGGACACCATAGCCAGTTGATAGCTGCATATTTCTGTGCCTACTATTGTTAGCCTTCTGCTTTGCACTTCCATCACGCTACCCGCTACTCACATGTCGAATCATTGTGTCAAGCTCCTTGCCCAATGTTCTTGGCAAGACGCCACGAACATCTTCTTCATGGACCGGTTCGGCGCAAAGTGGACAATTGCATGCCAGCCATCCTAGCGCACGATCTGCGTCAATCCGGGTAAGGAAATGTGTTCTGTAGCAGTCGGAGCAGACGGTTGGGTCATGCTCGCATGTGGAGATGTGAGGAAAGTTCCGATATAGGGGTCTTGTCTCAGCACAGATGTCACAGTCTTGCACCTCCTGCTTGGATATCTTTGCCCGTCTTTTGGGTGTAATATTGGTCTCGTCGTTCCTCTTTCGTTTGGTGCCGGCCGCCTGCTTCATTGGAGTGGCAATGTGCGCGTCAGACGAATCTGGCTCTTTGGCTGCCTTCTTCTTCGGTATGTTATATGAGGCACTGATTCTAAGGCATTTGACCTGAGGATTGAAAGAATCGTGGATAGTGTGGAAAGGTTCAGCTGCGGTGAGTCCGTGGGCACTTGTCGGATGTGGTGTCAACAAGGTCTCGACGAAGGTAATAAAGTAGGAAGGAGACAGTGTCGTCCGTGCTTGGTTATTCTGGTAGAAAGTGATATGAAGAAATCGCGATCGATGACTTGGCAAACGGCACGAATAGACCATTTCAGTTCCAACTGACTGCCGCCACTTGTGGCTCACTTGCAGTATACTTCTAGACTTCAAATGAATGCTTGTTTCAATGCCCAAATGTTCCACACCACAACACTTTCACTGAATTTGCCGGTGACATAGGAACGACCCCTCAAGGGACAGCCTCTACCCTACACAACCACATTCAGCTCTCTGTTGCCCTTTGCCCGAGGGTTCGGTGCATTTCCATTCTCTTGGATGTAGAATCGTCTCAGCAACATGATAGCCTCCTTTCTGTACAATCCTCCGTAACTTGGATATGCTGGGTCAAGACTTTCATCTGAATGGATTGAGAGAACGCTCCCATTTCCTCCAAATCTTTCATTGCCGCAACCAAAGTAGACTGTTCGAATGCCGTACTGCCTAAGAGCCGAAGCGCACATGATGCATGGTTCAACCGTGACATAGAGGTCTGTCTCTGCTAGTTTGGCGATTGGAAACTTGTCAAGGAAATCGTTGATTGCCAGAAACTCGGCGTGTCGAGTACCGTTAAGAGATCTGTTGGTGTCATTCATGCCTCGAGCAACGACTTGACCATCCAAGACCAGTACACAAGCTACTGGTGTTTCTCCTTCTGCTAGAGCTTGCTCAGCCACGTCAATTGCCTCCTGCATGAAGCTCTGGTGATACATGAGGTTCTCAAGAATGTGAGGATGAAGACTCGTGATGAATGCCTTGTCATCGACTGGCGTTGATACTGACGTAGATGCAGGCGTAGAGCCGCTGGAAGGAAGGGGAATTGACGTCTCGATATCTGAAAGGACGGGCTTCCTTTCAGGCTGCTTTGATAGCGCAACGGCCGGCTTGTTTTCTGGTAATGCGGGCTGCATCTTTGCTATGGTTGTTAATTAAATGCCAGCACGGGCTGGGATGACTACGAATATCTACATTTTTTTTTGTTTGGAGCAGTCACCAAGAGCAAACAGAAGGAAGGAAGGCACGATGTGAAGCCTTTGCCTCAACTTCCGCCGGGAAAGTTTCCTAGTTCGTACGCCTCAGTCTGATGGCGTCGTCGAGCCCACCGAAGTTAGGTAACGCGCTTGCGTCTGAGTTGACGGTGGATGTATACTCTTAAAAAGCGATCAGGATGTTTGGCTTGAGATCAGCCCTCGCGGGAGTCTTTGCACTCTCGGCGGTTGTGATTGCGCAAGACGCAGGACAAAGTACGACCAAGTCATACCCGAAGTCGATCACTCTCTCCTACGAGCAGCTTGGATCGTCTGCTTCTGCGGCTACCCCTTTCGCAGTTGTCAAATACGACCCCAGGAGTCTAGACTACACCCTCACCTCCTGGACACCGCCTTCGCTCGATTCACTGCAATCGACCTCCCAAGAGCCCACGTCGGCGCCATTACTACGTATTCTCCTCCCTAATGGCAGCGCATCAGTTGCCAGTCTCGGTACATTCGACCCGAAGCTATCGCAGAATATCGACATTTGGATATCTCAGGACAACGGCGAAGTCGTGTCCGCTTCCGTAGGCAGTATCACACCACCACCGTTGTCCGAGGAAGAGGAAAGACTGCGACAAAAAGAAGAACGGCTAAAGAAACGAGGCAAAGCTGTTCCTAGTTCCAAGCCACAGCCCAAGCCAAAGTCCAAGAAAGCAAAGGATGCAGTGATTGGTGAAACAGTAGCTGGTCCAGTTGTGCGAGTAAACTTGCTAGTCTCTGGTCAAGGACCTGCTCCGAAGCTGAATTCGAGGAAGCCTCCTCAGGTGGATAGCGAGGGACGAGAGGTCGCGCCGGAAGAGCAGCAAGAGAAGTCTTTCCTGCAGAAATACTGGTATATTCTTTTGGCTCTGGCTTTCGTGCTGATGAGTGGAGGAGGAGGCAAGTGAGGACAACGGACTAACGAACAATATGCCAAGCTTCAGTTCACCGCGTATTACGAGCGCACGAAACATTCATTCCCAGAGAGGTCAAGCTCGGGGAGAGAACTTATGAGCTCCGCGGATAGCGCCTCTCGGGACGAGGTATAATTGGGGCTTCTATCTTGATGGCTTCAGGTCAGTCATTCGAACCTGCCACCGTTATCCCCAGACCTTTCTTTGCAAGCGGCGAACAGAGTCAGCACGCCCAACTGTTTCCATGCTTCTAAGAAGGCTCAAAGACACTTGGGGCATGTGGACGTCTCAGCATCGTCTCGCATGATTCTAGCGACAGATGTCGAGGTTTGGAGGCCGTGGTCTGCGCTTGATGAAAGTCTGGCTGTCACTCTAGCGCCAAGCGGTACGCAGACTACGATCTAGCAGGTCATGGTCGTGGATGGTTCATATTACTGCGTGTGGCATTAGTCGAAGCTAGAAGTCATTGCATCGGATGAGCCACAGCACAAGATCGTTGGCTCGTCGAAGAAATGGCCATTGCTAGCATGTGTCATTCCATCAAGGACCACGATTTTTGACTTCTTCGGAGTTGCTGCGGCCACGACGGCTTCACCACCGTTCGAATTGTCAATTTCTCTCCACCGCATCGAAGTCTGTCAAGACCCCATAGTAAATCGATGTTACTCAGCCTCCGAATCTTCCTTTCGCTTACCCACTGACAGGATCTCATCGTGCTTGAAAATCGCACTGCATATCGTGAGAAGAAAGTTGCAGCGTACTAGTCCATGCACCCATTCAAGTCACGTGCATCCAGCAGGCCAAGCTTATATTGGTGGCCGATAACAACTTCCGAAGTCTGGATACCTCTTCTGTGTCTGCTTTATGACATATACTTGTTGCCCAAGCCCCCGAGAACCCAGGCTCGAATCGAGCCATTGTTGTGTCTAAAATGATAGCAGTTGTGTTATACGATCTTTCGACTGCTCCGCAGTGCTCCGGAAACTGTCCCTCATTCCACGTCATCAGAAAGCAATAAGCGGTAGTTCTTACTTCATACCACGCAACCCTAATAACAGGATGGACCTATATCCACGCAGTACTACTGAATGCCTTAACATATGCCCTTCGCAACTCGTAGCTTGTTTCTGTTGATACAATTCTGACTTGAGCAGCAGCATATCTTCTGTAGGCCACATTATCTCATATTGGATGTCGAACATTATGGCGCCCCAATTAGGATGGATCGGACTCGGGAATATGGGTAGAGTGAGGCCGCAACTACAACTATCTGTACGGCTGTCGCTGATCACTTTCAGGGCATGTGCAAGCAACTCGTCGAAAAAGGCAGGCTCTCTGAACCACTCCTCATCTTCAACCGAACCACATCGAAAGCCGAATCCTTGTCTAAAGAAATCGGCCACAGCACAGTCGCATCCTCGATCAAAGACCTTGTGACCAAATCCGATATCGTGTTCTACTGCCTCGGTGACGATGCCTCGGTGCTCGAGAATGTGGACAAGATCCTGGAAGCAGACGTCAAAGGCAAAATAATCGTCGATTGTAGCACAATTCACCCAGACGCTACAGAAGAGGAGAATGATAAGCTCACAAAAGCTGGCGCACAGTTCGTGGCGATGCCAGTTTTCGGCGCACCAGCAATGGCCGCCTCAGGAAGTCTGATCTGTGTTATGGCCGGCCCAGCAGCAGCTGTCGAAAAGGTTAAACCCTACACTACCGGCGTCATGGGTCGAGCCATTATCGACTACTCAGATCAGGCGCCAGCAAAAGCGACGCAATTGAAGATAATTGGCAATACTTTCATTTTGTCCATGGTCACAACTTTGGCCGAGGGCCACGTCGTTGCTGAGAAGTCTGGGCTGGGTACGGATGAGCTGCATAAGTTTATTGAAGTTATGTTCCCAGGCCCGTACACGGCGTACTCGAACAGAATGCTCAGCGGCGACTACTTCAACAGAGACGAGCCACTATTCCAGGTTGATCTGGCGAAGAAAGACGCACGGCATGCGAGGAAAATTGCAAGCGACAGTGGCTGTAGCATGCGCATCGCTGGGCTTGGGGACGAGTATCTCGCTGTGGTCAAGGCTGAGAAGGGCGACAAAGGTGACCTTGCTGGTATTTATGGTGCGAAGAGGAAAGAGGCGGGTCTTCCATACGATAACCAGTAGTGTAAACACGCTGCTGAAGAATGCATAGAATCAGACTCCTTCCATCATGCTCGAAGTGCTCGATGCATGATCGGAGCCACTATCCGAAGATGTGCAAAATTGAGCGCCGGTATCGGTATAGCTTGAGCTAGATGTGCTCATCGACAAACCTGCACCTGACGATCTTTCTCTGCTCTCTGCCCACTCGATTGCCGCGGCAATTCTAATCGACGTTCAGTTTCCTGCGCGCCGGGGAAAATGTGGAGTATAACACAGGTGGCGGCGAAATACCTGACTCCAAGGTAACACCAGCTGCCGTTCCCCTCCCGCCATGCCATGTATCTCAGCTGCAATGCCCGCACTTTGCAAAGCACAGTCATTTGAGGTCAAGGATCAGCGCCGGCATCGTCTGCTTATTGGTCCGCATAAATTCTCGCAACCTCGAGTCATGGAGTACAGTACCTGGTTTGCTCGAGCTACTACTGCATACACGCACCAAGCGAGCTTCCTTGATCCCGTGAAAAGCTTCTGGAAAGCTCTTGATGAGGTCAGGATGCGAAAGCTGGGGTACGGAGTAAACATGTGACGCTGTCCAGCCTGAGCTCCGGCTCCCGCTGCAGCTCCAGCTCCAGCAAGAGCTAGCATGAAAAGTACATAAACACTGTGACAGCGAGAAAATTGTGGCCTTGGTACTTGCTCAGCATCGCCTTGAAGATGGTCGCCACGAGCCTGCTTGCATTGAGCTTCTGGGCTACCATTGTCCTCGGACAAGAAAGCTGCCCAGGTTACTCCGCTTCTAATGTACAGCAGAGTGGCAGTGGTCTTACAGCTGACCTGACCTTGGCTGGAGAAGCGTGCAATGCTTACGGCACAGATTTGCCAAATTTGACCTTGACCGTCGAATACCAATCAGGTAATTTACCCATAGAGCAGTGAAGAAACCACGATTGACACGGCCCAGCAAACCGTCTCCATGTTCTCATCGAGGACCAGAATCAGACTGTCTACCAGGTCCCACATGACATATTCCCCAGGCCAGGCTCTTCTGGATCTGCAGACAACTCGAATCTTCGTTTTACGTTCACCGAATCCCCTTTTAGCTTTGCTGTAGCACGAGTTGATGGCGAGACACTCTTCAACACGTCCGGCACTCCTCTCGTCTTCGAATCGCAGTATCTCAATCTGCGAACCTCGCTCCCGACCAATCCGAATCTTTACGGTCTAGGCGAGCACTCTGATGCCTTCAGGTTGAACACGACGAACTATACCAGAACAATCTGGAACAGAGATGCCTACAGCATTCCATCTGGGTCCAACTTGTACGGTGCTCATCCCATCTACATTGACCACCGAGGAGCAAGCGGCACCCACGGTGTGATTTTGCTCAATTCCAATGGCATTGAGGTCAAAATCAACGACACCGCCGGTCAATACCTCGAATACAACACTCTCGGTGGAGTCTTCGACTTCTACTTCGTGGGCGGACCTGGTCCCGTTGAAACAGCTCAACAGATCGCCGAAGTCGTTGGGCTACCAGCAAATATTCCCTACGGCGGTCTTGGTTACCACAACTGCCGCTATGGCTACCAAGACATATACGAAGTGGCTGGAGTTGTACATAACTACAGCGAAGCGGGGATCCCGCTCGAGACGATGTGGACCGACATCGACTACATGTACAGCCGCTGGATCATGACAGTTGATCCCGAGCGCTTCCCTATGCCATTGGTACGACAGCTTGTTGATTATCTTCATCAGCATCAGCAGAAATACACCGTCATGGTCGACCCCGCAACGGCCTACCAACCAGGTTCAGACTATGGTGCGTTCAATGATGGCGTCCAGCAAGATATTTTCTTGAAGAACTCCAGCGGTGATCTTTACGTCGGAGTCGTCTGGCCAGGCCCAACTGTGTAAGTCTTTCCTCAAGATCTCGTCCTGCCACGGCAATGCAACGAGTCTCTGCCAAAATATCGATATTGAGGCGCACTGTACATTGTGTTCCGGCATGATTGCTTAATCACTCCTTATCCGCAGCCACATCCTGATATCAGTTTTGCCATTGTTGGTTTACTAACTTCAGCAGGTTCCCTGACTGGTTCCACCCAGGCTCGCAAGCATATTGGAGCGGCCAATTCAACTCGTTCTTCAGCGCCGAGACTGGCGTCGATATTGACTACTTATGGATTGACATGAACGAGGCTGCAAACTTTTGCAACTATCCTGTAAGCTCTTGCTCCACTTGACAGGTCTGGCCTGGTCATGACTGACTGCTTCAAGTGCTCGGACCCCAGCGGGTACGCCGAAGAGAACAACTTCCCACCAGAACCACCACCAGTCCGCAATTCGTCGCCAATTGCTCTGCCCGGGTTTCCGTCAGACTTCCAACCCCCTTCAAACGCCGCTAAGCTCAGGCTCCGCAGGCAGGAAGGTACCGGCAACATGATGGGCTTGCCAGACCGTGACCTGATCGATCCTCCTTATAGCATCCAAAATGCAGCAGGCAGCCTTTCGAACAAGACTATCAATACCGATCTCATCCACTACAATGGTCTAGCTGAATATGACACGCACAACCTGTACGGCACCATGATGTCGAACCATTCCAGAAATGCAATGCTGTCGCGCCGACCACAAGACAGGACCCTCGTTATTACCCGAAGCACATACTTGGGTGCCGGGCAGTATGTTGCTCATTGGCTTGGCGACAACATCAGCGACTGGCCGCACTACCGTATCTCGATTGCTCAAATGCTGGCGTTCTCCTCAATCTTCCAAATACCCATGGTGGGGTCCGATGTTTGCGGTTTCGGCGGCAATACAACTGAGGCACTATGTGCGAGATGGATGATGCTTGGCGCCTTCTACCCATTTTACCGCAACCACAACGAGCTTGGCTCCATCAGCCAGGAAGCCTACCGATGGGAATCTGTTGCCGAATCGGCCCGTACCGCGATTGACATCAGGTATCGCATGCTCGACTACTTCTACACGTCATTCTACGAGCAAACTGTTGATGGCACGCCCAGTCTCAACCCTATGGTGTTCTTGTATCCTGAGGACAGCAACACCTTTGCAATTGACCTCCAATTCTTCTTCGGCAGCTCTGTCCTCATTAGTCCGGTCACTGAGGAGAATGGCACTTCGGTGGACATCTACCTGCCAAACGACATCTTCTACGACTGGAATAATGGGTTTGCTCCAGTTCAAGGCGGTGGAGAGACAGTTTCCTTGGAAGACGTCGACTTCCAGACCATTCCTATCCACATTCGCGGAGGTTCGATCTTGCCACTCCGTAGTCAGAGCGCCAACACTACAACTGAGCTGCGAAAGCAGAGCTTCCAGGTTGTCGTTGCTCCTAGCCCTGAGGGCACGGCCAATGGAACTTTGTATCTCGACGACGGGTTGTCCTTGGAGCAGTCTGCTACGAGCTACATCTCCTTTGCGTGGGACGGGAGCACATTCTCCATGTCTGGCACATACGACTATGATGCTGGCGTCAACATTTCCACTATCACTGTCCTTGGCGCAAACAGCCAGCCACAAAGCGTGAGCTCGAATGGTGCCAATCTGCCTACCACCTATAACAGCACCACCGGCGTCATTGACGTCCAGGCCAACATCCCCTTGACTGGAGACGTTAGTGTCAGCTTCGGCCAAGTCGCCGCCTTCCCAGGGGTAGCAGCAAGCTCCGTGAGCATCGATAAATTGCTATTAGCGTCGAGCGCAGTTGTAGCAAGCGTGTTGTGCTTGTCGGGTTTATGGTAGCTTATGAGAATGACGTTCGTTGTTCGGAAGATAACTTGTAGCGCATGGAGGGGGAACACCTTAAATTTGAGACCCATGTGGAGCCCTTTTTAAACCCAAAGGTGCACGAGGAGTCCTGGGCAGGAGCCTCGGGCCGCGATAAGGCCCTTCCCTGTTCGTAACATGCACAAACTTTGTATATACGGCTGTAACTTTTTCTCGTGCGATAACCCACGCTCATGGTTTTCATGTGCCTGAAAATCATATTGATGATCAGAAAATCCCACGGTCATCTCTGTGGAACCACCGCTCGGGCGACAGGGAGCCTAGCAAGGAATAATGCAACGATGACAACATTCCAGCCTGGCTCGCAATATCGAACTGGAAACGAGCCGTTGACTGTCTATATGCCGTTTGACTTTAACCTCGAATTTAGAATTCGCACAGGTCGAAAACATTACACACAAGGATGACTATTACAGCGAATAAGCAAACCATGGAGTTCGCCTCTAGCTGCATTTTCCACGCGGGCTTGGAGAAATACACGCAAACGTTGCTGATTCGCTTCACGGCGCTTCTGCTACATAAGCTGGTGGGGTAATCAGTGTCTCTCGAATCAGTCTTCCGCTGTCTGAGCTGCACCGTTCAGCCCATTCGGCTGCTTCAGCATGTGAGCTGTTATCGGCCTCTCAGACCACCTTGACATCCTGCACGTTGTGCTGCGTTGCGAAACTGCGGAATTGCTAGTCTTTTGCACGCATGAATTACTAGTCCAGAAGCCGCTTGCTGTTGTGGTGCTCCATCTCGATTCGATTGTTTGAGCTTGGGTTTGCAGTATACTTGCGCGATGCCAATTTGTAAAGCTCAAACAGAAACACAACGCACACCGTGCTGGCATACTACTTGAGCCGTCGCCCGTGTCCTTTCACTGTCGGCATCGATCGAGATCGGAACCCATAGTACAACTCACATTCGCTTGCGTGAGAAAATCGCATCGCCACTAAGATGTCTGGATATTCGAGGAGCAAGCGCAGCAAACGAGACATAGAGCCTGAGGAGGAAGAGGAAGATGAAGAGCGCATGCCTTATTTCGTTCCGGAAGACGGAATTGATATTGAACCGCTTGCTTTGTATACGAGGAGCATATTAGATGATGCGGCAAAGGTCAAACTGGGCAACCATCCTCAGGTATTATGTTCGCATGTAAACAAGATCGCTGGCTGATGTGTTGTATAGAGAACGAACGAGAAGGGATTTTGGATAATATCCAGCGTCCCCGTCAGTCGTGTATGGCAGGTCCCATTCGTATCACAAGCACTCGCTCATTGAGGTGTAGGAAGACATCGCAGCCATGATTGAAGACACAAGACTGTGGGGTAGAGAAAACAAAAGAGGTTGGTAGTCCTCACTTTCGCGCTTTCATTTTCTGATTGGGATACCTGTAGGTCACTATGTCAACTCCGATACCGCGAAACGACGGCTGCGCATAGGAAGAGCACAACAAGGTAAAGAAAGAGCTTCGAAGGCACAACCAAGAGCACTAGCGCAAACGGACGACCCTCGATACGGCGCAAGACCGAATGCATCCAGAGCTTCAGTCGAGCCGGATCCACGATATATGCCGCCACCGCCCATTGCCAGAGCATCTGCTGATAATGTTCCCCTGGAACGTCAGCGTCAGATGACCACAGCATCTCCGAGTCCCAGACCAGCCTCCGCGCAACCTACACAACACGACCCTCGGCGGCCTTCCGCGTCCTCGCAATATCCCGGCAATGCCAACCCAGGATATATTCAAGCCACTGCGCAGTATACCGTGCAAGCGAATATTCCACCAGCCCAATATGCGTCATACGGATCCGATACTGCTATGTATGATACAGCACCTCCGCCATACCAGAGCGACACCAAGCGAGGAGGAACTAGCCAACCGAGCACGACTGGCACCCAGGGATTCGGCTCGACGTACGCGACCTCAGGGGGACCGCCACCGCCTCGAGCTCCGAACCAAGGTCAACGTCGGCATGGGGTATGAGGGGAGATTGCTCCTGACCTACCGATACCATTAGATATGCTGAGTGGTCGCAAAGCTTTGATCGTGCACTTGGTGACTGCTGTCACGAGAGCACGTCACCTCACCCGCTCCAAGCTTTCTGAACGCCACTGACGACACTGCCGTACTATTTCCTTTGACCATTCAGCCACGAGCGGCAAGCGCTCACCCTAAACCCTGTCCTCGGAGTTTGGCATTCAGTGGGCTCTCGAGTCGACCTTTGGACCATGCTAGGCATTCTGCTCACAGTTGCATGACACATCAACTTACTCTGCCAGGTATGGCATCGGAACCAGTCCTGATATTTGCATCATTCGGCTCAAATATGCCCAGCAATTTGTTTTCTCAATATGAGTCGCTCCTAGCGTTCATGCTAGACAGGTAGCGTTTCATCTGGCGTCATTCGTACCTAGAAGGCAGCACAATGGCGGAAGTGCCAGGGCATGTGACCTTCCGAAGGCCAGCGGTTCGAGTTGAGAGGCGAGGACGCAATTTAACACCAGTGGATAGAAGAAGCCTCTCAGCCGAAAGGACCAGAGGGGAACGCATGCTTAGTATCTGAATAACCCATGCATTGAAGATAGAACCCAGCCACCTTGACCGCTTCCTGCCAGATCTCAATATCGTCTGATCATGCAGCGTGGGACGGACGCTAAACAAGGACATCTCTTCTGTCACCCATAGCAAGAAAACATATCTGTCTGATGTATATTCCATGCAGAAGCGACGCATTCATCCGTTGGGCTATTCAGACAGCCTCATTATGCCAGTGCAAGCGCCAATTGACTTGGGAAACAGTGTCGCACCTTCCCCCCACCATCAGTTATTCTAGCGCTAAGAGGGCGCTACTGCACAGGCCTTTGTATCGTTGTGGTAAAATGGGTAGAAGGCGCCAAGCATCATCCATCTCGCACATAGTGCCTCAGTTGTATTGCCGCCGAAACCGCAAACATCGGACCCCACCATGGGTATTTGGAAGATTGAGGAGAACGCCA
>Ga0181470_100075_pt1 | contig 20271 bp, 15 predicted proteins | sample InSIn5SAF170_FD_119082 | JGI IMG/M metagenome (GOLD analysis project Ga0181470, IMG submission 119082) | Clean room microbial communities from NASA Spacecraft Assembly Facility at Jet Propulsion Laboratory, Pasadena, California, USA -... ...
TTCTACGTCCAGCACGCACCTGCACACGGTCACTCCACACATCAACGCGCGCATTTGCGGCCCGACAATCCATATACCCACCGAACGACGCTTCCCGAAACCGGCAAAACCTAGTTCCTAAATTTTCGACCAAACAGTCATCACTGAATCTGAGCAGACGATCCATAGCAACCTCAGTACCTCGACTTCAACAAATTGGCTCCACAGAACGGATCTCAACATCCAAGATGGCAGGTGACGACCACTACCTTACTCTGTCATGCCCCGATAAAGCAGGCATTGTGTATGCTGTCACGGGTCTCTTAGCGAAGGAAAACCTCACCATTCTGGATCTACAGCAATTCTCCGACCCAGACTCCAAGACTTTCTTCATGCGCGTCCATTTTGGACACTCCCCTGATGTCTCCGCACTACAAGATAGCATGAAGAAGCTCGCCTCGGAGATGAGTATGACGTACCAGATCCAGCGGGTAGACGCAAAGCCTAAGGTCCTTATCATGGTGTCCAAGATCGGCCATTGCCTCAACGATTTATTGTTCCGCGTCAAGTCTGGTCAACTCAAGGTGGATGTACCAATCATTGTATCCAACCACCCCGAGTTCGCTGAACTAGCAAAGAACAACGGTATCGAATTCCACCACCTACCCGTAACCAAGGATACCAAAGAGAAACAGGAGACACAGATATTGGATTTGATCAAACAACACAACATCGATCTTGTGGTTCTCGCACGCTACATGCAAGTGCTCTCACCTCGTCTGTGTACAGAAATGTCGGGCAAGATCATCAACATCCATCACTCTTTCTTGCCTTCTTTCAAGGGCGCGAAACCGTACCATCAGGCTTATGAGCGCGGTGTTAAGATCATCGGGGCAACCGCACATTTTGTTACAGCCGATTTGGATGAGGGACCAATAATTGAACAGCGCGTTGCGAGGGTTGATCATGCTTTGAGCCCCAAGGAATTGGTGGAGGAGGGAAGCAATGTTGAAAGTCAGGTCTTGGCTGCGGCGGTCAAATGGTGGAGTGAGAAGAGGGTATTTTTGAACGGTCAGAAAACCGTCGTGTTCAACTAGAATGCTCATGCAAATGGACGAAAAGCAAATCGATGGATCCAGTGAAACGCAAGGACTGTTTGGCTTTTTGGTGAAGGCATTGTGGCAGAGCGGTTGGATGGGCAGATTTGCTGAGGTTTCCATCCAATCCTAATGCAGTATGTGTCTCGAGACGATGCTAGAGGTATGAATCACTTGTGCAGACGTCCGGCTCCTCACGACACTCTTCGTGGGGCAAGACTACAGGTCATTGCGACTACGTGTATCTGCTTAGTGATGTGGCGAGTTACATGACGAGTGTCGATATTCCAGTCAATAGGGTCATTGGCATATACTGAGTTGGGTATAGGAGCAAGTATCAGTATAAATTTGTTTCACGGATCACACGCCAAAGCTTCTTAGGCACAGGTTTGCCTACTCAATTTCCATCTTTGCCTTGCTTACCTTTCTTCTGCTTTTTCGCTGATTCAGACCCGCATATGGCGTACCTCTGACGATAGGCACAACTTCGGAAGCAACGCCAAAAGCGCAGTGATGTGGAACTAGAGGGCCACCGCTGCCTTGATAACCATCATTTCGCAGGTAGTCCTCTTCGCCGTCAGCAAGAGCACCAAATTGAAGTTTGGTGCGCATCAACTCCATTGGGAAGGGATCGTTGCCCAGACACGCGCCATGACCGATATCATCTAACGTAGTGTTGCGAGTAGTAACCAGTATACGAGAAAACCCAGTCGAGAACGTCGTTCCATCTTGCCAAATCGTTAGAGCGCCGAACAAGAGAATGAGGAAAGTAACGAAGATGACTGGCGCATAACATTGCCATAACCTCCCAGGTACGTAGACGAAAGAGGACTGGAGTCGTGACCGATTCACTGTGAGTTTTTCTTCGGCTACCACCAACATCTCTGGTACTGATAGCAATGAAACCACCATGTCTGAATAGAAGGCCTCAATTTCAGCCGTGAGATTGTTCTTAGGCTCGCTGTTTTTTTGCACTAGTCGTGTCATTGTGACGTTCGAATGGACTTGTGCGTAGTATGGCCCTGGTTTTGGTGCCGTAATATCGACATGTCCGCGAAGAAACTCCCTAAACATATCGCCGATTGCATGATATGCCGTAATCTTCTTGTAAACACCCACGTTGTGTCGAGGGCTGATGTAGTTGTCCGTAGGCCTGGGCATAGTAGTGTAATCTATCTTGCCGTCAACCCCACGCGGAAAGTCTGTGTCCACGACGGGCGCTTGGTGTTTTAACTCAATCGTGGATTTGAAGGATGGCTCAGTGAATTCCCATTTGACGGTATACCTAGCTTCCATATGTATGCAGCGGATGATATGTGAATCATAGCGATGTGTCCAGTTTATTGCAAGTGGGTCGTCTGTCGCTAACTCTTTTGTCGAATTGAATGCGTAACCGATCCACAACACAGGTTCCGACTTGAAAACACCTAGATCTGATGGGGCTTCTCCAACAGGTATTCCCCCGTTGCCCGCCCGAAATTCAGCGGCTTGAGGGCGGGGGTATGCACCTTTGTCGACCTCCGCATAGTACACGTAGCTTCCTTGCGGTGCTAGAATGCTCATATTAAAAGGCGCATCTGAATGATTTGATCCTCCCGTGTCGTCAAAATTACTTGCAACCTCCTCGCATTGATAACTTGGCCCAGTGAAGCTTTGTTCGTATGTGCAATTGTAGGATCCTCCACAAGCCTTTTGTCGAGCACCCTGCCTAATGTTTGGATGATCCATACCATTGTATGCTAGCAGAAGCGCAATGCGCCTTAACTCTGCTGATGGCTGATCGTAATAGTCAAACCACCCTGGGGCTGCGGCAGCAAGATCGGTGGTATTGTAGTACATCATCGACCTCTTGTTGCTTCCATCCTCTAGCTTGACCGGGTGTCGCCAATCTTTTGTGGATTCCACCGAGAAGTTGAGCGTAGGAACCTTAAGGTCAAGTACTTCGATGTCGAGATAGGTTCCGAAGGTAAGTGCACCGGGTGAAAATATGATTGTTGCCAACGGAATCAGCCAGATAACCTGCAAGTCCGCGTTCGCAATTAGTGTATGTTTATATGTGGCTTGCGCCCGTCAAATTACTAACCATGGCGATGGCACACAGGAGCGGCGCACCCGATACAGTTTCCCAGTTCCCAAAGAGCGAAGGATCTTCTGTTGCACCGAATATCTGATCAATAGATAGCACAGTCAACGCCTGCTCTCTGAAAGCTCTCCACATGCGCTGTCGAAAGACAAGTACCACGCATGACCCAAAAGCGACTTTTGAGAGGTATGCCAACGCGCGCCCGTAAAGAACCCATCGAAACTTCTTGTCTTCATCGTCTTCTCGCCTCTGGTGCAGGAAGGTGTACAAAAAGTGCTGGAGGAGCGCGAACACGAGGCCCATGAAGAAAGCAAATCCCATGAGTGCTGGTATACGCCAATGTATATGCCATCTTGTTGACTGGGTCGCCCGATGCGCAATGAGCCTCTCGGTCATAGGATCTGTTCGCGCTCTCGAGATACCAGACCCAAATGAATACAGCGTGTCTGGCGTTCTAGAGTATGACGGCCGTGGCTGAGGATAGGATGCGACAGAAGAGAACACATCATGCTTTCTATCACTGGTTTCCTGCCGCCAATACGCAGCGCCTGGTGATTTTGGCGTTGTTATAGGTATCATCTGGATCCCTAGACCTGGGTCGTTCATATCTTCTTCGAATCTCAATGGGATGTCGCGCCCAATGTCGGAGGACTCGTCGCTTGCTCTGGCAGGTGTGGAAGCATACTGTGGTCTTGAGACGCGGATCTCGGGAGACGCAGGTGAGTATGAGTACCGTAGGGTTGAAGGCTCCATAGCTGTAGATCGTCGAAGGTATCACAGATTTAGCTAACGTACAACATGCATCACTAATGCATTTTCTTGAGTCTGGGAGCCCAAGGTTCGATGTTGAAGAAATGAATTGTTTCGAAGTATAGAATTTCCTAGGCGATTTCCAAAAGACCGGTCAACGCCCTCGGAACGGCCGCACTGGCGTCGCGGCTGAACTGCAACTCCTGGAGGCTGAGCAGTGGCCTTCAACCAGTAGGAATTCTACATGTGTGAGGCTCATCATCTGATGTCAGTCGGAGTCCGATAGTCGCACGGCAGTGCTGCAGCGAATAAGCATGGGACAGCAGTCAGCCGCATCGCACAACAAACTTTCCAGCCCCCTGGCGGCATGCAACCACTTCAAGTGCGCGAAACAAACATGATGAGACAGTTGTAGCTACTTACGACGAACTTGGTGGAAGCTGGGCTTGGACATCTTGGACATGGTTGCGCCTGGTGGGCGGCGAGGTGGTGGTGAGTGAGAACTTCGTATGACGAAACGACGCTCCCCGAGCATGCGCGCTAGCCTTTGGGCACGAGCCAAACTTGCAGACACGAAATGTGCAAATTTGGCTGTTGGGCTTGCAGTTGTTCGAATCTACGGAATGTGGTGGCAGAAAGAAACAACGGGTGTACGAGTAGCTAGAGGCACAAATACATCGGTGCATGCAACCATGGTCCTATTGTAGATAACTCGAAGTCGTAATACAGATACCTGCAGTGCTTGCCTTGCTCTACTACGTTTCCAGGCAAACCGGTTGAGCTTGGCGACTCAGCCTGTCAAACCTCATAGAACCTTCGGGCTTCGTCCTCCGTGACAGGACTGACGTAACTCTTCTTCGAGTCGATGAGTCCATACCGACTTCCCTTAATCTTCCACCACATATCTCGGCGATTGCCATTCAATTTTCCGCCAAGAATATCTTCCTTCAGCCGCACCACAAACGTGTTGTACATCTCTGGTTCCTCGAGCTCGGTGAGCTCTTCTCGCATGACGCGAATAGCTTCAAGTGCCCGTCCATAAGCGTTGTCTCCAATACTGCTGCTAATGAGGTTATGGACTTCCTTCGCAATACCTTCTACGGCTTCTTGAATGGCGTCTAGATCGTCAGAGGCAGCGAGAGCTTGCTTGAACGAAGGTATGAGGTTGTTGGTTTCGATTTTGACACGCTTGGGTTTACCGAGGAGCTCGTCAACATCAAGGCCTGAAAGAGGCTTATCGCGGTCTGTACGTTGCCGTTTACCACGACCTCTGACCTTTGGCGGAACCTTTTTGACGTCTGCTGCTTTCTTGACGGAATCCAATTGCTTTACAGCCGCTGCGATGAGCTCTGTTGGTGGCTGTGAGTATTTCATCAGGATCTCCGGCGGGTCTGGCATGGGTAAGGTGGGATCAGGATGTGTCGCCCGCCATTTTATGACCTGGAGGATACGATGGACAAGGGGGGAAAATGTGTCTTCTGGTTTGGCGTATTCTTCCTCATTGCCATCTTCGTCGCGACCAAATGTCGATAAGTCCATCGCATCGACGTAGTGGCTCATGGCATTGAGAAGTTCATCTGTCGGTAGATCTTTATGCTCAGTGATGGTCTTGCCGCTGACTGTGAGTTTGCGATCCAATGGCGGGAACTTGTATCGTCTCATGTCTTCTTCAAAAGGCAATTCAACGTCAACTAGAGCCTCCCACTCTAACTCGATACGTGGAACAAGTAGTAGCAACACTGGAGGTTTTAGATCCTTCGCTACCAAACGTGCAACCGCATAGCAATCAGCTTCGTAGAGTGCGTGAATGAAGGACGATAAAGCGAGCTGAGCTTGCGGGTTGGCCTTTTGCGGCACTATGAAGTTGGCGCGACTCAAGGGAAGATAACGATCAAATTCCTCACCCTTGATAAAGCCCACTAACTCCAGAGCCTGCTGGGTTTCCAATTTCACAACGTTCATGTCAGATTCCGAAATGTGCACCGCTGTTCTGCCGTATTCGTAGCCGCGCTCTAGCTCATCAAGCTCGACTGGCTTTTTCAGGCCGGGCTCATCCAGGTTGTCTACCTGGTAGAGGCGCTGATTGTGGACCGCTGACAGATCAGTCATTGGGTAGTCCTCACCAACTACAGTCGCCGATGACTCCACGCTTGGGCCAGATGCGCCAGCATGATCTGCACGCACTGCGAATGTACTTGCTGTGGGTGGCTTCGCAATCATGGTACATGGATACCGTTCAACGTCGATAGTGATAGTGGCCTCGTACTTGCTAGCATCTCCCAGTGTAAGTGAGCCTCTGTAGCTTTGGACTGGCCGGGTGTCCTTAAGGCGAGGGGTATGAAGCTGCTCAATAGCTGTCGCAAGTGTGCCGAAATTGCCGTTGCAATCCTCTACAAAGCCTTTCAAAATCTGCTCGTTCTTTGCCTAGATCATATTAGCTCCATTCAAGCTTTGGCACCCATCCCTCATACCTTTCGAGACTCTTTCGTTTCTTCTGTGTAGCCTACATCTGGGTCGTCAAAGTCTAAACCAAGCAGGATAATCTCGAATGGAGCATCTGGATCTTTAATCTTCGAAGCCATCTGCTCGAGGTCTTCAGTGTCCATTTGGCCACGACCGTCAGTCACGATGATGACCCTACGATCGTACTTTAATGGGTTGCCTTTTGTCCCTTTGGTTGCGTTATCAATCATGTGTACAGCTACTGCAAGGGCGGAGAGTACTATTGCTATTAGTATGAAGAGGCTTCACAAATGTCTGCCACTCACGATCCCCATTGTCCGTTTTGCTTGGCTTGAGTTGCTCTTGTAGCATTCGAACATCGCCTAGTAGATATCTAACGTCTATCAGCAGGAGCAACGTCTCTTCTAACGTGGCACATACGACTTTAGTTCCGAGAACACCTTAATATTCTCATACCCTTCACCCTCTTCCATAATCCCAGCGAGATCGGTCTCGTCCGTTCGGCAGCCAATGACACTCATCAACGCGCTCTTCCTGCCTGTGGCAACCTGAATTGCTGTTAATCTATTCTTGAAACCGACATTTGTGTAAGAGTTGAAGCATTACCGCACATCAAACATACTAAATCTCCCAATGAACGACGACTTACGGTAGTTGTGATTTTGTCCCACACATACTCCAATGCCCAGTCAAGGTCAGTCTGCTCGCGGCCATTCCTCTTCTCGCCCATCGACCGCCCCAGATCGAGTATGTAGACTGTCGCCTCTTTACCCGCCATAGTCGTGTTAGCAGATGCTTCTTTTGCGCGCTTGGCGTATGGCAACTAGCGTCGCGTGCCGTTAATCTCGAGGCGTTATGGACCTTCAGGGATGAACAAATTGGCGAATCGTGGCTATTGAGAACGTGTTCAGGTGATGAGAAGATGGTAAGAAAGAAGAGCAACCACTGTGGAAAAGCCTGTGGTCGCTCCACGAAGTGATGCAGCCTGTTGCTTTAGGCAGACAATGCACGGACCATGACGCGAGAGCACGTGACAGAACCAGCTGCTACGAGGAGTAAGGACTGGCCAGGTAAGTTCTCTACAACACTTATTAAAATTTTCTAAAAGGCATTTCTCACATGCTTTAGCACAGCATTTTTATTCTGAAGGAATTTTATTTGCGCAAAGACACATATGATATTGGGGTGATCAATGGGTAATGAACTTGCCAGAATGTCGTACTGGAAATCCGAGCCACAGGTGCAAGACACTTACTTTCCACTGGTGAAGGTCTTTTCTAGCAAGGAAACTATCCGAATCTCATGGTGAGCTCCGCAGGTTTGCTTCCCATGACTTGTTCAATCTCGTTCAGGTTCTCCTTTGTCAATTTCCTGTACACATCAACCGCCTTGACGGTCTGATATATCTGCTCTGGCCTTGACGCACCAGTAATAGCACTTGAGACATTCTTGTTGGACAAGACCCATGCCATAGATAGGGTAGCAACGTCAGTATCAAGCTTCTTAGCAATGTCCATGAGCTTCTTGATCTTGTCTTGTTGCTGATTCCAGGCGTCGCTCCCGACAGTTTTGATGACGGATTGAATGTAAGGGTCGTCGGACTGGCGGAGGCGCGAATCGTCGGGGACACCGTCTACATATTTTCCTGTGAGAAGGCCACCTTGGAGTGGGGAGAAGATTGTGAGGCCAAGACCACGACGTCCGTAGAGGTTCGCGTCTTTGAACTCTTGGTCGACCTTGTCTCGACGAAGAAGCGAGTAGCCTGGCTGTTCGACGATAGGCCCAATAAGGCCAAGGCGGTCAGCCACAGCCCATGCTTCTTCGATCTCCGATGCTAGCCACTCGGATGTACCTAAAGTGCGATGTATGAAGTTAGCGTATGTTACACATACATCTAGTACATGGAGATACCTACCCCAGTAAAGGGTCTTGCCAGTGTTGATCAGGTAGTTGAAGGCGCGCACAGTCTCTTCGATCGGAGTGTAGCGATCCGGACGATGAGCGTATAGAATGTCCACATAGCTTAGCTGTAGGCGTTGCAGAGAGGCTTCCGTGGCTTCAATTAAATGCTTTCTTGACAACCCGAGATTGTTGATCTTGTTGCGGGGCGAAGGAAGGGCGGAGTTGTGAGTGCCCCAGTAGATCTTTGTAAGTTAATGCACTGTCTTCACGAGGTTTCGTTAAGACTAGACTACCTTGGTGGAGACGACGATATCATTCCTGTTCCAATTGAAATGTTTGATAGCGCGGCCCATGACTTTCTCCGACTCGCCTTTTGCGTAGCCTTCAGCGCAATCGAAGAAGTTGATCCCAGCATCGAAGGCTGCTTTAAGACAGGCGAATGTGTTGTCATCGCCAACGTGTCCTCCGTAAGTGAGCCAACCACCAAGCGAGATGGCAGAGATCTGCAGTCCGCTCTTGCCCATGAAGCGGTACTCCATCTCAGGGAGATCCTTCGGTGCTTCGGATTCAGACATGCTGTAAAGGCGAAGAATAGTAGATGGGTGAAATCTCAACCGTAAACTGCGGATAAGTCTGGCTTATATTGCAGCAGAACCCTAGTCGACAACTACCATGTCAATAAGCAAGCCACCAACGAAACTGCACGATGGAGTGCAGGACGATCTGCTGGATAGGGTTAATTGTCCAAGACAACCATCTAGAGTGGGGCACTTCGCTGCAAGATACCCCGCACAAAGGGCCCAAGGGCGTAGACGACGCGGATAGTGCCAACTCCATCCCGCCTGTCGTCATCGCTACGGAGAAAGGCGACTTTAGACGGTGGAAACTAGGAGACTGGAAACACGAAATGGATAAAGAAAGAGACTGTAAGTGCAAAACTCTAGGGTAACGCGTGATAGGCTTTGAACAATGCTGGTTTGTTGTAAAGGTTGTTCCTAAGATAAGTTTGAACACGACGTTCCACTCTGCGAGCAAGCACTGCTTCACCAGATCCCAGGGACCATTCTCTTCCGCGGACCTACCTTATCGGCGCCGAATTTCTCCACGTACCAGTTCTTCGTACCTACTGCCGTCACCCCCAAGTTTGTAGCGACGAATACAGTCGCGCAGATTAGTGTCCAATTGACCCAGCTACCTTCTGGGGCTGCCAGGAGCGACAACAACGCATAGATAGCGACCTCGCAGGTATAGTGCGGGCAGAGGAGATTGGGAAACACAGTATGCGACGGAAGCTGGTAGTCGTTGCTTTCGGTGCGGAGACGATATAGATAGCTGTGGTAAGAGTGTTGCAGCATCTGGGCTGTGATGACACCCGGCACGGATGCCCAATTACTGACAGTGTTGCTGGGTGTCTCAACCCAGATGGCCATGTTTATCGTGGTGTAGAAGAGGAGACCAAGTACCCAGTGAGCAAACCACATTCGGCTCTTGCTCGTTGAAGTATATGCGTAGGACTCGAGCATGCGGCGCAGGCCTTGAAGCAACATGAGCACCCAGATAATCTGCTGCTGCCCACCAGCTTCCCAGACGCGTAGTCTCCATGCCCAAAACAGCGAACAGAGCACCGATGTAATATAGAAATGGGTGAAGTAGTTGTGGGGAACCTGCAGCGAGGCGGCGTAATCGAGAATGCGGGTGAGAGCTGGCTGCTGCTGCTGCTGCTGCTGCTGAACGGATAGCACCTTCCTCCCGCTTAGACCAGCGACACGAGAGCCATAGGCAAGAAAGCGAGAGCGCAGGGCAGGAACGGCCTGGATGACGAGGATCTAGTAAGCACGCTGATTAGTGAGGTTGCAGGTGCGACTGAGTGGTGTCGCGATACAAGAAGTGATGCAGCGAGATAGAAGGCGCGCAGCAGAGCCACCGAATGCAAGTCCTCGAGCGACAACGATAGCGAGGCCATGGTGGGATGGTATTGGAGAGTGTACAAGGCCTGGGGCTGGTGACGGCAGAATGATGAAGGCTTGACTGGTGCTGACCGCTTGTTCGATTAGTGAATCACGTGCTATGGGGCCCAATCTCCTCAGTGGTTCAGGCTAACACCGACTGAACCAAACAAATTGGCCGGCAGGAGATGACGAGGGCTAAATAACGCGGCAAAGGCCGTTTTAGCGGCAGTTTGGAACCTTGGGAGACCTGTTTCGGCTGGTTTGGCGAGCGACGAGGAACACGGGACAGGCAAGACAAGACAGCTTCATGTGAGTGGGAGAGGCCGACTGGCAGAACATGGAGCCACGCAACATCAGACGTCGCGACCACAGCGCCCTGTGATGGCCATGTTGCGCTGCCTGTCGCTCACCATGCACGATAGCCTGCCTGGGACGAGCACAAAGGCGAGTGCAGGGTTGCCTTCTGTCGCGACGGGGCCGTCTTTGGATCCATGCCCCCCATGGATGGTGCAGGCCGGTGAATGGTGGGTGGAGCACTGCCTGCTACTGGCAAGCCTCTCAGCTCTCTTCTCCGTGTCGCTCGCTCGACCTCCACTACACCTCACAACGCGCCTTCATCACCAACCCCCCGACCGCGACATCCCTTGAAGCTTTTCCAACAGCCAAGCGCCCTGTTGTTGCCGCCCGCACCTATCGTGCTGCAAAGGCCTCCGCTGTGCACCTTCCGTCCCTTGCTCTGCAAGCCAGCATGAGGCAGGAACTCGAGTGTCCTGTCCCAGCGTAATGACCAGTAATGCCGATCCGGTCCTAAACGCACCCTCTGCCCCAAAGCCCTTTCACCACGACCGTCCCCACAGTCCGCCCTCTCCACGCCCGGCACCCAAGGTTGCCGCTTTTCCATCCCAACATGCCCACGACGAAGACCAGGATGCCGAAGGCGAATCTGAGGCCGAGACAGTCGTCCTGTCACGGGACGAGGACCCCGTCGAGAACAAGGTGATCAAGACGGAGCGCATCGACGACGACGAGAACAACGATGATGCATCACGGCTGCGCTCCATCAAGGAAGAGTCGCGGGCGCATTCACCCCATCCCAACGGCCGTCGCCGCTCGAGCAACGGCAATCATGTCAAGGTCAATGGCGTCAAGCACGCTTCTGAGCGTGATGCAAAGAGCCCAGTTCCTACTTCACCCAGCAGCCGCACTGCCTCGCGACACACCAAGGACACCAGCCCAAATGACTCGGCCAAATCGCCTGTCCGGTCCGCCCTTTCTCCCACACACACCACCACCCGCGGCCGCAGCGCGTCGACAGTCGAAAATCGCAAGCGCAAGCTGCGCGATGACTCGTTCCCCAAAGCCTTCGAACCACCGCGACAAAAAGCAAGGACCGAGGGTTTGAAAGACGCGCGCCCACCCAACTCGCCTGGCACACCGGGGTTTGGCCGTCCACACAAGCGTTCGCAATCGACTCAATCCGCCGTCACAGGCATCGCGGGCCGCAAGCGCCGCGAGGTCACCAACCTCGCTCTGTCAACAGAAGAGCATTGGTCGGGATCGAGTTCAGATCATTCAACATCACCACAGCCTACTTCCGCACCACATCTGCAACACGCCCGAGTAAAGCGCTCCACGCATCGTGCGCTGACCTCACCCGCACGCACCATGCCACAGCGAAAGGTCGATAGATTTGGCGCTACGCGACTCGCTCGAGAAAGTGAAAAGGGCGACCTTGATGCAGTCAAGGAAGCCTTTGAAGAAGCTCCCGATGAGCTAAATCAACCGGATTACGCTGGTATCGCTCCATTACAAAAGGCCTCGTTGCATGGCTGGGCACCTGTCGTTCGGTATCTGATTAGCAAAGGCTGCCGTACAGACTGCGAGAGTCACGATCGGGACACCCCCCTCATCGATGCAGTGGAGAACTCACACCTGGACGTAGTCAGATTGCTTCTCAACGAGGGCCAGGTCAATCCACACCACTCGAACAAGAAGGGGCAGCGTGCAATCGATGTGCTGGATCAAGAAGATGAAGATGCAGAAGAGATTGAGAAGGAACTCAGGGAAGCGATGAGGAGGCGGGTAGACACATCTACCAACGACCACGAGCGTACCCAGAAGCAGGCCAAGACCGCATCGCGCTTGTTGTACAACGAGTTTAATGTGGAAACCCTGATCGAAAAAGCCGGTGACGGCGATATCCTTGCAGTAGGAGAGTTGATCAATAGTAACATCAAGCCGAACATTACGTGTGGCGTTGCAGCGGCAAGAGGTGGACATTACGACATTCTCAGTATCCTCTTAGCGAGTGGCCTCAAGGCTGATCCTGACCCGTCCAAGCACCCAGAAACGCCCATGACAGTGGCTATAGGGCGAGGATATCTCAAGATCATACAACTGCTTCTCGAACAAGACAATTTCAACCCCACTCGCCGAAACAAAGAGAACAAGACGTACTACGAAATCTCCGAGGAGCGCCATGGCCCGAAATGGGAGGAAGAGAGGGACATGCTGAAGCGCGCCTGTGAAGAGTATCAAGGAACGCACCGGAGCCCTCGAAGAGTCAAGAGAGAAGCGCCAAACGCTTCTGCCAATCGCATGAAGAGAAAGGCGTCGCCACGAAGAGAACGATCGTCTTCTCCACGTGTTGAGTCGAAACGTGCGCATCTGGCAAAACCGACGACGGTGCCCGCTGCTCCCCAAAAGTCCCGGCGATTAATGTCTGGGAAAGAGAAGGCAACTAGGGAGGATCAGAGAAGAAAGCGAGTTGTGTCCGACGATTCATCAGAAGAAGAGAGCGAAGAAGACGTACGACCGCCCACCCGAAAGATCAAGCAGCGATCTTATAGCGAAGGCGAAGAGGCGAAGCCAGTCAAGAAACCAGCGAAAGTACGGTCGGATGACAACGAATCTAAACAAGCAGATCGAGCACATTCAGACGAGAGTGACGAGGATCATGCTACGAAGCATCCAGCCAAGATTCGCACCAAACCAGCCAGACCTCACAGTGCCAAACCAACGCCTGAGATTGATTCTCCAGATGAACGCAAAGTCGTAAAGAACAAGATCAAATACAAGACTGTCGAAGACAAAATCAGGAAAAGAAAGTTATCTGATGCGTCAACAGATGATGTCAGCATGAAGAGAACACCGACAGCATCTGCCAAGTCTACGCCCGTGCCTCCTGAAAGAATAGCGACCCCGGAAGTTGAACGCGCACGTCGCCAAGAGGAACAAAAGCTGCATGCAGAAGCAAAACGCAAAGCCGCCGAAGCTGCGGCCGAAGCTGAAGCAAAAAGGAAGGAAGAAGAAGAGGCAGCTCGTAAGACTCAAGAGATCGAGGAAGCAAAGAAGAAGGCCGAAGCAGAAGCCGAAATTAAGCGCCAGGCAGAAGAAGCCGAGGCAGCACGTATACGAGAAGAGCAGGAAACCCAGCGTCGAGCAGATCAGGAAGAGAAACGCCAGAAGGAATTGCTAGCACGTCAGGATCGTATCTCCAAGCTCCCACGTGCCTTACGGCGCGCCTGCGAGTTAGGCACAAATCGACCGCTTCATTTCTCTGGCGAAGAACTCGGCGTATCGGCTGTCTTCCTGCCACTGTTTTATGCGGCTGCGGAGGATCTCTGCAACTCGCAGGCCATACCAAACAGAACATACATTTGTTCCTTCCAGGCTGTTGGCATACTTGGACTTCCAGAACTTGATCTAGCATACCTCAGCACTCCTTATTCTGATTGGTCTCGTATTCCCGTGAGCCGCGCTCAACGAGATGCCATCCTCCGTCAATACGACGTGGCCCTCCTAGCCCAGGATTTCCGTTTCCCCATGGAAGGCGCTCCGGATTTCGATTACGCCAAGATCCAGGACAGCATCAAAGAAGCCAAGAATCAGTTTTCAGCCATGGAAGGCCTGTATTGGGTGGAAGAATCGCATCTTTACGACGAAGTCGAGAAAGTCGATAGCCTTCGACCGCTACTCCACGAGATGCGCGCTGAGTGTAAAAGACGGCGAATACAGCTAGCAGACAACGACGAACAGCCGGAGAAGAAGCAGAAGCCTCGGAAAAGTTTCATGGATATTGTACTCGCACAGAACGGTATTAATGGAACGGCGCCTCGAGCAATCGTCAATGGTAACGGATGAAGTAGCGAGGGCATCAGGGCTCCCTGAATTGTATAATTACTCCGATTAGATAAAGCCCACATCGCCGCGCCGCGCTCCGCCGTATTATGCACTGCAAGGGACAGCAGCATCTGTGGGGAAGCTACACCGGCCAATATCTTATGTAGTGTTTGGCGGAAGTAGATAGCAAGGCATGACGAGCTTAGCAGCTCAAGGAATGAGGATTCATGTGCATAATCACGAAAGCAATACAATCTAAGTATAATGGAACTGGTCAATCGCATACAAGTGCACCGTGCTTCCGTTCTCGTGTCCAGCCCAGGTTATCCTTGTCATAAATAGCCGCCACCCCACTCCGATGCATCGGGCCCCGCAGCAGAGCTCAGAGCTCCGGTACACTTTCACCAATTTAAGCCTCCCATGCGCATAACTTTACCACATTGCAAACTCACCTAGACGATAGATCACCGATACGATTTCCACGAATCCAGACCTTGCTTACAAAAACATTTGATCAACGTATCAATCGTAACTGCAACGTCTCCAAAACCACTGCAGCCTCGTTCGCGCATCGCTATCCCAAGATGGCGCCTAAAAACAAGGGCAAGGGAAAAGACAAAGACGAGAGCAGTAACAGTAAAAGTGAAGGGGGAAAAGGCTCAGGCGGAAAACTCAAACCAGCAACTTCAATAAACGTACGCCACATACTCTGCGAAAAGCACTCTAAGAAGGAAGAAGCATTGGAGAAGCTGCGCAACGGCGCAAAATTTGACGAAGTGGCCAGGGAAATGAGTGAGGACAAAGCGAGACAAGGTGGCAGCCTAGGTTGGAAAGTCAGAGGGAGCTTGATGCAGGACTTCGAGAAGGTAGCATATGAGTTGGAGCCTAGTACAACTGGTAGCCCGAAGATTGGCGAGGTGAAGACGAGCGAGGGATATCATATCATCATGGTTGAAGGGAGGAAGTAGGTGGGGTTGAGACATGGGAGTGGCAATGGGAATGGGAGCGGGTTGAAGGGTGGACATGATTGATACCCTGGGAATCAGGATCTGTATACACGGTGTTTGCCTTGTAGAGACCCGTCTCACGTCAGGCTTAAAATTCTATGGAAAACCTGTTCTGATTGCAATTACGTCTGCCTTCGGAAGCACTTCAGAAACGCGTCTTAGCTAAAGGGCTCCCTTACTTGCGTTTTGTAATAATTATCGGAGTCTCACTCGCCTATTTCTTTGGCCACCGCAGAAGTGCCGAATGTAAAGTATCGAGACGAATCGTTGCCGTGAATAGAGTAATGCATAAGTTCCATTAGTGTTCGACAGAGTCTGTGGAGTTTGGTGATATCTTGAAGTGTACCATTCGCCTTCCAAGTTTACACCAAAACATATACTTTGGGGCCATTGCTAGCACATGATACAACTTCGCAATTAACATCTATGAGACAGATTTCGGTGTTCGCAACATGTCGAAAGGAATTGAGCGTGCGCATACAAGCGCCTCGCAGTGGCCGCTCTTGGCCATGGATTGAGGCTGAAAAACAGAGCGACCAATGGTAGACTCGGCAGATGCATCAAACCCTTGAGCGGGAAAGATATGCGATACATGGGGTGTTGTGTCTTTCCACATGTTTAGTGAGGCGAAACAAGACACGCCGGCCTCTTTCGGCCGTTGTCGAGCTGTCCGGGAGCCGTCATGCTAGCGGCCTCTTATCGCATTTGTGAAACGTTATCATGGATGATCACCTGGCCCACGGTGCTTCATCATCACGTGCAGCCGGACCATCACGTCATCATCTTGAGCAATAGCCTTCTTGGATGTTGCATAGGCGGGTAAGAGTGATAGTAATCGGCGGAGTTCTCGCGGCTCCTCACCAGCTGACGACGTGTCTTGCTGCCTTTCGTGGTAGCGGACCACTGACCAACTCCAAGGGTAGAAGCCAGCCAACTCTAAGCCGCCAAACGCGAGCGATAGCAGTCGAGAGTACCTTGCCACAAGCCAGACGGTCCATCAGTCCCTCAGCCCACAAGTGAACCTAACTACAAAGCCAACGTCTGCCTTTCGCTCTCGCTGCGACGCGAGCATTGGAAATCCGGTGTACGAGAAGGTTGGCGCGCGCCCCGGCGTCCACTAACGCACTGACCCCACTTCTTAGGCAGCTACCATTACACCTCCAGCTGCTCCGCCGTCTCACCTGCTCCACCTCCGCCTTCAACTCAACTCCATCAACCAGCCTCGACAGCAACATCAACACTCAAGTTGCTGCACCTCTTCATCTTCCTTACAGCGGCGGCAAGCTAGCTGCAGTCGCTCTGACTACTACTCTCACCCTCATCGCCAGCCTCACTCGCCCATCATGGCGGCGACTAACAACGTCCCCGTGACTCTGGACACGCCTATCGTGGTCAAGGTCCTGTTCCGCGGCCAGACAAAGAAGTTCAAGCTGCCTCTGAAGGATCTTGGAGCCCATGTGCTGCCCGACAAGGTCCGTAGTTGCTCGTTACCACAGGTTATCATGCTCAGGCGATCGGCTCGGTCGCCTGGATATACGACCAAACGCGCTCAAGTAGGACGATACTAACTTGATCTCCCATGTTTAGCTCCGAAGCATCCTCCAGCTTGAGGCTGGCGAGCAGGTCGTCTTCGAGCGCTACTCCGACTCCGCCGCCTCGTATGTCATCCTCGACGCCGACAAACCCCAGGTTTACAAGACGCTCTTCCGGGCCGCAAAGGCGAAACTCAAGCTGCGTTTGAGAGCTACCGTTCCTGGTGAAGAGCCCGTACCTGCGCCCGCACCCGCGCCGATGCCGCCACATACGCTTCCAGGCTACGCGCCATCTGTTCACCGCATGAGCTCAGATACCCTCACTCCACAGGGCAATGCACCTGTTTCTCCGGTAATTGCCCGCTCGCCGGACATGGAAAAGAAGGAGTCCATCAGTCCTGTGTCGCCACCAAAGACGGCAGATGCTGACGGCGAGGCTCCTGTACCGCAGGCCTTCATTGCCCGTCAGAGTAAGCACCAACGCGAACGTGATTTGCCGTACAACACTTCGCTAACACCCATAACAGACTTCTTCAACAACCTTGCAACTGCCAACTATAACTCGGGTCTTGCGTTCCGCCCGAAGACGAGCAATGTATGCACCTCGTGGGTTGTCTATTGCAACAACTGCAACGAGCCCATGGAGGACGAGCACTTCCATTGCAGCGTATGCGATGGTGGCGATTACGATCTTTGCCCTGCTTGTGTCGACAACGGTGTTCACTGCCCCGGAAGCGGACACTGGATGGTCAAGCGCTTCGTCAAGAATGGCAGTGTCGTCAACAGCACTACCCAGCGCATCGCACCCAAAGTCAAGGTCGAGGAGCCCCAACAGCAGGATATTCCGGGAGCTTTCACCGATGAGAAGCAGTCTGTTACCTACGAACAGGAGCCCACTCGCACCTGTAACTGCTGTGTCACCGTGCTCCCCGAGAAGGAGTTCGTCACCTGCATCCCCTGTGATGATTACGACCTTTGCTTGACTTGCCATGTTAGCAATAAGCATGGCCACCATCCTGGCCATACCTTCAAGCCTGCCACATCCGAGACTGTGCTTCCTACTCTGGCGGATTTCCTGTGCAATTCCGGCAGGAATGTTCGTCACAACGCTGTCTGCGATGGCTGCGACAAGTTCATTTACGGTGTCCGCCACAAGTGCCTGAATTGCCCAGACTGGGATTACTGCTCTGACTGTCTCAAGAACGCCAAGTTCATTCACCCCCGTCACCGCTTCGTACCTATCTATGAGCCTTTGGCTGAGCCCATGAACACCGCCAACCGCCACTACGGTATCTACTGTGACGGTCCTCTCTGCAAGGATAAGGAGAACCTGTCATACATTGACGGCATTCGCTACAAGTGTGCAGTCTGTCACGACACCGACTTCTGCCAAAACTGCGAAGCTCATCCCAGCAACAAGCACAACCACACTCATCCACTCATCAAGTTCCAAACACCTGTGCGCAGCGTTAGCGTCACGACTCTCAACGATGATAAGCAGCGCAAGTCCGTTGCTAGGCTTGGTGATCGCATTGCTGACAGGCGGTCTACCTCGACTGAGACTACCCCTGTCGCTCCTTCTACCAACGCTGCGACTCAGGTCCAGACCATTGTTGACATGAAGCCCTCAGCAGAGCCTCAAGTCAAGAAGGAGAAGATCGCTATTCGTGATCTGCTCGTCGACTCTGTAGAGCCAGTGCAAGAGAAGCCTGTTCAGCCTATCCAGCCTACGGTGCCCATCAAGTCGGAAGCTATCTCCATTGCCAGATCGGATACCGCTACCGAGGGCCTTGACGCACACTTCATTCGAGATACCATCATTGACGGTTCCAAGATCTGTGCAGGCCACCAGTTTGTTCAAGTATGGACTCTGCGCAACCCAGGCCCTAACGCCTGGCCACGAGGATGCAGTGTACGACACGTTGGTGGCGACAACATGCTCAACATCGACAACACGCGTCCCTTGAGCCACACTGATCTCGCAGAGGCCAGCGAAAGCAACATACTCGGACATACCGTCGAGGCCGGCGAGGAGGCTCAGTTCCGTGTTCTTATGAAGGCACCCAAACGTGAGGGCACTGCTATCTCTTACTGGCGCTTGAAGACCCCTGAAGGTATGCCCTTCGGTCATCGTCTGTGGTGTGATATTGCCGTCGTTGGCGTGCCCTCCCCTGTGGTCGCCCAGCCAGCGATTCCTCCTGCGCCAGTCCAGAGCGTCCCTACTCCTACCCCAGGCTCAGCTACCACGTTTGAGGTTGCCCCTCGATCGAATCCTCTTTACGAGCGCCTCCTACAAGCTAGAGCTGAGAGGATGAAGCATGTACAACACTCTCAGCAACAGCAAATGAACCTGCAGAAGATGAAGGATGCGCACCACTCTTTGCAACAACAACTGGACCAACAGAAGATGGAGCGTGTCCAGCGTGTGCGCAAGGCTGCTATGGAGCGTCTTCTAGAGGGCCGTCGTAAGGTTCATGAGGAAACAAACCGCCGCAAGGAACACGAAGCTGCTCTTGCCACAATCAACCAGGAGCCGATTGTTCCATCCAAGGCTGAGATCAAGCCTGAGGAGCCAGTCGCTGAACTCCCCGTTGAGGAGAAGCAGCGCTCATCTGAGCCTCTCGCTTCCGGTATGATTTTCCCTCAGCTAGACAAAGAGTCCCCTGAGTCGAGCACCTATGAGTCTTCTACTACTGCTCAGCCCATGTCTCCCTCGTCTGAGAAGAGTACAGTCGCTCGTACCGTCACCGTCGCTTCGGATGACGAGTTTTTCGAGGATGCCGAAAGTGTTGCACTAATGTCCGATGACGGTTTCATGACCGACGAGGAATACGACATCCTCGATGCTAGCGATGAGGAGATGCCGTAAGCAGATCGAGCACGGCTGTTGACGAGCTACATTCTTCGTAAGCATAAAGGTAAGCGGAGTGCTCCAGATCATTGTTTATAGGGTTCGGATTTCTGGGTTATGGGGGCGTCTAAAGGAGTGCAATTGGGGAAACATGGAACAACTCAACACTCCCTACACGGAAGGCGCTGGCGCGCGCTTCAATACACCTCGACGGGACATGCCAGTGGGGTTCTATATTGCCTCTGGCTCGGTTACGGCTCTCCTACCTTGGCTCAATTTGATCTTTCCTTACTTTCTAAATAACTTCCATATGTGTAGTAAATCTATTGGAGTCTTGTTGAACGTATATTTGCTTGTGACTTCGTGATGCTATTATCGTTCATGGCCAAAGAGATCCGACTGTGGAGCAGAAATCTGGTGTTCTTCTTGGAACATGACTAAGCCAGGGTCTTCTAGCGCGGACCTACTAGCGAAAAAGTGCCCCAGAAAAAAGTTAGAGACCTAAAGAATCGATACGCAACATCACCCACGCTACA
>Ga0181470_100080_pt1 | contig 19868 bp, 26 predicted proteins | sample InSIn5SAF170_FD_119082 | JGI IMG/M metagenome (GOLD analysis project Ga0181470, IMG submission 119082) | Clean room microbial communities from NASA Spacecraft Assembly Facility at Jet Propulsion Laboratory, Pasadena, California, USA -... ...
CTATCGAGTGAAGGCAGGGTCAAGTGAATGCAGAATATGCTTGGAGTCCATAACACATCACGCATGACGAGACACGATGCACGGCAGATAAAAGAAGACCTTTCGCTCGAGTACTCAACTACCGTTTCAAGTAGAGGTTTCCAACACTTATCGCACAACGCCCGCCACCACGCTCGCTCGCAGACAAGACAAGTCACCATGTCCACCCCACAACCCCAATCCCGCGACCCACCCGCCACCGTCCGCCGCAACAACCGCGCCCGGCTTCATTGCCTTATCCAAAATAGCACCCAAAGTGCTCCAACCTCCCAGGATTCCCAGCAGACCAGCCACTCATCCCCGCCCGCCGTCGCCCAAGCCAACCTCGCAACTCTCAAAGCAGCCGTCTCCCATCGCGACACTTTCCTCCACTCCCGACAGCGCCACGACAGCCAGACCGTCTTCGACTACTTGAACACGCAGCAGGTGAGGGAGGCGTGTGAGAGGTATTATGAGCGGCCGGACATGATTCCTGAGAGGGGGATGGCTGCGGATCACTGGGTGGCCGCGGGAGCGTAGGAGTAGGTATTGGTTGAGTTCGACCACGAGGATTTTGTGAGAGCTAACCGTGGGGAGCCAAGGAAGGGCGGGGAGGAAGTCGTGCCGGTTTCGCCGAAGACTAGGTGTGCTGAGATTGATGTCGGTGGGAACGAGGAGATGCTGGCCTCGCTGTCGAGTGGGATGTACGCGGAGACTGCTGACGATACGCGGAAGAACGGCGGTGCTGGTGAGGCTGGCGAGAGCGGGGAGTTGCAAGATGCTGAGGGGATGAGCGGTATTCTGGAATGGTTGCAGGGTATGAGCGTTGGCGAACGAGTCGTGCAGCATTTGCAGGTGGTCAAGAGCCCGGCATAGCCGGGCTTTGTCCGCGGATCTCAGACATCGCCGTCGATTGCCAAGCGACTCGCCCATTGCCGGACCTTAACAGTCTGAGGTAGAGTGTGCAGGGCCATTGCACGCATTCATATATCATGCCACGCATCGCGAACATAGGCAAGAACGTACACGTGCATTACTTAGCCAGCTGATTAATCTCCCAAAACGCCCTTCTCCAATCCTGCCTCACCGCCCCCTTACGCCCATAATCACTCCCCTGCCTTTTCACCTGATCCAAACCCTTTACATCTGGTGGAGCCAGACCTTTAGTGAAGACACCATTCTTCACCATGCCCACCCACTTCGCCTGCTGCCACAACCCGTGAGTAGTGAAGTATATCGCCGCTGTGCGCATGGGTAGGAAGATCGCTATGTGCCCACCGGAGCTACTGACGGGTTCCGCGAAGTAGGGTATACATCGGCAGAGATTGGAGATGCAGTCCAATATCTCTGGTTCGGATACAGCGGTGGTGGAATCGGGATACCACGCGCGATCCAGATCATGCCGTAAGCGATGGAGTGGTTGGATTGTACTGCGCAGGTAATACATGCTCAGCCAGTATAGTGAAGCGAGGTACGCTGTAGCGAAGTCAGGAAAGGTGAAGGCGGTAGGGAACGTGCGGTCCGGGACGAGGGAGAGGAAGGTGGGGAAGAAGTCAATGGGTTGTTCGCTGTAGAGAAGCCCTTCCGGCAGAATGTTGGTGGGGTCCGGGTCGAGGAGAGCGTGGGTCTGCCAGTCGGTGAACCAGTCGCGAAGGGCGATTTCGATGTGCGAGCACTCTAGCAATAGCTTCTCGACGCCTCCCAGTACTACGCCAGCCGTTTCGGTAGTTACCTCATCCATAGAGAGCTCATCATGCCGCTCCAGTAACCCCGGGACCTGTATAGCAGCATCATAGAACAGCACCGATGCTTCGTCGCCGACATGATGGCCCCGCATGGCCACTTCCCTCCACCTCGGCATCGCCATGAGTGGTGCTCGTCTCTCGATCAGCGCAAAGCATAGAGCACCATACCTCGTCGTGGCATACAACGACATCGCCAGCTCCGACTTCAGCGTCTCCGGCCCACGCGCAGCGATCAGCTGCTGACATCCTGTAACATGCGTGCCCCACCCTCCAGCATGCTGGCCTATCTCCTCATACAGCGCACAGCTAGATAGTACAGTCGTCGCAGCAAGCAGATCATCATTGCTCCTTGCATTCGGGGCTACGACCGCCTTGGAGAGATGTCTCAGCGCCCGACCATAGGCTACGACACTTTCGGTCAGGAGCTTCCTGTCCTTCTGCACACTGCCGACAGCAACCAGGCTCAGGGCATCTAGGGCCTCGAGAAGACAGGGCTCGTCGGTTTGGGAAGAAGCGGCAAGCTGGAAGAACCCGAATTGATCCACCTTGGGGCTTTTGGGGAGGTAGATGTCCATGAAACTGCTGTACAGCCCGGAGCGCATGACACCTGGGCTGAGGAGAGGGTCAGGAAAGACGGGCATACTCCATTGGGAGGTGAGCCATGGGAGGCCTGCAGCTTGTGGAGAGCTGCTGTTGCTGGAATCTATTGAGTTTGTGAGTATCAGAGCATTGTTGAAGTCGTCAATTGAGTCCGGACAAGGCCATTGTACAATCGTACAATTCTCTGCTGCCTTTTTCGTTTTTTGTCCTTTAGCTCGCTGTACAGTAATTAACGTCTGGTCTTTGAACTCCACGCCACCACGTTGCTCGGTCCTGTAGCCGGGACAAGGTACGCCGTGTGTCGCGCATTTCTTGCAGTGAGGCCGCGTCTCATCGCAACGTATCTTGCGCTTGCGGCAAGTAAAGCACCCAGCGGAACGAAGAGGCATTTTTCCAACTTCGGGATTCCTACGGATGTGAGATGCTCCGGTGGCGTTGCTGCTTTAGGAAGTTACCGCGAGCCGGGTAGGTAGGCTGACGTGAATGCTCCGTATTTGCCGCCTATGTTGCTTCCACTTCCTGTATCTCTGCTCTCAACATCTGAAGTCATACCTGAACGACGACGATAACATGTGATTGCGTGTCGCACATCCTGAGCGCGAAAGCCCTCATACCGACAAGCAAGGCCTCGCTTGGATCGTGGCGGTGCTGCATGCAAGACTTTGCCCGCGGATCGAGGGAGGAAGCGAAGGATTCGGCCCCCAAACACAATCCTACGACACTGGAACCACATACTGTACAACATCAGAACCCGAACACATGGAAGAGAACACACTCAATCCACGGGGTAACCTTACAGCCTGGAAATGGCCAAGGCGTTATCGTGTTAGCGTTTCGGAAGCACGGCAAAGCACGAACAAGGAAGGTACGATGTAGACCAAGACGGGCTAGCTAAGGTACCTCTTCTTTGCATACATGCGTCGCATCCCGTACGTACAAAGCGAACGTCTGTCTAACCCTCATCCACATCGCCTCCACAACTTCAACGCCGCCATAACAACCAACGTTTATCAGCAGCCACTCCACCATACCAATCATCAGCCACTCGCAGCCATCGTCCCCAACCCCCTAGCTCTCTACTCTTCCTCTCACTAAGCAGCACACATTACTTACCAGCAATAGATGTCCCCGCAAGCAAGCACCTTCCGCCACGCTGTGCCATTGTTGCCCGGCCATGTATGTACTGCCAGCAATACAGCGCCATCCATCTTCTCCATAATCATCTCCATCATAATCATAAGTAGCATAATATTTCATTGTCATGCAGTCAGAAAGTCTTGGGTCGGGGGATTCTGGTCTTCAGCGATGCACAGGCGACACACGCCCACTCGCAGGCGGCGAAACCGTCGCCTCATCATCATCAGGCGGAGTCGGCTGATTGCTGCTGAAAAACAGTGGGTTGAGCTCGGTACCGGCTTGGAAGTTACTACCCAGATCGGCCAGGCCGCCAGTCTGCTGATTGAAGGCGGCAAAGAAGTCCCAGTTATCGTTGTGGTGGCTATGTTGGTTTGGGATGTGGTTCTGAAACATATTGTTGCTGCTTCCGAACGGGTTCTGCTGCTGCTGCTGCTGCTGAGATGGCAGGCCATATTGCTGTGTGAAAAGTGAAAGCGCTGATTGCCCGCCGTGGTTGTTATGGGACTGCCAGGGACCGTTCTGGAACAGCGTGCTAGTGTTGAGGCCACCGAAGCTGGCGGAGTTTGAGGTTGGAAGGGTGGAGGAGGTCGAGGCGGGCCGAAAATTCGAGCCGAAGGTATCCGCAAACGGGAAGGATGGTAGGCGTTGATGGTTGCTGTGACCGTAGTTGCTTTGCGTGAAAGTGGGCTGGGTGTTGTGCATCTGACTGTGATTGCGGCTCGACTGGTACGCGTTGCGAAAGCCAGTCGAGAGATAGTTGAGCTGATACGGAGCCGGTTCATTGAAGGTGATGTCCGGCCCGGTATTGTCGCGGTGAATGCTCAGACCCGTCCGCTTCTTCGGTCTTGGTTGACCATAGGTGAGGTCCTCATCCTCGCCGTCGTAGTAGGGCGCCCGCCGCTTATTGTTGCCATACGGCGGATGGTAAGAGGAGCGCTGACGCAGGATGCGGCCAGTGTTGACGTTCTTCTCGACAAGTGCCGGGCGTGGCCGACGTGCCGGACGCTTCTTCGGAAGCTCTGGCTCTGGCGTCGTCTCGCCTGACAGTATGCTCTCGTCGTCCTCCCCGTTGGGGTCGCCAGTGATAACACGCTGCTTGCGGAGATTGCCATCAATGTCGAAGATCATCTCATTCGGCTCAACGTACTCGCTGGTAGCTTTAAGCTGCTCGATCACAGAGTAATCCTTCCTCTGGTTGCGCTTCCGCTTCATCTCTGGCGTGGCAGAGTCGAACATGGCCATGCCCGGCCAGGTCACACCCTTGAGCTTAGTAGCATCTGATATCGTCTCATCCATCTCCCACAGATCCTCGGCGACGACTGATTCCTCTTCATCAACGATTCTGCGACGGCCGCCGCCATATGCTGGAGCCATAAACTCGGACTCCGCGTCGACCTCGAAGCTGTCAGCGGACCATGAGCTGCCGACGCTCTCCTGCTTGACAACGGGCGAGCCCGCATATGGCGTGGTAGGCCAGCTCTGCATCGGAGGTGCGTATCGGCCGTTCGGCACTTGACCATTGAAGGAGACGGCAGACACAGGCGTGGCGGAGCGCGACAGTGGCTCCCCTCTGGCATTGCGTGGGTTCAGTCGCGGGTTAAGCACACTGTCACGCAGCTGTCGAGTTGGCTGGCGTGCGTTCATCGCCACGGAGGGCGTGCTGCGGAAGGAAGTGTTCGTCGCTGAACGACGATTACGGTTAGCCTTGGCAGACGATCTTGTGTTCTTCCTCGACTGACCTGCGGAGCTTCTGCGAGCAGCAGTAGTAGTGCCTCCACGGCCGCTCCGCTTATCCTTCTGGCTCATCCGCTCCCTCATCAAGTCATCGAGGCTCCACTCGGCATACCACTCATCGTATTCTTCCACTAGCCGCTGACACTCGGCGTCTCTCGTGCCGTTCACCTTCATCTTGAAATAACTGCTCAGATGGCCTTTGCTGGCTATATGCGTAAGTAAATGGCTGACATCGGAGAAGTCGGGCTTTTTGGCGCAAATATTGCATGTTAACGGTATCGTAGCTTGTCCAGACATGATGTTCATCTCGGTTTGAGTAGTCGATATCGGAGGAGGTGGTGGCGGTCAAGTGTGTAATTGTGGGTGTGAGCTTCCGTCGTGTGTGCTTTGGAGGGTGCCGTGGTGGTGGCAGAAGGAGTGACAAGGGGAGTGGTCGTGGTTCGAATTAGCATTAAGGGTTGCAAGCAGCAGTTGAGAGGCTGTGTATGCCGTGAAGTGCAGTCAAGCTGGGGGATCCAAAAGGAGTGACGAAGGTGTACAGCCAAAAGAAAGGAAGAAGGATGAGGTCGATGTTGGAAGGGGAGGCAGAGTCCAGTGGAGGGAAGATCTGGGAAGCGAGGCTATCCGGCCCCTGATCTTGGATCTTTCCGTCCCAATGGCTCGAAGAAGGTGCTTTGACGGCTCTTGGGGACGCTAATGGTCGTGGTTGCTGTGTTGTTGATGATTCAGTTTGTTCAATCTCGAGGAAGCTGCAACTTATGAAGGAGTGATGTTGGAAAGAGCTTTTCAATAACAGGAGCGCTCGAGCCTCGCCAAGCTTCCTGGCCGCCGAGCACGCTGTCACATGCCATGTGCACAAACACCACCAACGTCATCGAGACGATAAGGTACCGTATCTGGAGGAGAGTGATGTTGGTCTTCATCTCTACATGGGCGCAGTTGTTGGGAACTACGGCCATTTCTATGCTATGGAACAGTGTAATACGCGACAGTATCTCAACTTAGCTCCCACGATGCGCTCAAGAGGCTCGTCAGAAGAAGTCAAGCGCTCGTTCAGCTATAGCATTGTGACCCCTCCTCTTCATGGCTTTTGGACGAAATAATTTGCAATGAATGTGACAATGTGAAGCATACCGTGAGCGGCGCAAGTCGTCAGCTACCTACCTTCCGTTTCCTGCACAGGACGATGCAACGAACCGCGCTCCGCTCTGGCGTAAAAGGGTTAGGCAGCAGGTGACCTAGTACCAAAGCTGCGTGATCAATCCAGCATCGGCAGCTTGATATGCGCACATGGCCAGTCATCGGCCCCCTTCGATGGCGGCATTGAGTGATCGTATGTTGTGATATAGGTGCAGTGAGCACGAACATGTGGCTTATCGCTTGACGATATCGTCGACAATATGCTTCGGCATGCAACTAAAACAAAGTCAACAAACACTCTCTCGAACCAAACACTCAGGGGTAAAGCTTACTAAGCAGCATCCACCTCCACCACCCCCGGCTGGCCCACCAGACTCAGCCCAGCAGTGGCGAAGCAGGTATGAAACACATCCACCATGTCGCCCGGCCTGTCTGCGAAGCCGCCTTGCTCAGGGTCCTGGCACTGTAGTATGAAAGTCGTCAACTTCGCTTTGTCGATCCAGTGCAGCCGGTCAATCATGGCAAGGCTGCAGCCTACCCACCAGCTGTAGCAGCTATCCACCAGTTTCTCAGGCCGACCATTGAGTCCACCGCTTGGTAACTGGCGCTCGCTGAGCCAGGCGCCGAGTCGGTCCTTGCCTTCTTCGCCAAGGTAGGAGTCGAGCTCGCCAGTGATACTGAGGGCACCTAGGCAGGTGAAGACTTGACCTGAATGCGATTCTCTGCCTGGCGCAACGCCGAAGCCGCCATCGAAATTCTGGCAGGCTTTAATGTGCGCTATTGCTGCTTGAGTATCGATCAGAGGCGGCTGGTCAGGCTGTTGTTGTGGCAAGAATCCGAGTAGGGAGAGAGCATTGAGCGCGCCGTAGAGGAAGCGGGTATCCGTCTCGCCCCATTCGTCGCCTGCGAACGTTCCGTCTGGTTGTTGTAGTCCTGCTATAAATCTCGCGACTTTCATCTTGCCGTTTAATACCCGCTTTTCCAGCTCTACAAAGCCATCGCTCATGGCCAGTATCTGTACAGCCGAGACTGTGTACAGCATATGCGCATCATGTCCAGGCGCAGCGCCGAATCCTCCATTTTCGTGCAAGCAGGTGAAGACAAAATCATGTATGCCGTCCTTTGGTAGTGCGTCCGGGTGGCCGAGGAGATGGAGCGCTGTCAGACCCCAGTAGATGCCGCTGATGCGCAGGTGTTCCGTGAGATGGTATTCGAGCTCGTCTTTACGCTACTGTGGGCGTCAGTGTCAGCGTCCGTGATCGTCGGTGCACCAGATGAAGCATACTGTGTCGAGACTTTGGATGTATGCAACGTGCTTGTCGACTACCAGCTGCAACTCGTCTGGTAGCTGCTTCTCGGCGCCGCCGCCTCGTCCGGGCCCTGCTGCGAGAGACATGTTGGCGCGAAGTCTCTTGATGCGCTATTGATGCTGTATGCGCCGAGTACTTGATCGTGAAGCCCAAGAGGTAGCAGGCTGCTATGCGCCGCAGATCGCGAGTCAATACGTTGTCTGCTTGTGGCCGGCTAGAGTAAATGCGCCTGCACTTCGGAATCGACACCAGGATGGGATGAAGTCTGAATTGGGTGAGCTCGTTATAGGAAGGTTTATGAGACGGCGCAAGTGCTAAGAAAGGGTGATTCATCAGGGTCTTTCTGCTAAAGCCGTTGCCTGCCTCTTGCGGACGTTAAAGCGTTCGTGGGAGAGGTCGTGGGACGCTTGGCTCTCTTTTGAAAAACGCATGCTTCACGAAAATGGCAGATTGTGTCCGTTGAACACGAATGTTGACTATCGGCGATGTAGGCATGGTGTCTAGGTCCTATATGACTAGTTCGTGTAAGCACTGTAGCAATAGTTGTGTTGTTCCTGAAACCGTTGGCCAACACTTCTGGTAGCCGCCCGGGGTGGGCCCAGGCCGACGAGTTCCTGACCAGGGGTGGTGTGGATGTCTTGCAGCACGAGAGACCCACTTCTGACTGCGTTCAATCGCAACACCATTCGCACCGTGTGTCTTCTCTCTGTCTGCCTTGCACTCGATTGTAGCTGATCGCATACTACTGCGCCGACGCCGTTTACGCTCTTCGAAGTCGCCCGAACATTTTCGACGCATCTCCTCGGACCCATCGCCGAAGCAACCACATCAACGGTTTCAGCTGACGAATGCCCGAGTCCGTGTACGAACACCATTGAGTGCGCTCGCTTCGTCTGCTTTGTCGGCACAACTGCTCATGGAGCTTCCTGAACACTCTGTGCCTGTATAGCTTTCCTGGAATGCCCACGTACCACGAGACACGGCACTCTTCGGCTCTCGAACACCAGATAGGCGCTGGGACCTCGCCAGCCAGACGGTGAAGCAAGCGACGTTTGAGGTTTGGGCAAGACAACAGATCCGAGCGCGAAGCACAAGTCTTCGCGAAGAGCAACTCTAGCCGGATCAGTGAGAAGCTGCCAGGTACGCTTCTTTGTTCTCCAAGCCCGCACCACATTGTCCAACCCAATGCGCAATCTCCGGCCGGATTAGCTCGCCTGGCCTTGCAACACAGAAACTGACACCGGCATTCGTATGTAGGTGACCGAGACTGCCGAATCCCCACCGATCGGGCCAGTGGGCCTGCGGGAGCTCATGCAAGGTGCAATTTGGCGACCTCATACACAAGAAGCATGCCGCGACAAGCGAAACAGCGCGAGCTCACCCTCAACCTCAAGCCGACCACCGACACCTCCGGCTCGTCCTCCCTTCCCGATACTAGTCCCATCAACGTCGACCTCAGCACTTTTGGCGGGGACTTCAGCAGCACTGGCGGCAGCCAGCTGACCTCGCTTCCTCCTCTTCCCTCCTCACCGCCGACCTCACCAAGACAACACAACCGCGATCCCTCAAAGAACTTCCTCAACAACTTCAGGAGTAGGCAGTCGCCGGAGCAGCAACAACAGCGGGGCCAGATACGGCAGGTTAGGGATGAGGACGACGCGTACCGGCCTGGGAACAGCAGTATGTCGAAGATATATCACTTGCGGAAGAACCCGGGCAGCACGCCGGAGCTGAGCCTGGTGGGGAGTGCTGAGAGCGTCGGCAAAGCGGCAGATGGTAAGTGGAAGTGAGCTTTCATATTCTACAGAGGTGCACGTGGTTGCCTTGGGAGCGGCGGCGTGACGTCGCAGGTGGATACAGCGTGACGGGTGTGAGCTTTGCAGGCTTCGGTCCAGTCTTCGTCACTTCGAGAGTGAACCTTCGACCTACACCTTCGAGCAAAACATGCTCATTCCCTTACCGCCTAACCAGCAGCGCCCATGACCTTGACCATCGACCACCGAGAGCTGCACGATTGCAGCACTGCTACTAACTACTAACGCTGCTGCTGCAGACAATCGTGACGCTCGTGACAATAGTACCGTGGTTCGCATGCTGACAATGATGGCTTAGGCGACAGCATCACAGCACCTTCACGACCACAACCTTCACCGCACCACAGCGAAGACAGCGTCACTACGAAGCGACGAGACAAACCCTTCCGCAACCCTCTCGCCCGCTCAAAGTCAATACGAAGAGACTCACACTCGAAGTCCAAGTCCGACCCGAGACCTACAATAGAACACCCACCAAAGACCGCACCGTTTCAGTCACAAGATTGGCCGGGAACACCATCAGAAATGGGTCTGCTAAAAGCGAGAGGCAAGGAGAAGCGAGGAAAGTCGGCTGAGCGTGCAGTGGTGGACGGTGAGCAGAGTTTCGCGGATCTCAAACCGCAGCAGTCGAGAGACAAGGAGAAGGACAAGGAGAAGGACACGAACAGGGAGAAGAGCGGCTTTATGGCAGGCAGCAAGAATGTGGTCTCGAAAGCTACCAAAGGTGGTGGGAACTTCCTCACAAGACTCGGCAAGATAGGCCGGAGCAGCAGCAACAACGAGAAGGAGGTGCCGGACAGCGAGTACGTGCTGAAGGTTATCAATTTACCACTGGTGGAGCAGGCTAGAATCACGCGCATCAGCAAGGATCTTGGTAGCTGCAGGGACAAGACTGAGTACTGGATGCCGGCATTGCCGTGGAGATGCATTGAGTGAGTTTTGACTTCACCTGACATATGGTGGGGTGCATGTGCTGATAGGTGACAGCTTCCTGAACCTGAACTGTGAGTCAGAAGGCCTGTACCGTGTCCCGGGCAGCGGTCCGCAGGTCAAGCACTGGCAGAGACGCTTCGATACCGAATTTGATGTCGACCTCCTCGATGAGCAAGACCTGTACGATCCGAACACCATCGGTAGCATGCTCAAGTCATGGCTCCGTGATCTACCCACCGAGATCTTGTCAAAGGACCTTCAGGAAGCATTGGCCAAGGACATCGCACAGGACAATCCAGACTACCAGAAGATGGGCCAGCCAGCGCCACAGAAGTTGCGCGATGCGCTCTCCGAGCTGTCGCCGTACAACTACTACCTTCTCTTTGCCATCACTTGCCACCTGAGCTTGCTGCTCTCACACAAGGACAGGAATAAGATGGATCTCAACAACCTCAGCATCTGCATAGGTCCATGCCTCAGGCTCGACCGCTGGCTGTTCAACTATCTGGTGGGTGATTGGAGACACTGCTGGCAGGGCTGCTTCACGGAGAAGCAGTACCTCGACGCAGACAAGGCGCATGAGCTGGGCCTTGACTTCCAGCTGCCAGTCAGCCGCGGTGAAAGCGAGTCGAACGACAACACTATGCAGAACCTGCAGCAGGCCATTCTAGATGAGCGCGCCATTCACAGCAGCGGTAGCGGTAGCGGCGCCAGCAAGCCTGCTAGTCAGTACGAGGATGCCAGGCCGACTTTGCAGGAGGAGATTGACTTTCGCCTGAAGGAGAACGCTAGGCCAGAGACGTACCGGCCAGTCGGCGCAAGGGAGTTCAGCAGCAGCAGTGTTGATGTGCCGAAGCGCAAGCCACCGCCATTGGCAGAGGTGAAGCGTCCCTCGACTGCTGAAGGCAAGAACGGCGGCATGGTGAGCAGCAGCAGGGAGCCAACCCCACGGAAGATCTCACACGGCCGCAGCAAGAGCGACATCCCGAGCACACCGACTATCAGCAGCTCGGGTGCAGACTACCCGTACCCACTGCCGACAAGACGTGATATTGTATGATCACATCAACCGATATATGGACGTCTTGAAGCGTACGAACTTACACAGCATATCATTGCGCAGTAGTGATGGTAGCTTTCAAAGCAAGCTGACATAACAACGCACGAACTTCTTACGCAAAAATGATTATTCGAAGGATACCCACTGAACGCAGCGACCTGGCGTTTAACACAGGCGAATAAGGATAGCAAGGCTGGGCTCAAGGTGCCACAAATTACTTGATGGGTTGATCTTTCACAATATGGGCGAAGGCGCTTAGGTGCGCAACGATACCTTGAACAGCCCACACGTTTCTTCGGCGGCTGGCTGGTTGCTTCAGTTGCCAGCAGACTTATGTTATGATCGCGAGAGCATGCTCGCTGGGATCATGCAATGCGCCTGATGGGGTTCCAGGCGAGGCCAGGGATGGGCATGAAGTTGAGCTTCTAGCGATGGCAGATGTTACCTTTATTCACGTGTACGAGTAGGACCTGGTATGGACAATGGTGATGACGATGATAAGTGGTGATTGTGCGCTTCTCGCTTGCTCGTGCCGTACTTCCATAAGTATCACCATCCGCTTCCAGCTCCGTTGCCCAAATGAGGCAGTGCTGATTTCTGTCAGCACTGTGCGCTTACGGTTGTGGTATCAGCTGATGATGCAGAGATGGGGTCTATATAGATATGCGGGAGAAACGTCTTCAGACGTTGTCGTTGTGTCGACTGTCCTCCTCGTATCCTTGAGCCCACCATGTCCTATGCCGAAGCTCAAGAGAAGACCGCGGAAGCATTCATCGATGGCTACAATGAGTTCACAGTCGAAGGCGTCCTTCGCGTCCGCGCCGATGATTGCGTGCATGTCATGCTTCCTGCCTCCCTCGCTCGACCCGAGAGGACGAACGCGGTATACGGGAAGTTCTTCAAAGGTATCACGACAGTGATGAAGGATTTCAAGGTCCGCGACGAACCCTTTATTTACCTTAACCGTGAAAGTGGCCGGCACACTACAGACGTTTCTTGAAGTCGCGACTAATGAGAGGTATGTGTGCAGATGACTATCGAGAAAATCGTGAACAGTCCAGACCAGCACATGGCGGTCGTGCACGCGAAGGGGTCTGGGGAGACGCCCTTTGCGCCGTATCGAAACGAGTACGCGTTCTTTCTGTACTTCACGGAAGATGGCAGTAAGGTAGTGAGGGTGGAAGAATTCGTGGATTCGGCATTCCGTAACGGTTTCCATGCGAAGATGCAGGAGTACATGACTGCGAAGAGTCAGGCATAAGCAGTGGTTGGAGTGTGAATGATCGAGTGGTAGATAATAGTTGTCCTTCTCCAGGCAACGGCAGTGAAGCCAGATGCATCTGATGAAAGAAGAGAACACGACCATCAGATGACAGTGTGTGGGCAATCAAAAATTGCGCCGCTCAGGCCCCCGAAGGAGACTGACAGTGACTGCTCGCCGCGCTGTGCAATGCAGGAGCCTTCACTGGAAGTAAACATTTCGTGAGCTGCCACTTCGCAACAAGGTAAGTATGAGGAGGAAAGAGAGGTCAGGAGTTTGGGGAGAATGTAAGCTCGAATTCTGAGAAGCGCGCTAGGGACGGTTCCGCCATGTGTATGTAAGCAAGGCCACGTGGCGGAGATTGCTGTGGATCCCACGTGATCTTGTCCTGCCTTAGGCCACATCCCAACTACAGCCTCGATTACAACCACGCACTTCTCAAGATAGAAGACACCGCGACCTGTACCGAAGCCGTGACCAAGTGCGTCAGAGCCCCCATGCTCCATGTACGATACGTCGTCCAGGGCATACATCATCCGGTGTACACACGCCAGGACTTGTCCAATCTTACCGTGTTCACCATGAGAGGCGCATTAACACTCAGTACTCTCTGACGGTGTTGTCGTTGGATGCATCTTGCTACAGCGTAACGGCTCGCCTCTTGTGTCATATCATGGGTGCAGCGTCTACTTGAGCAACATCCTGTTCAACGGCCAAGGAGTCACCTCCGTCGTAGTGACTTGTTTCTCGTCCGGAGTCTGACGCTGTTGCGTATCTCTCTCCGTCCTGCGATGCTGCTTCGTTTTTGACTTCGGCCGCAATCTGTGACGGGACTTAGACTCCAGGGCTGAGAGTTGTTACTTCTCGGCCGAAGTTTTGCTTACCACCACCAGACTACACCACTCAGCAACGCAACACCAGCGATCGCACCTATCCCAGCTCCGATCGTCATACCTACAAAGTTACTGCTCAGCCCAACTGTTGCGCGGAGCGGTGGAAGGTACAGCTCACCAGTACCAAAACCGGCATGATGACTAGAGCCAGCTTGAGGATTTCCCAAGCCGGCTGATGTTGTGGATGTAGATGTAGGTGGATACGTGATCGAGGTCACCGTGGCGGATGGATCGCTGAAAGCTGTTATTGTAGCTGTGCTGTTGCTCGAGGTGGTCGCGACGTTACCGTCGTCTTCTCGATTCACATCGCAGCGGTTGTAGTCTTGATACGGGAAGAGTTCGGCATCAGTACGTCAGGAATGGGTGACGCTACTGTACGCATCACTCAAGCGGTCTCCGTATTGGTCCTACTACCTCTGGCGTACATCTTCTTCATCCCTCCACCCTCTCAACAGGAGTACGAAGAGTGCTTCCACAGAATCAAGAAGCATAACGGCGAGGAGGAAGAGGATGAAGCCGTCGAAGCCAGGAATCCGACACTCAAAGAACACGACGTTTCGTCCTCTTGGTGCTTTGCTGGCTACTGTCCATCTATCCCTTCTACAGCAAGATGAACGACATGTTCGGACCAAGCCAGAGTTCGTCCTCTAGTGTCATTTTACCGTAGCAGTTCTCTGTCATCGAGGACGTGTGTGGAGCAGGCGTGCAAAATATCAGCAACGCAGAAGATGCGCTGATGACGACCTTCGAGATGCTGGCGTATGTTCCGCTCTCCCTGACCGTTACCGGGAGCATTATATGGTTTGGGCTCGAGAAGCATCATGAGGACACGAGGCTCTTTATGACACTCGAACTCTCACGGAGGAGGTTCGTCGAGAGGGCTACACCCGCTAGACTGCGAGTCGGCTGCCTGCTAGCGGTCCCTCTGCTGGCGTGTGGACTCCTTTGGACCATTCTCCGTGTGCAGCACTTCCAGCAACATATGACAACAGCGAATGGTGGTGGAGACTCGGATGCGCAATGGACGTTCGGGCAAGTCGTTGCTGTCACTGTCTTTGCGCCGATCATTGTGGAAAGCTGGGCAACGTTTCGTGCGGCGAGTTGGTCATCAGCGGGTGGCGAGACTTGAGAATGGTGTGAGCCGTCTCGAGACTGAGGCGGTCCTCGAGGGAACGACTAGGCTTCGCTCCGATTCGTATCAGTTTACACCGTGATAAATTGCTCGCCGTGGTTCATTCGTGGGGCTCGATTTACGACGGCTCTATTTGTCAAGCCCAGGGGTTGTTTTGGCGGGTAGTCTTCATTTCTGGCACGACAGCGGCCACTTCGAACGACATATCCTCATCGCCAAGCTCTGCCTTCAGCTGGGTCAGCTTGGGGTCATTGCGGAAGTCCTGCCAGCATGTCCAGCGTTTGTTCCACGCAGAGGGGTGCTTCGTACGGACGACAGCTTCCATCCATTCCGCGTCACTGTTCTGACCTTGCAGCCTCAGGATATGCGCCGCGCGTAGAACGTCATGAGACATCTTGTCCCTCGCGGCAATCTTGGCGGTAGTGAACAAAAAGCGGTCTAGATCGTGGCTTGACTGCCTCATACGATGGGGGAAAGGCTGTGCGTCCGCTTGAAAGGGGTTGTAAATGAGGGCTCGCATCTGTCCTTCGGCCATACGGGATCCCACAACTATGCGTTGGAAGTGCATGAACACCTCCCACAAGCTCTGCGAATATGGTGGACATGTATCATTGTTTAACCCTTTGGCCAGGCCGGTATATAGGCCCACAAGCTGTACGAGATGTACCTTCTTGGTCGGATGAAACTGCGTCGCCGAAACTTTCATAGCTCGCTTGGCACAGAGAATAGCATTGTCCGGCTGGCGGTTGTGGGCTCAGTCGAAATGAGCATTGCCAAGGGCCCCAAGCAGTTGGTTAGAAATGGACCCTCACATCGCTGATACCTTCCAGGATGTTGCTTGGTACGACATAGACTTCTATAGAATTCCAGATATACTCCTCTAAGCCTTCAGGAATCAAGAACCAGCATAGAGCCTGTACGAACGCTTCGTCTCTGTAGGCGCTAGCGTCGACATCGGGCGGGCAGTGCTTCCATAACCAGTGAAGCATGTGGCCACCAAGGCCCAAGTTCCCTGCACTTTTGCCTTCGCTCGCCAAGGTCCAGATGTTGTGGTGATTTGCGCGTCTGTATGAGGCAATTGCGGGCATCTTCAGCTGTTGCGCTCTGCGATCTGACGAGCTCAAGGAACTGGGTCAGGTCGCTGCAAGAAGTAGGGGTTGACGACTCTGTTTGCGATTTATTACGAGGGAAGTGCAGTCTGTAGATAGTGCTGAAGGGTCGGATGGCATTGCGGCTCAAGTTTGGAACAGATGATGCTGAACACGTTATCCATGACAGGGCCAATGTGAGCCTACTACTCGTTGCCGCAGGTCGTGCTATCCAGGACAACATGCTCGCTCGACTGGGTGCCGAGGCCGCCATACCTGAGTTGCAAGATATGGTCTTTCGTCGCCAGTGGGGATATGCGGGAGCGTGCTATGCCGCGAGTGATCAGGCAGACGTCTTTAGAGATCTCAGCTATGCCGAGTGCGTACCACCAGCCCAACTCCTAAAGATGGGGTGGACTTGAGGTTCAGAGGCGAGAAGTGAACACGACGATGTTGTTGTGGCAGGCAATTACATGCATGCGGACAACCTCCGCCGTCTGTGCGTTCCTTAGCGTTTCTCCGTCACGTTCACGTTCACCGCGGCTGCTTGAGCTTGTGCCGTTACCACAACCAAGCGACATACAGCATCACATCAACCCTAGGCGCCATGGCGACATTCTTCAGCCCACGCACAGCATGCTTGAGATCGTTGACCACAACAGCGCGAACGTTTCCCGCGCCGCCGGCGGCTAAGGCATCATTCAGCACCGCGACTAAGCCATTGAAACAGCTTTGCCTGAGTACAACAACGTCACGACCAGCGATCGTCTGCCGCATACCACCACAGTTATTAGCGAGCAAAGCTGTCGCGGTTCGAAATGCGTCTTCAGCGCCGGCAGCATCACCCAACCCAGGCTCTTCGAACCCTTCCACTACACCCGCAAACATCCTGACATGGGACCGCTTCTTCGATCTCCGGCGAAAGAGGAGATACATCAATCTTGTTGCCTCACTTGCGACCGCATTCACGTCGGTGATAGTACTGGGTCCGGTAGTAGCACAGCAAGACTTAGACAGCTGGGGTGCGCAAGTGTCTGGCCTTGACCCGTTCATCGTGCTCGGCATGAGCGGTGTAGCCATCGCTGGTGTGGGGTGGCTATGTGGACCGTCGATTGGAAGTGGCATGTTCAGCATGTGGGCTGCTAGAAGAGGCTGGAACAAGGCGATTGCGGAGGTGAGTCTGGGAATGTAGATAAGGTGGGCAAGATGGAAGGCTGACTCTTGGCACAGAAAGAGAAGAAGTTCTACGCCCGTATCAGGAAGCACCGCGCCGACCCATCCTCTTCGAGCCCGCAGAACCCGATTCCAGATTACTATGGCGAAAAGATCGGCAGCGTGAAGGACTACAGGCGGTGGTTGAAGGACCAGCGAGCTTTCAACCTCAAGAAGAACAAGAACTTGATTTAAGCATGGTAATTGTCGTGACATTGGAGTTGGGAGCATTGCGATGGCGTTGGGCGCGTGAAGTGTAACTGAAGTGCGAGGACGATGGGTGCCGTGTGCAAAGATGTACAAGACGTGTGACATAAGGTACAAACACAGCTACCATCTCTGCTAAATCGGTTTACAGCTCCTTCTTCTGCAGGCTAATGGTGCAGGTGCTGCACATCATAACCACTGACTCTAGCAACCGAGGGACCTCGTTCAAAATTTCGCACCATGCTTCTTCTCCTGCTCAATCTGCTCCGGATCAACCACAATGATCGCCTTACCCTGGATCTTCCCACCATGCACCATCTCTACCAGGTCATGGATCTTGTCCAGGCCTTGAAACGAATTGGTCTTGACGGTGATACCGTGCTCGGCAACACACTTCAGCATACTCCTGCTCTGCTCTTCCGAACAAATGAGCGAGCCATGGATCCGGATGTCCCTGAAGATCAGTTCTGGAAACGGTATCGTAACCTCATCAGGCTGCGCAATCTGTACCATCAAGCCATGCATCTTCGTCAATGCGCATGCAAGACCGGCGGCTGTAGGCGCGTCGGAGATGCATATCGTCGCGTCAGCGCCCATCCCATTCGTGACCTTATGTACTTCCTTCACTGCCTCCTCTTTCCCTTTCCGAGCATCTACCACAACATCCGCACCATTGTCCTTTGACAGCGACAGACCCTCATCCCGTGCATCAACGCCAATAACCTGCAGACCCAACGCCTTCGCGAACTGGATGCCCAAATGCCCCAACCCGCCCCCAGAGCCAACAATAGCCAACCACTCACCCTTCTTCAGATCCGCCTGCAGTACACCTCTCCATATCGTCCTGCCTGCACAAGCCAAGGGCGCCGCACTCTCAAAGCTAACCTCATCCGGCAGGGGCGTCGTACTCCGGCAATCCACCTTCACGTACTCTGCAAAACATCCATCCACATGCACGCCCACGTGCCCTTCGAGATTCATACAATACTGCGTCTGGCTCTCCGGACCTAAGCAATCGTGACAGCTTCCGCAAGGATGCAAGGGCAGACCGCACATAACGCGATCTCCGACCTTGAAGCCTCTCTTTTCTGCTTCGGCGCCGCCTACAGCTACGACGGTGCCGGCGCCTTCATGAGAGGCTGTTTGTGGGAGTGGTGCGCCGAAGACGCCGGATTGCACCATTCCGTCTGTGTGGCAGTTGGAGGCAACTGCGACTTTAACGAGGAGGTCGGTGGGTTGGAGGCCCGTGGGGACGTCAACATCGCGGAGTTGGTAGGGTTTGTTGAACTCAACGACTTGGACGGCTTTCATTTTCTTGGGGAGGTCGGCGGGAGACATGGTTGGTGGTGTGGTATGGTGTGGTGTCTGTTGCTGTTATGGCTGTAGGAGTAGCTTGATGGGATGCTTGTACGGAAGGGGAGAGTAAAAGTCAGGACTGTCTTACTTGCCTCGAGGAGAATGGGAACTGGATTACTCTTGTTGTTCGATGTAGACATCGGATACAAACTCGAGACCATTGTGAGAGGGGCATTGCGCGGGGTTGGAAATGATGTCACTTTCGTAGCTTCATATGCAGTATTCGGAAGGGAAATCTCTTTGTACGTGTCCATATTTGACGCTCTTTCCGTAACCACCAGATCCAACAATGGTATACAGACGCATGGAGTGCGACCAATCTTCTTTCAACGGCAGGCAAGGCCATCAAGGTCATCTCCGGGACGCGGCCACGCGCCCCCTGCACGCGTTTCGGGACAATGCGCCGAGAGCGCTCTTCGACAGACTGCAGCAATTAGCCTACAGCTCCTAACAACCATCAATCTCGAACCTTCTGCACACTCGCGCATTGGAGCAAGCTGCTGCCATCCCCAATTGTGTAAATAGGGTTTCCGGTACATACTCGAGTAGTGTGATTGCTGCTACGAGGCAGCCCGGGGAAGGGGCGGCGGCGGGTCTACATGACATCGTTCTCGACATCAGTCATTCATTGCTACTGACCAGGCTCTCCGGATCCTTGCTACAGGTTGTGGCTTTTGCTCGCTAGAACTGCTGCCAACGTTGCAGTCAATTTGGTCCCGGACACGCGGCCGAAACGGCATCTCCAGTGTCTGCGTAACAGCAGCAGTGGTCTCTGGACGTCAAGCCCCACCCTGTGCTGTTCGCCCCACGAAAGACCACTGTTTCGAGATAGGCCGCCAGCGTCAGCGACAAGGACATGGCGGAAGAATAGCCGGCCTCGAGGCACTTGAACTTGAACACCCGCGCTCATTATATCAGGCCTCGAACATTGCGGAAATGTAGTTCAATTGACGACTTTTAGAGGACAACGAAGAAGAGTGGCAAAGATGCGACGACGACCACCCAATGGCCTACTTGTTGGGCACCCGCGAACCCTTGAGCCAGCTTTCATTGATCGAGAAGCGATGTCGCTGCGTGCAGATTAGTGCTGGCGCCCAAGTGTTGCAGTGGCTGTGGAACAATCATCCCCGTAATAACAGCAGTGTGTATAACTCGTTGCCTTTTTGTAATGAGCTATGTTGGTCCCCAGTGGCGGAAGGCTTGGAGATGTATATATGGAACTGGATCA
>Ga0181470_100036_pt2 | contig 19681 bp, 17 predicted proteins | sample InSIn5SAF170_FD_119082 | JGI IMG/M metagenome (GOLD analysis project Ga0181470, IMG submission 119082) | Clean room microbial communities from NASA Spacecraft Assembly Facility at Jet Propulsion Laboratory, Pasadena, California, USA -... ...
AGAAATAACCGTCTAATGCCTGCTTCACACATCAAACAGATTGCAGGCCGGGCTGGTAGATATGCAGCAGCTACTGATGCTAATCAGAAGATCACTGCTACACCTAGCGACCCTGCCGAACGCTACAATAGCCGTCCGCCGCCATCAAAGAACGTAGGCTATGTCACAACATTGGAGAACTTTGACCTTCCAATTGTGCGCGCCGCACTCCGAACTGAGGTAGAGCCGTTGAAAGCAGCAGGATTGCACCCACCGGGGCACATTATAGAACGGTTCGCGTCTTACTTTCCCCGTGACACACCTTTTAGCTACATTCTTCTCCGTCTGCATGAGCTGGCTTCCATAAATCCGGAATTCTTTTTGTGCACGCTCACTGATCAAATCGACGTTGCCAACGTTATCCAAGAGTTTGATCTGAGCATTAAAGAACGGCTGACATTTATCGGTGCACCGATCTCCCTACGAGATCCCGGCTTCGTGGCAATCACTAAAGAACTGGCAGCTTGTGTGTCCTCAAAGACGACCAATGGGCATATCCTTGACCTCAAGTCATTCAACCTTGAGTTACTCGAACAAGATATTCATGACCACTCCAACGGAGCGAAAGGATTCTTGCGGTCTGCAGAGGCTCTCCATAAAGCGATCACTTTATACATGTGGTTGAGTTATCGTTTTGCTGGCCTGTTCACCAGTCACAAGCTTGCATTACACCTTAAGGAATTGACCGAAGCGAAGATCGAACAGTGCCTGTCTGTGTTTGAGTACGACGAGAAGCTCCTCCGAGCTAGGGCATGGACAAGAAGGAGACAACTTACGAAAGAGTTGGACGCAATCTCACGAAGGAAGGAGTGGACGGGCACTGGCAGCAGTACGAAGCTTGATCAGTCTTCAGATTTTGAGTGGAGTCACTCTGCAGAGACAGGATCTTTCTTGGATGGCGAAGATGAGGTGCAAGAGCTGGCTGATTTAGATACAGTTGCCGAAAACAGGGCAGAGCCGCAAGCTCTGTCACAACAGCAGTAGGAAATCAGTGTGTGACTGTATGGAAGCCTATGACGGCGTGATGACACAAGGATCATCTCTCGTGGTATAGGTGTGCCTGTTGCACATCTCAGAGACGGCCAGATATCTCCGACAACGGCTGTATTCGATCATCTGATCGGAGACTTTCGTGCTTTGTTGTTGAGAGGGAATACGATTTAACCTTACCAGAAGAAAACTTGCCCAAGCTGCACGTCTGCTCAATCCTTGTGTAGATATAATGTACAAAGATCATCTGTATAATCACATAATGAATAGACGAAAGAAACCCCATGAGGGGTTTGCTGAATCAAAATCACTCAGTTAGGAGAATTTCTCCCACTTAAAAAAGTTCCACCCCACATCCCACTTCTTCCCCAAATTGACAGCCCACCTTTTTTGCTTGCAAACATTCCAAGACCCCAAGGAAGCGGTTCCTGGAACCATTCTCATTCTCATTGACCGTCCAAACGGCTATAGAGACGCCGTCAGTTGTACTGTGATGTCTCAGTAGCCGATGCGAAGTCTGTGGAATCATGAGATCTCGTATAGCCGGCAACTGGGTGTTACATAGAATGGAATCCACAGATTCTTCTACCATCGACGGCCCTGTCGATTGAACTTGTTACGATCAAAGACTAAACGGACATCACTGCTCAGCCCTCTGCGAATGGCGAGCGTGTCGCCCCCCACCTCCGCGTATCGGGGGCAGCTTATCCAGCAAGTGCAGTACCTGAAGTTAAGACGGCAGAAAGATGCCACTGCATGGTGTTGAGGGCCATGCATAGAGAATGCAACATCGCCCATGTCCCACGCCTTCTCGTCTCGTCTCTCGTAACTCAACGATATAGCGATCCTTGATTGACTAACGTAAGATATCTAAGACCGGGCCACCGCCAATTCCCCCAACGGGTGGTCCACTCGGCTTCCAGGCATTTGCGGCGGTCAAGAAAGCACTATACTCCATTTAGGGACGGAACCCTTGTTACGGTAGCATAATACGGACTGGGATGAGCTGGATTTTGGACGCTCAACGGTTCACTGGATGGGATGGAAGCCGAGCGAGCGAAATGCAGCAACCAGACAGCAGAACGAGCAAGTCACAGGACTTTTGACAAAGCGCTTTCGTGATGCTGAGTGACCGAGCGGGACAACGGGGGTTGGCGACCTTATAAGCAATTGATGCTGCTGATGTCGTTCGTTTTTGCTTTTGCATTTCTGTGAGATCTTTTTTTCTCTTCTCCTTTTCGTCTCAGCTTCTCACCAGACGCCATTGCTTCGTTCGTGCGGAAGCAAGAGCACATCAACGCCACTTCAAGATCTTTTTTCCTGTCATCTGCAATCACAATACTTCACTCAGCTGTACGACTTCTTTCTATAAATTAGGAAGGAGTAAAAAAAAGAGTGCATAAATCAGATAGAGCTCAAAAAGAAAAAGACTTCTTTCGCCATTGACATCTGTCTCCCTCTACCTCAACCACGTCTTCACTGCACCACCTGATCGACCATCTTTCCTTGTGGTTCCTTCTCTACTCTCCCTTACACTTCCTGAACACCTCAATCCTCGCTCTCTCTCCAAGTAGAAGTTATCAATTCTGAATAAATCACGTTCAAGACCAAATCTACCGTTTATATACCTATATACCGACAACATGGTTATGAAACCAGCTAAGAAGTCGACAACCACTTTCGACGTTGAGAGTGTTCTTGCACAGATCGACAATACCGCCAAAGCCAATCTTCTCTCAGGTTTGTTGCACAGATTTTTTTTTTCTGGCTTACTCAACGTTGACTCGATTTGGGAAGTGCTCGCGTGACTTGCGTGTTCAGCATTCCTACACAGCCAATACCAGGTGCTTATAAAAGCACTTGTTTCACGACTGAACTATCACTAACATCACTTTTAGGTATTGATTTCTGGCATACATATCCAATCCCTGAACACAATGTCCCTTCTGTCCGTGTGAGTGATGGGCCGAATGGAATCCGTGGCACGAAATGGTTTGCTGGAACCCGTGCGGCATGTCTTCCTTGCGGAACGGCTTTAGGTGCTACTTGGGACAGAAGTCTCCTTCACCAAGCTGGAAAGCTTCTTGGTGACGAATGCATCGCGAAAGGTGCCCACTGCTGGCTAGGACCGACCATCAACATGCAACGATCCCCGCTTGGTGGTCGAGGGTTCGAGTCGTTCGCCGAAGATCCCCATTTGTCTGGTATCCTGGCAAGCGAGATGATCCTCGGATGCGAAGGGACTGGTGTGATTTCTACTGTCAAGCATTTTATCTGCAACGATCAAGAGCACGAAAGAAGAGCTGTCGATACGATCGTCACACCAAGAGCCCTGAGAGAGGTCTACATGCGCCCATTCCAGATCGTCGCAAGAGATGCCAAACCTGGTGCTATGATGACAAGCTACAACAAGCTCAACGGCATGCACGTTTCTGAAAACCCAGAATTGCTCGAAGATCTGGTCCGAGGAGAATGGGGCTGGGATCCATTGATGATTAGTGACTGGTATGGAACGTACTCTGGTGCTCAAGCTATCAACGCTGGGTTGGACCTGGAGATGCCCGGCAAGACCAGACATCGTGGTCCCGCTGTCGAATTTGCCCTTTCCTCTCGTCTCATCAAACAATCTACGCTGGATCAGCGTGCTCGTACTGTCCTCAAATTCGTGGAGAAGGCTGCTCGCCTTGGTTTGTCACCTACCGAAGGGGAAAGAGATTTCCCAGAAGACCGCGCTTTGAACAGAAGCATCTGTGCAGATAGCATCGTACTCCTCAAGAACGACAAAGGCGTTCTTCCATTACCTAAAAAGATGAAGAAGATCGCACTTCTTGGCTGGCAGATGAAGAATCCTTCCATCACTGGCGGTGGAAGTGCTTCTCTCGAGCCATATTATTCAGTTTCACCTTTCGACGCCATTAAGGCCAAGTTGGACCCCAGCACAGAGGTTGTGTATGAGGTTGGAGCTTATGCTCACAAGATGCTTCCCATGCTGTCTCGAGACATCAAAAATGCTCAGATTCATTTCTTCAACGAGCCATCTAATGTGAAATATAGAGAATGTGTTGGAACCGTACCCTTGCAGAAGAGTTACTTTCAACTTATGGATTACAAGAACCCTGAGCTCAACTTTGAGCTCTTCTACGCATCCATGGAAGCTGACTTCACTCCAGAGATTTCCGGTCAATGGGAATTTGGGTTGACTGTTTACGGTACTGCCAACTTTTACATCAATGATAAGTTGATCATTGATGGCACTACCGACCAACAGCCTGGAACTTCATTCTTCAGCAAGGGAACTGCTGAGGTGTACAATACAATCACTCTTCAAGCCGGGACCACTTACAAGCTTCGCATTGATTTTGGAAGTGCTGCAACTTCGACGATGAAGGCACAAGGTGTTGTCAGCTTTGGTGGTGGTGGTGCAAGATTGGGTGCTTGCCCGGTCATCATTGTTGAAGAGGCAATCGCAGCTGCTGCAAAGGCTGCAGCAGAAGCCGATCACGCAGTCTTGTGTGTTGGTCTGAACGTGAGTAGTAGTCTTTCTTGCGACAACCCAGACCATTGTACATTGCTGACACAAATTTAGTCTGACTGGGAACACGAGGGATTCGATCGTCCAAACATGTCCTTGCCACCAAATATTGATGATCTGATCTCTGCCGTTTTGAAAGCCGCCCCAAACACAGTAATCATTAACCAATCCGGAACACCTGTTTCGATGCCATGGATCAATGATTGCTCTTCTGTTTTCCAAGCTTGGTATGGTGGTAATGAAACCGGAAACGGTATCGCTGACGTTCTTTTTGGTGATGTCAACCCAAGCGCCAAACTCCCATTGAGTTGGCCACATGATATCAGAGATACACCCAGCTTCTTGAACTTTGGTAGTACCAGAGGGAGAGTGTTGTATGGTGAAGATGTATACCTGGGATATAAATACTATGACAAAGTCGAAAGACCCGCTCTATTCTCTTTCGGGTATGTTGCTATTATGCTCTTAGGTGAACTGTAAGCTAATTAATTGTGTTTAGTCACGGTCTATCATACACAACCTTTTCCACAAAGGATCTTGTCCTCACCCAGCTGCCAAATGCTGCAGCCACTGTGACTGTTAAAAATACTGGCTCCGTCGCTGGGGCTCAAGTTCTGCAACTTTACGTCTCAGCACCCAACTCCGAGACACAACGACCCGTCAAAGAACTGCATGGTTTTGAGAAAGTTTTCCTACAACCTGGCGAGGAAAAGAGAGTTACTATTAAGGTAGATCCTTATGCGATGAGTTTCTGGGACGAAAGCGAAGAAATGTGGTGTGTTGAGGAAGGAGAGTATCGTGTCCTCGTCGATACCACTAGTCGTGAAGGTCTAAAAGGAACACAAGCGCTTAAGGGATACTTGAAAGTGGAGACCACTAAATGGTGGTTGGGCCTTTAGTTGTTAGTGAAGCGGCATACGGATGATTTAGGTTATTGGGACGGAGTTGGTATGTTTTGATTAAGGCTCGCGAAAAGGCGTAATGGAAATGGCTAATGACGGAACGGTTAATGAGTAATACACTAGTTTGTCGAAGGCATAGATCGTAGGAATGAGATGTTCCTTCTACCGATATGCAATATCATTATCTATCATTAGAGTCACGAATCCTCTGGACCTATACCTTCCCTTGCCTCTCTGGTGATGTACATGTGCTTGATATTTTACGTTTTGCAAATTTTGAAGGTGTTCCGTCCTGGTATCAATCCGTCTGTGCTCGAGGAGTCTCAAGCTATGCCTCTCACTCTCGTCATCACGTTTATTCATCACAATACTAGTAATATAACTACAGTCTCGCCCTCCCCTTCTATCGTAGACTTCTTAAATCCAACTCATCCTGAAACAGTACTGTTGTCATGACACCAATGAAGAAAGCAGATATGACGGCGACTGAGATCGCCCACACAGGTAGCTGTATCGTCCGCACTGGTTTTGGTCTCAAAGCGAGCTCACCTTGCCGACCAACCATCTTCTTAAGCGGCTTCACACTTTCTACCTTCTGGGTTTGCACCCCGCGCTGTAAGCCTGGCATACCATCCACACTGTATGAATTCTTGAACGCCCAGTATCTGTGACATTGTCAGTACACTAACATACACCCGTTCAAATTAAAAATCCACAAAGCCATGAAACTAGACTGAACGCTCTCCAAGATAAGACCAAGACGTAAAAGGGGCATGGAAGGATGAAATAACATACTTTTCAATCCCATTTGCCCGATCTCCCTTCTCCTCATTCCGCACCCTCTTTTCAAAGAACTCATTCAACGTAGTCCTGTACTCTACAAAGTCAAACTTGGGCATGCTGAACCCACAACTGCTCCCCACCTGCTGCACATCCACCACGACAATCGCCCTCGTCCCATCAATACACTCCACTCCATTCTCTTTCCTGAAGCTCTCGTACTCTTGCGTCCCATACTCCAACACCCTCCCCACCCCCCACAATCGCACGATCTTGGGCGGCCCGTCAAAGGCGTTGAACATGACCGTGATGCGACCATTTCCCGACTCGTGCAAGTGAGCGACGGTCTCGATGCCGCTCCCCGAGAGGTCTAGGTACCAGAACTGCGTGGGCGACGTGATGCCGAAGTATTTTCCGCCCTTGGGCGACACGTTCACGTGGCCCGTGGCGGAGAGAGGTGCTGTGGCGACGTAGAAGACATGTTGAGTCAGGATCCAGGAGTGCAGAGATTGGGGAATGGCCTCGTAGAAGACTCCCATCTTCGATAGGCGTGACGATCGCGAGGTGGGAAAGCGACGTTGAGATCAAGATGAACTGCTTCTTGTGTTGTTGATTTCTGTTGGATTATCTGGGACTGGCCAAACAAGGTGTGCTGACTTTGATTGAAGGTTTGGGGGCGATGATGGCGGCTCACTCAAGTTGTTAACTACCCAAAGTAAATTTAGACAATCCGAAAGCACTCTGCGAAAAGTGCTTCAATCATAAAATGGTATAACGGTTTGGGAGTCATAAGATGCAATAGGTGGGGTTTGTGACTCCAGATCTTGGCAAAGTATCTCTGCTGAAGGCGTTTCCGATATCGAGCCGAACAGAGGGTAAGCGATGAGAGCGTGAAGCAACATCGCGCGCACTGCTGAGACTCGCCAGGATTGTACAAACAAACGTACATATAACATAACCAGTGTAGACATGCTGAGTGATTGAATGGTGTGGAAAGAGTAAGTAAACACTCGTCAAAATGAATCATATAGGGAGAATAATAAAAAGCACACTGAATGGAGATGCTACTACCTTGCGGCTCAGAGTCAATAATTTCATTGGTCAGTCGTTATAGAATACATGGCGATTCGGATCAGAAGCACACTCAGCCCCATGTCCCACCGCCGCCGCCTCGGCCCTGCTTTTTCTGAGAAGATAGTCTCCAGTCATCCTCTGTTGCAAACTTGTTATACAATGGCTGTATCCTCTCAGCCTTCTTTCTCTTGCTCAACTTGTCCGTTGGAGCAACCTTGAAGAAGCTAGGAGCAGCTTCAACCAACCATTTTGGCTCAATAGATGTTGTGCAGTGCATATACTCTTTCGTTGTCAGAACCAAAGTATGGTAGATGACCCACTCCGCCTGCTTGCCGAACAGTGCAGATGAAGGATGCAGATAGACTGGTGTACCTTCGATAAGCGTCTTGTACCCTTCTTGAGGATCTTTTCTCGCTGAGTTGCGGAAGAAACCAGAACACAAAGCTTGTCGAACCTTCTGCGTGTTGCGACCACAAGAGATAATTCTGTGCTTGTATCGCTCCATGATCTTGACAAGTTGATCTCTCACATCCTTTGCACGACGCATTGAGCGTGCTTGGATGAAGTTCTCAAAGCACCAAGGATTGGCGAATTTGTTTTGTTTCCAGCCATTGTACACATTGAGAAGTGTAAGATGGTCACCATGCGGGTCATGGAATTTCGCCTTCTTCTGATCTGCTTGTGTTTGTTTCTCCTTAGGGCGATAAAATGGTGGCGGAATGGAGAGCATAGCAACAATGCTTAAGATTTCATCCGCACATTCCAAATCTACTGCAGCAATCAAGACCTTTGCTAGCGAAGGTTCCATAGGGAAGTCTGCCATTTTTCGACCAAGTCTAGTGAGAAGTCCCTCATCATCAAGTGCCGACAAAGCATACAATTCCTCAAGAGCTGTCAGCATAGTGTTCGTTGGCGGGGGGTCCATGAAGTCAAAGTGAAGCAAATCATTGATGCCCATAGCTTTGAGCATGAGAATAGTTGTTGACAAATTCTGCCTCTGTATTTCAGGTATCGATGTCGGCAACATTTCGGACTGGAATGCTGCCTCAGTATAGAGCCGAAAGCATTTTCCTGGACCAGTTCTACCAGCACGACCAGATCGTTGCTTTGCTTGAGCCTGTGAAATTGGTGTGACCACTAGCGAATCCATTCCGAGCTTGGGGTCATAAGCATTTTGCTTCACAAAGCCGGGATCAATGACATAGTATATGTGATCGATCGTAATTGACGTTTCAGCAATATTCGTAGCAATAACAACTTTTCGGCTTCCAGGTGGTGCAGGGTCAAAAATCCTACTTTGCATTTCACTAGGTAAGGCTGAGTAGACAGGCAGAATAATGAGTTCTGGCACACTTGGGCCCAACGCCTTCATTCTTTCGAAAAGAATCTCGCAACTCGTGTCAATCTCCTCTTGCCCGGTCAAGAAGAGGAGGATGTCGCCAGGTGGTTCCGTTAAATGGATCTGCATCACAGTGACGAGTGCAGCATCCAGGTAATCCGACTCTGGCTCTCTTGAATACATAACCTCTACTGGGAATGTTCTTCCGGGAATCGAGAAGATTGGGCATTCATTAAAATATGCAGAGAACTTGTCAGCATCGAGTGTCGCAGACGTGACAATAATCTTGAGGTCATGCCTTTTCTTGATGGTTTTCTTAAGTAAGGCAAAGAGCACATCTGTCGCAATGGTACGCTCATGGGCCTCATCAAGCATAATTACTGAATAACGCTTTAATTCTGGATCCATCAAGATCTCTCGCTGTAACATGCCATCTGTCATATACTTGATTTTCGTGGCGGGACTTGTACAGTCTTCAAATCGAATGGTGTATCCAACTTCTTGACCAAGTTCACAGCCAACCTCTTCTGCAACACGCTTTGCCACGGACATGGCAGCTACACGACGAGGCTGAGTGCATCCAATCATACCGTTGTTCGCGAAGCCAGCCTCTGCGAGGTATTGCGTTAGTTGCGTTGTCTTTCCGGAGCCAGTATCTCCAACCACAATCAAAAGTTGATTTTCGTGGACTGCTTTGATCAATTCTGATCTGAATTTAAACACAGGCAAGGATTCTCTTTGCTGCTTAATAGTCATGTCTGTCCTTCGACCAAATGACTGCTCTTTACTTTGTGTGGCGCGCTTCCATTCGGGCACCACATCAGTAGCTGGAGCAGCCTTGTTGCTTCGCAGCTCACTTGCAAATTTCTTTTCATCAGGGTTTGCCATAGGATCGTTCCATTGGGCAGCCAGGTCAACTTTAGAGCCTTCCTGTGCTGCTTGATCTTGAGCCTCCTGCTGCCGTAATTCTCGGCGATCCTTTGCTAAAGCTGTTCCAGACATCGCTGCTCGGTTCATGGAACCATCCGGCGCCTTAATAACGCGAATTGGAGACAACTCAAGAGACTGCTTTGTTTGACCAGCCAAGAAAGGTGGTTCTTCTTCTCGTAGCTCAATGTCCACGTCTTCTTCAAGCTCCATCTCTCCCTCACCATTCAGTGTAGCATGGTAATCTTCTTCAAGGTCAGGATAATCTGATGCCTTTACAACTCCAGAAGCTATAAGTTGTCTGATCTCCCATCGTTCCGGAGAAGTCATCCTCTTCTTGTTCTTTTTCGATAGTCTTGTCATGTCGCCTTCGCTAATTGTGACCTTATCATCTATCAAGCCGTACTCATCTCTACCGCCACCAAGTCGTTGACTATTTGCCCCTGACTGTATTCGTAATTCTGGAGCCAGATCTCTCCCAGTCTCCTGGTCTACATCTTTCATCGATAAGCCAACTCTGTTACCCTCAATTTTGACAACTTTGACTTTCACTGGTTGACCACGAGACACTAGATCTGACGGATGATTAACTCGTTGACCCTCCGTAAGCGCAGATACGTGGACAAGTCCATCAATTTTGCCTCTGACACCATGAATATTGACAAACGCTCCAAAGTCCTTAACACCTGTAACGTGCCCATCGTAGACCTTGTATAACACAACTTCATCGTCGACTTCAGGTGTGGGTGGTCTCCTAAGCCTATCGTCCTGATCCCTCCTTCTTTGACCACTCTTGTGGTTTGTTCTTGTTCTCCCAAACTCATCAAGCTCTTCATACCCATTTTTTCTTCGTCGACGATCCTCCGCAGCCCGTGACCGCGAGCGCGATCTGTGTTTTGACTTGCGATGACGTCCTCTATCGTAATCGTCCTCGGGACTTCGACTCCGTTTTCGAGTTGGTCGCGCCTCCGATCGTTCTGTCTTTGCTTTGCTCTCAAGTCCTTCTAAGAGCGCAAGGGTATCATCAATCGCATCGCCATTCTCTCCATGTTGATCTTCATCTTCCCAGACTGGTGCCTTATCGGGCAACGCAAGACCTTTGAAGACCTTCTCTTTCTCAATGTTCGTGCTTCCATTCTGCACCTCTCCTCGCTGCCTTGATCTTCCCTTGAATTTTGGATGTAACGTCAACACCAGGCGATCCACACTTTCAACCAAACTTTGTGGGAAGTCTGCGCCTAGAGCGTCAAGTTTCTTCTGGAACTCCTCTAAATTATCGCATTCTTCGTGCTGAGCAATGACAAATTCAGCAAGAGTCTTATCACTAATTCCCAGATGGTTTTGAAGCTCAGACGTAACCTTAGAGACCAGCGAGAGGAGTTCCAAGGATTCGAGGTCATCCATGGTTGCTGGATGCTTGATCATTCAAAAATGTAGTTCCTCTACATGGGAAATAATTATGCCAAGAAATGTGACATATCTTGGCAAAGACCTCACGACAGTCTTGACAACTGTATGTTTACTCGACATCTTGACAGTCAGAAGTGAATTGTCAAGGAAGAGATTCCTAACGATCATGAACTCTATGCTAATTTTGTGTGAAGATCTGCCTGTCAATCTGCCAAAAAGCAAGCTTGCACTCAATGACACATCTCAGGCAGTCCGATCTCATAGCCACAACCGGCTGCAGCCTTATACAGTAGGTGGCTCTCTCTTGTTCAAACTGTTGCTCTTCGTAAAAAACCATTTCACTCAGAAAACATTTGTCTACGGTTCTCTCCATGCTCTGTTTTCCGCAATACCATGGCTGTATCGGCATTATTCCTACTTCCAGGCGAGATCCGAAACCATATCTTTGAGATGTGTATTGCACACTCCAAGAACACATCTATGAAGAAGCATAAATTCGTCACACAACAGAATGCAACCCAGGGGCGACCTCCGTATGTGCGAAGCGGCATCATCTCACAACTTGTCAAAGGTGTCGAGGTCGCAGTTCTCCCACGGTGGCAAGGGCATGCACAGATCACCACACTAGGGCTCAGAAACCTTCCTCTTTTATTGGTGAACAAGCAAATTCATTCAGAGATATGTTCCCTTGTAGACTCTTTAGTATCTGAGGTGACGATCGGACCATATGGGGTACAATTTTCGAATGAAGATCCTAATGTGCGATGGGAAATGGCTTATGAGCTACTACTAAGAAGACCATACTTGTTGAAGAATGTTAAGCACGTAAAGATATCACTCCCATGGCTACGGACAGACACGTGAGTACAGATACGATACGATGTCCGTGCAGCTACTGAATACTCGCAGTCTTCGCAAGTATTGGTTGAATATAGGTCATACTTGGGTAAACAAAGATCAGAAATCTTACGGTCTTATGGTATGTATATAACCTAGACAGGCTTGCGCTGCTGGTGCTAAGCTTCATGCTTTCTCAATCATCATCTCGACTTGCTACAACCTTGTAATCTGACTATGGCAGGTAATTCCTGGACTAGTAAAATGTCTTAGACGCTTTGAATCTTTGTCTAGCCTCGAGATCATTCTCGTAGCTGAAACAAGAGCTCCGCCCGGTATGGCCAACTTCTCTCGTTTGCGTACTTCTTCGTCGTTGTCGTTCGGTCGGAGTAATTATGGATATTGATTGCATGTCAAGAAATTGGCACTAGTCACGTTGTGCTTCATTTGTTTGATTCATTACTGATGTTGTGCTTTAGATCTCAAATCACTTCTACAGATTTATGATTTGTGTGGAACATCGACCACCATTAATATCATTGATCCATATTCGCAGGACTGGTCACAAGTTCAGTTGCAAACTTCCGATAAATGGATTGAAGCTTGGGGTGAATGCTTACTAGAACACACAAGTCCACAAAAATAAGCATAAAAGTATGCGCTTACACTAGGGTCATATACTGAAGTTGTGACCTTGGAAGCAACGTGAGGAGTATTTTGGGAACCTAGTGTCAAACAACTGTTGTTCAATTTACCGATCATAGAGCCAGGACCAAAGACAATGTATAAAAATGATTTGGAGGCTGAACTTGTTGGCCTGAACGTCTTGCAACAAAGCCCTAAAATTGCCTGGACCTGGATCGGTCAATGGGATGTTGTAGCATGGACCTTGGATGTGATACAACTATGAGCAAGATTTCGAGATACGTAAGCTCAGAAGATGGATATGAAGAAGAATTAGAGAGTTATAGAAGATGTGGAAATTCTTCAAAATAAAACAGCATGCTGGAGACATTCCAAAAAGACATGATCAGAATGGGACTCGAACCCATGCTCTTTCGAACCAGGAAGACTGTTTTACAACAGGTGTTGAGGTTTACCACCTTAACCTGGCGCCATAACCAACTCGGCCATCTGACCTGGTACAATTAATGCTTCGACATTGTTTAATCTTTCTTGTATCCCGCAATACAAAGTGGGGATCGCAAATTCTATCATGACGACCCACCAGCCAAGACTTCATATACTCAACATATCACAAAGCAGGGTTATGTATTTGATGGAGTGAACGCTTCAATTTGTGACGCCCAATCAAGTATATACACAATTATACCACTTCTGAATATAAGCACAGCCTTCCAGTATGAGACCTTTACTTGGTTCTGATATGCTTCAACTTCCCTGGTGTGTAAAGGAAGTTGTTCGCATAAGCCTTTGGTACAAACTTCCTGACATTGGGTTCCTGCACGAAGTATTCATAGCCCTGCTTCTCGGCAAAGTGAATCGCGTCGTCCTTGGTCTTGAAGTTCATATGGGTGCCCTGCATAAAGTCTGCTGATGATTGCCATCCCATCAGCGGATTTTCCCATCTGTGGCCCTTGGGAAGGATATCCCAGTCCATTCGCCAGTGGTGACCATGCCAGTCACCAGATTGTGTTGCAGTTTTTGCTGGTTTATAGATTCTGTATGACACAAATCAATTGAAGAACTTCTTCCACAATAACAATGTCCTCCATACCTAACTGTTCGCCCTTGTAATTCGTGGGGAGCGCCTGAGAGAACGGCTGCTGGAATGTGTTCTACATCTTCGCCTCCATCTTGAATTCGTCTTGGGACTGGCGAGAATCGTCTGCAACTTTGGTCAATTATTTTTTCTCCATCACCCGCAAGTTCCAAGAGCTTACGAAGTAGCCTCTCCAACGTCAGAACCATAGTCTGGCTTGACATATCTAGGCCCTGGTGTCTGTTCCTGTAGGGTGGTATCTTGGGAACCAGATTCTTTTGTAGGTACACCCAGTGTTGTCGTTGTTTCATATCGCACGGAGCCAGGGACAACTCGGCGAGCTGAATATCCTCCTGCTCGCGCTAACCGGCTTGTGATTGAAGGGCGTAAAAGCGACATTGTGTTGTTTGCGAGGTTGCTGGTTTGCTTGAAGCTGTGAATGAGGTCGTCGATGATGGTGGATCCTGCTTATGTAAGTCGCGCTAGAAGGGAGTTCGGGATGAACTTCAAGCTTTGCGAATGAACACATCAGATCGCAACACTTAATTCTATCACTCATCCAGACACTCAATCGAGGTATGCTGCATATCAGAGCTACTGATAACTACGATGTCATTATTGCGAAGAACTGGAAGCTGATTGAGGCGTAGAATTCAAGATGAGCTTCGTCACCCGCAGAGCACTATCCACCCTCATTCCACCTAAGGTATGTTATCCATTGAACGCCTTTCAGATAGAAGAACTTACTGACTATGATTTAAGGTGGCCTCTCCATCTGTAAGTGTTTCGTGTCCAGCTTTCCGCGATTACCTCCGTTTTTTCGAGCATTCGATAATACCTCCTACCAACTACGCAACAATAAGGACAATATTAATAAGAACTTAGGGATTGGGAGCTGCTCAAGATGCTGCTCGTATGCAGCGCGTGGTCTCTTTCTACGAGAAGCTTCCTCGTGGACCAGCCCCAGAAGTTAAGGCAAAGGGTTTGATTGGCAGATATCAAGCAAAGTACTTCGGAAAGAACCCATCCGCTACACGTATGTTACAGCTCATACCTGAAATGCGATCTTGCTAATATTCTTCTAGCTCTCATTCATGCCATTGTCGCCCTTCTCGGTCTTGGTTATGCTCAGAATTACTACTTCCATCTTCGTCACCACAAGAACAATGCTCACTAAGCTAGTGTCGTGGGAGTCTAGCTTGGGATTGCGGGAGAAGGTGGCAGTGGCAATTGTATATGTAAATACCAGCTTAACAGTTGAGAGATAAAGAGTCAAATGTTGTGCCAACCTTCTTGTCTTCAACGTGATACTTATCCTCGATTGATACCACTTCAACTCACAGACTTCGTGAGTTTTTCATCCTCTGAGCCTTCAGACTTCGGTATGGATGATATCAACTGGTTAGATGGTGTTGTGCTCGTCACTCTGAACAACCATTCTCGTTTGACGCCAGCTTCGTGTTCTTATTCAGTTGTAATCTGGCCCTGATAAGTAAATTCGGCAATAAGAGACGGAAGCACTTTGAAGAACATTATCACATATAAGGGTCATCACATAAGCGCCATTAACCATTTACAAGCAAATGTCAGATATTGGGTGATATATGCCTTAGCCATTTTCAAAATTGATAACTTTGCTAATACCTGTGTTGTCTGAATCTCTGATTGTCTCAGGATATTGTCAAAGATTTGTTATTCAAGGTGTTCCAAAATTGCTAATTCGATTGATATGATTTGTGATCAGAAACAAATATTCCTTCAATTGTATTCTGGACATTTTATTGTGTTTTTAAATCTGTAGTCGTTTAACACCGTTCTCGTGAATACATATTCACCCCTGGCATATGGGCCCCACCCTAGCTGGTGTACTTACCGCATTAGTCACCTGGTCTTGTACCTTGGTGAAAATCGACAACCACGAGATCTCTCGGAAACAACAATCCAACCTCGTCCTCCGCGAAAAAGGAGCAGTATTTACGACTTGAGTACCGCCGATCGAGTATTGCGGATATATCCTTGCGCGCACTTCTACCCTGCAATAGCATAAACCGCCAGAGTTCTACCAAAGCCTCCAAGTTTAGGACAACGCATGCGCAGCTGGAGCATCTGTATACAAATATCTCTGAAGTCGTATGATGGCAACAGAAGTCACGTCAAATATATTCGCGAAGCCCTCCACGATAACTGATGATGAGTTGGTATGGATGATGGTGATGGCAACATTTGTGATGCCACTTGTACTGACGTGCCTGTAGAACGCGAACACAAGCATAAGTCAATCTGCCGGCCAAGATGATTCCTTTGATGTGCCGGTTGTTATAAACGGTATAAGTGACAAGGAGGAATCGAAACAAGATGCGGATAATGTCGATTCCAACATCGTGTCAGCAGAAGTCAGTGTTAGTGGAGGATCAGATACGGAGAATTCAAAGGCGGAAACCTCGAAGACCGCGATAGATGGCAAGGGACACCTCCGTACCGACTCAAAGATCAAGAAGCTTGCATCGTTTAAATCAGTCTCTGTTAACAAGACTTTCCTTGCCGCCAAAGCATCTGGTACAACGACACCTTCGAAACTCGGAGAAAAGAGCTCCTTGACATCTACAAGCACACCGGCTGGCCCTACTTCAACGAGCTTACGACCTCGGTTAGTTGCTAAGTCTGGCAGTGGTCTACGGGATGCATCGTCAAAGACTACACTTGGAGCGAATGGAGGCAAGCCAGGTGCGCCAGACGCGAGTGCTGTTTGGAACAAAAACAGGCGTAGGTACAAAGCTAATATATCAATTCATGCAAATTAATATGTTTCTAGCTGCACCACCTCCTGAGCCTAAAGCATACACGGACGAAGAGCTGCAGCAGCGCTACGGTATACACTTAGCAACCAGAATACAGAAGGATGATGGTGGGAAGCAGGCAAATTGGGCTGACATTGATGACGATGACGATGATTGGGCTCCAGATTCCATGGAGTGGGCGGATGGCACGAAAATTACCTTACCACAAGCCGAAGAACCAGCTCCAGAAGCCCCGGTTCCTATCCCATCTCCAGCCTTGAAAGAGGATATCATTGCCGACCTACCAAAATCGAAATCTCCTGCACCTACATCATCTCCGTCACAGCCATTGGTTAAGACTGGAGGATTAGGATCTGGTCGAACTGGCCTAGTACTTACGAAGGGTCCAGCCGAGAAACCTACACTTGTCGCAAAGCCGCCTGGACCGCCTCCACCTGTAAAGTCTCCTTGGGCACCTCTTCCACCTGTTGATAAGGCTGCTCCTGTCGTGATCGATCTTCCGCAACAGCAGTCGCAACAGCCAAGTCGTTTCGGGCGAGCAGATCCTCATGGGTTCCAAGGAATGCCTCCTGCACCAGCAAAGGAGATTGCGGCGGACGACTTTAGTCGAACATGGCGAGAAGGAAATTCAAACAGCAATAGGGAGCTTTTTGATTCTAAGTCAGGTCGTTATGAGCCAGTCAACGATACCCGTCGCGGATCACGAAATGATCCTCGTCATCCTTCCCTATTGCAACGTCCGCATCAGACAGACGGACCTGCTGAACCATCAGCAGCATTTCAAACCCATCGTGCAAGTGCGGAACCAGGTTATGGTCGTCGCCGGACTTCCTCGAATGTTAGTGGTGGTAGTGGTAATCTGGCTAGGCGCATGAGCAGAGGTCAGGACATGCCCCAACCGCATGATCTATATGGTCCACGAAGGGGCTCATTGGCTGCGGTCAATGATGACTCGTCCAGCTCAAATCTTCCACAACCTGGACCATACTCAAATCAACGAGCGAATTCAAATACAATATGGCAACCATCTATGGGATCTCCTGCGGAGAGCCATGCTTCTCCGCATCTACCTTCTGCGCAGCCGTTAACAGGCACTGGCGATGTACAAACAGCTCCTGTGAAGTCATACGAAGAACAATTAGAAGAGCAGAAGAAGATCATGCGAGCAAGCCGCGAGCTAGCAATCAAGAGGAGACAAGAAGCGGAAGCTAAGGAAGAAAGTGAGAGGAAGGAGAGGTTACGCCTCAAGCTGCTAGAGCTGGGACCGGCACCTGAGAAGAAGATTAAGAAGGACACACCAAAGGATGAAGACGCCAACCCAATACCTATGCAAATACAAGCGCGCACACAACAACCGGCCTCTGAGAAGTCTAGCACCGAGAACGTGAAGCCAGCTTTAGATGTGGAGTCCAAGCCTGAGACGCAAGTTATCACTTCGAAAGCCGAAGATGTTGTAGGAGAGAACCGTGCTAATGGTGCCCATGTTTCGCCCTCGTCACATTTGTCTTCGTCGCAGAAGTCTTTGACAGAACACCAAGCATCTCCAAACTGGCAGACTACATCCTCGTCTAGCTCAGATAGACTCCAAGCTCCATGGGCACAGCAGCAATCACAACAATCGTCTCGAAACGTTTGGGGTCCGCCCACAAACGATCGATCTCTCGGTAATGGTACTTTTGATTCCGAGCTAAACAGCGTGCCTGATATGGCTACACCCAATCCTGGTCCTATTGGACCTCCAGGTCGCGGTAATAATTATCAACAACAACGTGGAAATCGCGAACCAAATTCAATGCGACAAGCACCAATCGGACCACCAAATCGTCAATCTCACAAGCCAGCACCAGATCCTCGTGTGACTGCCTCAGGCTGGGCCAATGCGGCTCAAATCATCCGTGAAGACGAGCGTAGGTATTATGAGGAGAACGCCAAGGCGGCTGCTTTTAGAAAAGAGCAAGAAAATCAAGGGCTTATTAAGCCATCTGAAGGACCAGTTATACAAGATACATGGCGTCAAGTGATCATCGGCGAAGATGGTAAGCGCAGCAAAGTGGTTGCTAGTCATGTTACAATGCATCAAGATGATAAACCATTGAATCTGCCACGACAAGATGATACCACAACCAGATCTTCGTATGATCAACGACTAGACGAGCTTGACTCCCAACATCATCGTCAGTTCGATACCATCGGTACTCAATCTCGTCAATCTGAAAGATCGGCGCCTTCTCGTTCTCGATTCTTTCCCAATCAGGATGTACGCCTTGAACAGACCCATGTTGACGATTTGCCCTTTGTCTTATTTGAGCGTTCTGGTTCGCCTCCACCGCCTCCGCCCACTATGCCTGGTCATCCGGTCTATGGCGATCATGCGTTCCCTCAAGTCCATCTTCCAAGACCGGCACCGGTAGTCAAACTACCGCCAACCGTTCTGGCACCGATCGGTCCTCCCAAGCCTTTGTCTTTCGCTGCCGCTGTTGCAACTCCAGTGGCTACTCCTCTTCAAAAGGCACATACTGCAAGTCAGGATGTACGACGACAGGAGGTGACAACTGCAATCGGTTGGCAGGATCGAATTAACAATCTTATGGGCCGCAAGCCTGTTTCACCATCCAGATCGCATGCTTTGCAGGTTGATTCAGCTAGTAAAAGCGCTCTGGAAGTACATCCTACTAGATTCACTGCCACAGTCTCTTTGCCTGGCTCACTTACTGGAGATTTAACTGTTGACGACGATTCTGTGGTGTCAAAACCTGCTGCCGAAGAGTGCTTTGAAGAACAAGAGATGGGATCCCTTCCACTTGTCAAGGTCCCTGCTACAGCACCACCAGCGGCTTGGAATCCAGCACTTCCACCAAAGTCTACTGGCCGCAATCTCAGCTCTCATGACATTGCTAGCGTTGGTCTTGACTCCCTAAGATTCCTCTACACGCCCTACATAACTAACAATTCCATATCTGTCCTCTTGAAACTTCCTGGTCAAGTAACAGACGCTAAGTCCTTCACTATGGCAGTTCCCCCGCAACACAACCGAGATACATCTAGCACTTTCTCTTCACCTACCGTTCCAGAAAGTGGACGAGGTTTCAACAAGGATAGAAAGAGCTCGGATTGGGGCCGCTCACAAGCCACACCCCGGGCTCACGCTCAATCGTAAGATCGAAAGCATTGCTCATTTGACGCATTGCAGCTACAACCCGGATGGTTTTATGAGTGGGCATTGGCGTCTGGCATCTGTTTCGATTGACTGTGAGGTTTGCTACACTTCCACCATAGCTGAAGCCACTAGGAATGGGTTATGTCATTGTACGTATCATCACTCATTATATA
>Ga0181470_100085_pt1 | contig 19359 bp, 16 predicted proteins | sample InSIn5SAF170_FD_119082 | JGI IMG/M metagenome (GOLD analysis project Ga0181470, IMG submission 119082) | Clean room microbial communities from NASA Spacecraft Assembly Facility at Jet Propulsion Laboratory, Pasadena, California, USA -... ...
CTACTCCATAACCCCTCTCTCGCTGGCGCTCGCTCAAGGATCGAGAGAGCTTGTTGCCTTAGGTTGTGTATCTAAAAGCATGTCAGCTACTGTGCTACTAATGTGGAAGCCACAGGACGAACGGGTAGAAGCCATGCTGCCGTGGACCTGACGAGGCCTCATTCCGGGATATCGTTGATGCTTCTGAGAAGGAATATGATGGATTTTCAGAAGGGAGAGCGCTGTGGTTCATGAACGATGCCATATTAGAGGATATTGGAGTAGAGTTCAGGTTCAGACAAAGCAAGATAGATCGAGAGGGTGTGCGCTGCAAACGGTATTTCGGACAGGAAGCCTACACTAAATCGCAACTGCCAGAGTCTCAACGCGTGATGTAAGTTAACTGCGGCCTGGTGTACCTGCCTCAGGCATGAGTGAATAGATCGCTGTCGGAAAGGAAGGTAGGCCGTGCCGTTCGATATCTCGAGGCTTACATCATTAAAACTCTCATTCTCACCTGGCCAGGTCGCGATAAAAGATCGTTGTACATCGCATTGGCCCCCAGTGTCAGAAGGGTCGAACCCGGCTTCGCGATGAATGGACTCGTTAGCTACGGCAGCAGTGATGATGAGGATGAGGCCCCTGTAGCAGCTGCTGCTCAGCAGTCACACTCCTCTCCCCCAACCGGCCGTGTTGAGACTGTCTCATCAGATCAGCAAGGTATGCCAAATGCCACCTCGGCTTCTGTGAATGCTATGGTAGGTCCAAGCATGCCCAACGATGCCAGTGCGATGGTACAGGACGCATACGAAGAGGACGCCAAGCAAGAAATCCCACCAATGTCCGAGGAGGATCTGCTTCGCTATCTCACGCAGCCTTCGCATCCAGTGGCATCTTTTCCACCAGAAGCGACTTCTGAAGCCGATCCTGCCGTCACAGCCAGATTCAAGCGCTTTCTCGAGCTCAAGAGGAAGGGCGTGCATTTTAACGAAGATCTTGCCGGCAAGAGCTCTTTTAAAAACCCAACTTTGTTCGCTTCACTACTTGAGCGTTCTAACCTCCCGTCTCAGTCCCAATACGCCTCCAGTGTGCCATCTCTGGTGTTCTGCATGGACTTGTTCCCACCATGGGCCTACAAGGAGGAATTATTGAGGAGTCAGCAGGCTCTCGGCGCGGAGCTGGAGGCCTTCAAGAAAGCCCAGTCTACTGCTGGGAAGAGGAGGATTGAATTCATGTCGTCAGGGCCTTCTCAACGTTGAGAAACTACACCAAAGCAAAATCGAGGATGGCTATATAGATCACAGACGTCGAGAATATTTCCTTGGTGGTCTCGAAAGGACAGCACCCGCCCTGGGGAGCCTCGAGTGACAGTGCTGCCATTACCAGGCTTCTGTGGACGATAGACACAATTCACTCCTACAGTTACTGGATTCGATGATTCAAAGTACGTCAGCAGAACGGAGGTTCGCGATGGGCAGCTGCTCAGCCGGCTTGGTGCTTGCTTTTTGTGAACCTGATCGCTACCTACTCGGTCGTGACAGAATTATACCAGGGTCTACTGGCTACTGAGTGGGAGCGACGGCGCTATCAAACGACATACTACGCGATCCATCATCCCGTCTCTACTCTGCGGAAAGACAAGCTCTCGTGTGTCGAGCTGCTCGTCAAGCATAAAAAAAATACTTTCCGACAACTTTCATGCACATTCAGCGGCGCTGTAAGATGTTGCGCCTCCTTACAGCCTGAGCTGCATGATTTTCGTGCGACTAGGGATCTAGCCTTGTATCAGCCTCAATTGCGTCCTTGTTGTGGCTTATGCAACATTACGTCCCAAAAATCTTTTCGATCAGGGGATTTGGCTCAGCAAGTTCTACGAATGGCATTTGCCGAGTCTTGAATGGAGGTGAAATCGGCTCGCGGTTGCCTGCGTGTATCTGCAACTCCAGCTTCGGCGGCTACAGGGGCAAACATCCAAGTAATAGTGGGGTAACTTGACCTGTGGGGGCTAAAAGCCACGTTCCATCAGGGCACCTTACGCTCACACCCTCTTAGCGAGGCGCTCATTCTCAATTCGTCAAGACGAATATCTATGGATATGCTCGACTAGATTGATCAAAAGTGCTCTATGATTCATAGTCTCGCCCACGAAACTTGAAAATTGTTCGCCATGCTATGATTATGAGTCCTTCACCGCCGAACAATCTTGTTGCACTGACTAAACCTAGCGGTCGACTGGGTTCGAAAAAGAGCAAGACCGGCTGTCTGACATGCAAGTAAGAGACACTAGCTTTCTTTCGCACAGAGAAATCGCTAACGTACAAAGAGCAAGAAAGGTGAAATGCGATGAAACGAAGCCCGTGTGCAAAAGGTACGGTGGCCCCTCAGTATTGGCGTTACAAGCTGACATGTCTAAGATGCGTGACTGCCGACCGAGTCTGTCAGGGTTACGACGATGTCTTTGTCTCCACACAAGTCTCCAGTGCGGAATATGCACGCAACCGCATCAATGGGCTTCTTGGTCTGCAAACCCCTCCTCGGACCCCATCTCCTGTGCCTGGCGACGCAAGGGCATTGCAGTACTATCAAGTCAAAGTCGCGAACGTCCTGGGGGGTGCTGTAGACCCCGAATTCTGGACCATATCAATCTTACAGCTGAGCGAAGCTGAGCCTGCGATCAGGCAAGCCCTAGTCGCACTCAGCGATCTTTGGGAAGTACAAGAAGGTCAAGATTTCCATGACTCTACTTACGCTCAAAGAAGGCATTTCGAAAGGTACAGCAAGGCTTTGAGCGCTACTGCAGAGCGAGTCGCTCAGCCGAGAGCAGACACCGTAGCCTTGGCAACATGCGTATTGTTCTTGTGTCTGCACTGCTTGCGTGGTGACAAAGAAGAGACTCACAAGCTCCTACAAACCGGTGCCGCTGTTATGCAGAAAGTTTTGCGCGAGCTTTATGATCCGTCCGCGACGACTCAAAACGAGGCGGCGAAGATTTTCTTGCCCATATTCGAGCGGATGCTGGTCTTGCTTCGCCTATTTGGACAAAGGCTTCCTCATTTCAGGTCGCCAGACACCACACTATACAACAATATCAGCGCAAATTTCTCCAGCTTCGAAAACTTAGACGACGCTCGTGGCGCTTTGTATTGGCTCGTTGCAGAGAGTCACGAACTTATTGTCCAGACCAGGCTCTACCGGTTCTCTTCCGATGCCAATGACCTCGATGAGCCAACCGTACAAGAATGCTTTCAGAAGCAGAGAGTCCAGCTAGCCGCATATGCCGCTTGGTTAGATGCTTTCGATCGTCTCTGCACGACGAGTCAGTTCGCCTCGGGAGTAGATGAATACTACAAAGCGAATTTGCTGTTGACCCATACAATCACCGTCGCATGGCTCTCTACCTGCATGGACAGAGATGAGGCGGTCTGGGACAAATACACAGACTCATTTCGCCTTGTGATCCGAGAAGCTCAGAAGGTAGTCTCACGCAATGAAGGCACTACTCCGATGTTCACATTCGAGATGGGTGTCATACCCCCGTTGTACCTTACGGCTCTCAAGTGCAGAGATCACAACCTAAGGCAACAAGCTCTCTCGATCCTTGAGCGAGCGCCAGCGAGAGAGGGGTTATGGAGTAGAGCAGAAGTTCTGAGGGTTTGCCGGCGGGTGGTGCAGCTCGAAAGCGGCACTGGTCAAGACGCGCCAGGCGGCATCATGTTCCAGAACGCAAAGGTCGTCGATGCTCGAACTCTCCTCACCACCGAGCAAGGCACACAGGTTACCCTTGCAGCAAAATTGAATGGTCACCATGAGCTGTGGAGAGAATGGGACGAATTGATACCGCGTTGAGAAGACGTAAGCCATGCTGTACAGTATTCACCCTAGCTGCAATAATCTGTTATTGACTACTGTATTCTGTGAGACGCCCAAACACAAGGCTGTTTTCATATTCGATCTCTGAAACAGGCTAGATATGCCGCCATTGGTTGGATCTATTTCAGGCACCCCAAGTCGTCCTCTTGGCATTTATCCATGTCCTCCTGGCTGCCTTTGCCACTGGGTACTTCGCCCACCGTGCTCAAGTGCAATTTGCCGAAAGTGCCGTCGAAGTCTGCCAGAAGAACAACTGTCTAGGCTTATGACGATAACGAAGCTTCCATTGTCGTATGTATAGACCCATGTTGGACGGATATTGTTAGGCTTGCGCGCTCTCAGCCCCAGATTTCCGACATGTTGTGGCTATAGCAACTGGAATAACGTAGCTGCCTGGCAATAGCATGGCATGATGTGACTAAGCCGCCGGTCTTGAAACCTTGTCGCGTCGCGCTAGATGCAACAGCTCGTCCATTATGGCGCCTGAGCTTGCTGGGCATGCCTTAGTCCTAGCTTGTGTTGCTTGTCTCATCCTCTCGACCATAGCAATCTCTGTCGCTTTCATTTCCGAAAATGGTTAGCTTTGGCGTTGGCCGTTGATGCCTTACTGCACGTTTTCGCAACTCAAATGTCTGAGCCTCAATACTGGAATCAATACCTCGCATTATGGGGACTCAAATCCGAACCTCGCATTATGGGATTTTGCACCAATGAAATGATGCCGTTGCTATGTTTGGCATTCGCTGCGGGTATGGTCAACAGAAGATATAATCTTGGATAAGTTCGCCATCATGGCAGTACTGGCCCATCACACCAGAACACCCTCCGCACCACATCCTGTATCCTTCCTTCAACTCTCCACCATTACATCTAGGGTCTTCGGAGTTAGCGTAACATTTACATCGGCCCAGAAACCCCAGCCAAAACTCCTCCCTCTCTCCTCTACGGCTCTCCTCCAGCCGAAGCCCCATCGCGATGGTCTCCGAATCAGATTTCACCCTCACCTGCAACTTCACCATACAGTCTGACTTCTGCACCCCAGAAACATGCTGTCTAGAACAAGGCCAGATACAGTACATCCCGAACCTAGCCGGCAACGCCCTCTTCACCGCCATCTTCGCCATTCTCATCATTCCACAGCTCCTCTTCGGGATCCGCTACAAAACATGGTCCTTCATGTCCTGGTTATGCCTCGGTCTCATCGGCGAAGCAGTCGGCTACATTGGTCGGATCATGCTCAACGACAACATCTTCAGCTTTAACGGCTTCCTGATATACCTTATCCCGCTTACTATCGCGCCAGCATTCATCACCGCCAGCATCTACCTGTGTCTCGCGCGGGTGATCTACATCGTGGACCCGAACCTGATGCACACAAGACTCAAGCCAATGACGTACACCAAAATCTTTGTCACATTCGATATCATCTCGCTTGTCCTCCAGGGCGCAGGTGGCGGTGTCGCAGCCACCGCAAATGACAAGAAAGGTTCTGATATGGGCGTCAACATCATGATTGCAGGTTTGGCATTCCAAGTCGTCTCGTTGCTCATCTTCATCGGTCTATGCTCTGACTTCGCCTGGAGACTGTACAAGGGCATCGTCAGCAAGAAGATGCGACTCACCGTTGCCGATACAGATACTTCTTACCCTCCCGCGCAGGGCCTCGCCAGGCGACCTACCTGGATGCGCCGCTCCGAAGAGGTTGGCGGTGATAGCACAATTGATTACACGTCCATCAAGACAAGCATGATGTTCAAGGGTTTCATTGTTGCGCTGGTTGTTGCAGTATTTCTCATCCTCGCCCGATCTGCGTACCGATTGGCTGAGTTGCAATCTGGCTTCGACGGGGAGCTGGCGAACGACGAGGTGACATTCATGATATTGGAGGGGCCGATGATCATACTGTCCTGCATTGCACTTACGGTGTTCCACCCTTGCTTTGCGATGCGTGGTCTGTGGAGCATGAAGGATTTCAAGAAGAGAGCTGGTAGCCCGGATGCGGGGGAGAAGTTGATGATGACGAGCACGCCCAATAGTGCGGTGAATAGTCGCGGCGGCAGTCAGGAGGATGTGACTGATGAACAGAGAGCGCCTGCTGTCGGTGCAGAGGTATGAGAGGCTTCGTGCTTGATTTGTCCGCGAAGACAGGATGGAATTGGGCAGTCGAACTTCGTTGGCGCTTAGAAAGATGGCTATGATAGATGACGGTGTCTGGTTGCCGGCAGCTCAACTGCGTTTGGTGGACCAGAGTCTGGTTTGTGTACAATTGTTGAAAGGGGAAATTGGCTGTTGGATTACCTGGAATGACCATGGACGACGTCAATTCAGCTGCATCCAACAAGAACCCTTTGGCTTTGGCTGCGGCCTTACTAGACAATCCATTTGTTTCTTCTATACTTCCCCGCCAACGCGTTGCGATTCTTTACTTCTTTACCATTGACTATATTCTCGTCATATTAGTACCCTCGCGTTGTCGTCCTTGGAGACCCCAATCTTCCGACGATACCACGCATCAGATCATCCATACTCCAAGGACGATTTGCTTGGTATAATACTGCCTTCGCTCGCTCTAGCGCATCGCAATGCGGCATGTCGTGCCATGCAGAACCAAGGCCTGATTCTCATGGTGTCAAGTCAGTACGTGGCCGCATCGCCTGTAGTTTATTGCTTCAGAGAAAAAGGCGCGCTAGTACAATTACAACAGTGACGAATTGTGCATCCTCCTGTGCTGAGTCTTGCTTGCTTCGAGTTGTGGGTATTGAAGGCCCATTTAAGCTGCTAGTCTTTCAGCGGAATGGAAACCCGTCGTCCAAGACCTTGGTGAAAATGCAGATGAATCTAGCTTGCAGATCATCACGGGCCGGCAGTCTTTCAGTGCCAATCTCGCAACCCGTCAGTCTGGTTGGATCTTCCTATACGACGCCGCTTTGGCCAAACATATGTCTACAGAATGTCCCGGAGACTTCGCGCATTGGAGAAGCCTGCTATCTCAAGAGTCACGCGCTCCCATCCTGGATTCAGGATGCTCTGTGTTTGACGCCTTGAGAAGACGTCGGTTGCAGGCAAGACGGTAGTCGATTTGTGATTACAGTATTTGCCTAAATCTGCCGGACTGGTTTACTTGTCAATACTAGCGAAACTAATCTCCGCGACTGGTGGAGCGCATGGAATCGTCAGGCGAGAGGGTACGAGTTATCTGACAAATCCGACGCCGAAACAGGTGCGAGGACCGATTTTCAGCAGCGACTAAATGTGGTCCTGTGCCCACGAAGCTGATCATTGCTCCCCATTTTATCCGGATGCTGGGGGCTTACACAGGGCAGGCCGAGGCTCTTGTTTGTACTTTGCGTGTCCAAACTGTTGCTCACGAGTGGCAACAGAATTGAGGGATCGCACTCGTCCATTCTGATGGACGTCCACTGAAGCGCTTTTAGCAGTTGTCTCGTGAAGCTTATGCACAAGTAAGATTTGTGGCGCGTTTTGGCTAAACCCGGATAATGCATGTCCATGGCTTCACATGTCTCGAGGACTTCAGGCTCAACACCACTTGTGCTATGGGGACCCCATAGTCTTGGGGGGGTTAAGCAAAGATAATCAGATTCGCTATCGTTTTTAGCGGTGAGGTGGACTCCGAGCCCTCCGCAAATGGTCTCTGTTTAGGTCCCGTACATGATCAAGTCACGCATCCGCCAAAAATACCCTAGTCTGGACTGGGGGTTTTCAATGTTGGTCGGTGTCGCCTGTTGTCCGAAGCACCAAGCGTGCTGCCTTCAGAGAACAAGACGGTGCTATCGAGGTCGTCAAGCACGAGAAAACTGCAGCACATGCATCTTCGATCGCGGAGATGATCTCGCGTTCGAAGACAAATGCTAAGAAAAAGGACGTCACAGGCGCTGCAAGTCCATGAGGAGAAGCTAATCGCCAAGCGCTCCCAACCGTACAGTCAGGTCCTAAAGGCGGGAGATGTGAGCGCCGCGTCCAAGTCCCAAGCACAATGACGATATCGACGTGCTAAGCTTTACTCCATTCTCCTTTGGGGCGCCCGCACTTGTCCCATCAAGGTCACGCTCTCGCACGAGCTTTGGCTCTTCGCCTTTCCAGCACAAATCAGCGTGCAGCAAAAGAGCCGTCTCAAGTACGCTTTATCTGCTTGAGCTTTCGTCGTGAGGGTTGCAACGAAAAGCTCCACCCCTATCCTTCCACCTCAGATCATGCATGACGTTCGTCCTCCTTCGACAACCTCGATACTTCGTATCGAAGCTGGCCTTCCTCCGTGGCGTCCGTTGACCTTCATCTCGGCTGAATAGCGAACCCGCCGCCCCATCTATCTACATCTGAAGCATAATGATGAGTGGTCAGCATTATTGACGATCCAGGCGATTACTGTGGCCCAGCCTGATCATCCACTTCTCCACGTCGTATGAACCTGCTGTCATGAATCTTAGTTGACAGCTCCAGAAATGCAAATCCCGGCACTTGTGTTTACTAGGTCAGCTATACATAAGCCAGGAAATGCCCTCCGTATCCTTTTCCTGCTTCTGACTTTCCTGCGCTTGTCGTGACAATTCGTAACATCTGCTAGACGTATTGACATTTGCTTCACACTACACTTCACGATGGCGACCAACCAAGCACACAACGAGTATGAGAATCCTGCTTCTGCCCAGGCCAACGGCGGCACATCTAATCAGGATTTCGAAAAAGCGACACAAGGCATGAGCCATGAAGAGAAGCAGAAGGCTGTCCAGGCTAGTCGCTTTGGCTACGGGCCTCTTGCACATATGAAGACCAATGACTCCGGAGGACTGCTACCTGGTATGTGTTCTTTCGAGGGGTTCGTATCTATATGCGCTGACACGTTCACAGCATTCGGCGGTGAATTCCAACCAGGTCTCTACAAAGGCGTCGAGAACAGAAAATTCGGCAATCCCGCTCCTCTCGGTCTTTGTGCTTTTGCTCTCACGACCTTCGTACTAAGCTTGATTAATGTCGGTGCTCGCGATCTGACTGCGCCCAACATTGTGGTTGCGTTGGCATTTGGCTATGGTGGACTTGTCCAGCTTCTCGCCGGCATGTGGTATGTTGTACGCGCTTCAAAGGTGTTCTTGGACTCACACATAATAGGGAGATGGCTGTTGGCAATACTTTCGGTGCAACTGCACTGTCATCCTACGGTGGCTTCTGGCTTGCTTTCGCTATCGTCTTGACACCAGGCGGCTTTGAGATTGAGTCATCTTTGGAGGGTGCAAACGGCAGCCTGACAGATTTCCACAACTCGTTTTCGCTCTTCCTCTGGGTGAGTGTCTTGTTGGAGACTCGATTTGTCACTCGACTAACGCAATACAGGGGTGGTTTATTTTCACAACAATTCTCCTAATCTGCACCCTTAAATCTACGGTCGCGTTCTTCTTGCTCTTCTTTACTCTGGATCTCGCCTTCCTCCTGCTCGCCGTCGGCTACATGTACGAGAATGCGGAAGGAAATCCAAACCCACCCTGCATCAAGGCAGGAGGCGTATTTGGACTGCTTGCAGCATTCCTTGCATGGTACAACGCTCTAGCTGGTATTGCCGACACATCAAACAGCTTCTTCATTATTCCAGTTGCTCATCTGCCATGGTCTGAGAAGGGCAAGGAGAGGCGAGGAAAGACTGAGCATCAGGCATAAACTGGAGCAAAAGCAAACCAGATTTGACTATCCCAGATGGCTATGATGTTCTTTGATTTTGTTTCGATACCCATGAACGATCATATTAGCGATATACACGTGCCAAATATTGGTCGTACCTAATGACATGTATATGACATAAATGATTTTACAACAAGTGATCGTGCCAGTTCAAGGACTCATCAAGTAGGTATTGCTCACGTGTCATGTCGCGATACCTACAGGTAGCGACAGTCACCGTCATAGGTAGATCGCTCCTCGTGTTGTTATCGCTCACTGACAGCATTGGTACGGAAATGAAAGCGGCGCGTCCACCTATCCGGTCGCGGATCGAGCTGGCAAAACCGTATGACGTCAGGTGACCGGATCACGGAGCAGAAGTTCGCAGCGACTCGAGAACATGCTCTCTGACGTCCCCCGTCTTCGTGTACCGACTTCTTGACCTCGAGCTGAGACACGCAGCAGTGAACGGCTGGAGCCCCAATCACGCTTTGACTTGCTGTTCGCGATAGAGTAGTCACTCCTATTGCAAGGCCAGTAGTAAACACATTTGCCTCCATCTTTCAGGAAGTGGAATTCGAGCAATGTCACGACAAGAGCTGCCAAACCCTGTGACACTTGATTTCTTTGACCGCCCTTCGCGCTGTTCCCATCAATATGTCACCACGCCTGCCAACAGAGATATCAACCGAGGTGAGGGATTGGAGAACGATGGGTGCGGTACGTGTGGATCATACTTTGGACAGGACTAGTGCTTCTTTCTCTCGTCTGTACCTCTATCAACCTCGTGTTATTGGTCAAGATTTGTATTACTATGCTACTTGACAGTGTCGTTTCATCTTTCATTTAGCGCCCACCCCGGATATTTGCTAGCGTATCTGGGCTCTCTTTCTCGTCGTGCCAACAAGCACGTTGCACATTTACGTTGTCCGTACTGCAGTCACTCGTTGAAACATCTGGGATGGTGCCAACATGTGCGGTATAAGCTGCATAGTTGCTCTTGAAGAGCGTACCAGGAGACTGGATCAAAAAGACAGGGACATCATCTCCAAACGTCTCGATGCAAGCTTTGAGAAAATCCGACATCGTGGACCCGACTCAACCGGGAAATGGATCAGCGAGGATGGTAGAGTGGCTTTAGGCCATGTGCGACTCGAGATCAACGACCTGACACCCGCGGGCTGTCAACCCCTGCATTCGACTGACAGGACCGTGCATGCCGTTGTGAATGGAGAAATCTACGATTACGAAAAGCTCCGGACCGAGATGCAGGAAAAGCTTGGCTATCAATTCCAAGGCACTTCGGACTCAGAACTCGTCCTTGCACTATACAAATACTACGGCTTGACCTTCCTGTCGAGGATCCGTGGCGAATACTCCATCTGTCTGTATGACCAAGAACGAGAATTGTTCTTGGCGGTGCGAGATCGCTATGGCATCAAACCACTTTTCTGGACCGTCCAGAAGGGTGAGCTATTGGTTGCCGCAGAGATGAAGGCGTTCCTACCTCTTGGCTGGGAACCCGAGTGGGATGTCAAGGGAATTGTCGGTGGTGACTTCCAAATAGCCAGTGGCACGATTTTCAAGGGTGTGCAGAAGGTGAGACCTGGTCATGTGCTCATGTGTCGATCCTTTGGAGCTGTCCACGAGCAGCAGTACTGGGACTCGGAATACCCAGACAAAGCAATCAAAGACCCTCGAACAGAAGAGGAAATGATTCAAGGCGTGCGTGATCGCCTGCTGGATGCAATCAAGCAGCGGCTGCGCGCTGATGTCAAGGTAGGCGTCTCACTCAGTGGTGGAATTGACTCCAGCGTCGTTGCCGGTATGGTCAATCATCTGATACGAGAAGGCAACGAAATAGGCTCGGAGGGCGTGAGTGAACGCCTGAGCTGCTTTGGTATTGCGTTCGACGAGGATAGCGGTTTTGATGAATCGCCCACAGCTAACCGCACAGCCGAGTTCCTTGGTGTTAAATTTCACAAGAAGCACATGAACGAGCAGGAGCTTGCTAATAGTTTTGAGGATGCAACCTGGCTCAACGAGCAACCGAATCCAGACCTGAATTTCATTGGTACGTACTCCTTGTCTAAACTCTTCCGCGAACAGGGCTTCAGAGTCAATATCAATGGTCAAGGGTCAGACGAGATTCTTGGCGGATATAACATCTTCTTGCCGGACTTCCTTCGAGAGCCCGATCACGCCTTCAGCGGACCGACTGTGCCTGAGGATGCCCGTCTGAAGGCATTGAAGGAGTCAGAAGACAAGCTCAACGAAATCTACGGAGGCAAGCTAGACCTTGAGGGTATATCCGTTGCACGACGGCAGCTCAACAATACCATGACACCTGCTCAGATGGCTGCAGCTTTCCCGCTTCTACCCGTCAAGGAGGAGTTTCTCCCTGCTAATAACAAGATGGATCCTCAACTCACGTACGCTGAATGCATTCCCGGCATGATGCTCGAGAGAGTCAATGAGCGCTGGCACCCACTTCATACCGCCCAATACGTCTTTACCAAAGCACATCTACAGAACCTGCTTCTGTCAAACCTTGGTGACCGCGGAGAAATGGCTCACTCTATTGAAGGCCGGACACCATTCCTCGACCACCACCTCACAGAATACGTTAATGGTCTGCCGCCCAGCATGAAGATACATCGAAATGCACATGGTGAGTGGATTGAGAAATATGTCCTCCGTGAGGCTGGCAAACCATTTATCACAGACGAGATCTACAAGAAAAAGAAACATCCATACAGCGCGCCAGTTCAGTACCCGAAGAACGGGCCGCTGTATAAGCTTCTGAAGAGCCTCATTACGACAGAAAACATCTCGAAACTTGGCTTTTTGAAGCCCGAGGGCCTCGAGCAGTTGGTCGATGAGTGCTTCGAGACCAAGCATATGCCTACCTTTAGGGTTACCATCTGTCTTGCGCAGTGGGTTGTCTTACAGCAGAAGTTTGGTGTTGCCGAAGCTATCAGCGAGGAGAAATGGGCAGACCTGGAGATGGAGAAGGTGCAGAGTCGAAAGAGCGAGAATATGTGCCTTGGATAGTGGTCTTGGCTCATCAAGTTCTGGTGGAGGTTCTGTCACATTGGATGATGTCAATTTCTCTTGATGATATTATTATGTAGCTACATTAGAGCTCAAGCACAAATTCAGCGTCCGTTGTTACCTCGGAAGGCGATGGAGAGCTATTGACATTCCAGACCGGAGTGCTCAGAGATTGAAGGCAGGTGCTGGATGGTCCCTTCCTCGTCTCAAAGGCCTCAACGCAGCATGTATACTGCAGACCTGTACTGAAAATCCGCTGATCCGGTGTTAGCACGAACCGAAGTATCTTACACCGCTCACACACAAAGAGCAAAATGCACATCCACGCCTGTTGAGCGAACAGCGTCCTCCATCTCACGCAGCATTGACTCTACATGCGCCCAGATGGCTGCATTCCTTGGCAGATCCGACGTCCGTCTACAAATTGCTCGCCAGTTGAGGCATTGAGCACAGGCCACCAAGTACTTGGTAATTGACTCTAAGCATGGCAGCCTGGCATCTTCGCTGTGGAGAATACCGCCTGAGTACACGTGTTGTCTGCTTAGCACGGCTCTAGATCCGCTCTAGCACCGCAGGAGTTCACGATTACGATGGCCACGAGGTACACGTGCTCAGATGCTAGAAGGAACTGATTCGCGGTCTTGAATCTTCGGAAGTCGCTTCGAAGCTCAATTGCTACTCTAAAGTGGCAAGTCATACTGCTGACGAAGCTTGCCCCTCAGGCCCACGCGACACGACGCTCGATCTCTTTGTGCCACTGTTAGACACAGCATCGCGATCGGTACTATGTCAGTCCAACCTTGGAGCTTCACAGATACCCCGGACGAACCCATTCTAGACCAAACTATGATACTGCGAAGCTCGATGTGGGCCCTTTCGTGACATCAAGATGCCCAACCGCTTTCCAACCTAATGCAATAATTGCGAGGCTTCTCTAATGCTTTCTTCGAACTGGGGCACGATTCGTGACAGCTGTTATGATGATCGCCTGCGAAAAATTGATATCCTCCGGCCACTTGGGTTGATTGTCGCTAAGGTTGGTAGCGGAAGTTGAATCTCACCAAATTTTTGAGAGTCGAAACATTATGGTGAGCTGCCTTTTCCAAGCAACCTGTGAGCATACTCCTCTACAAGCCGCAGGCGCGAGAGCAACCTCTCTAATATTCTGACATTCTGACATTCATGAGCACCCAGTACTTCGAAAATGCAAGGGCCAAGAGGATATTGCTACTCCGGATGAGCTCGATTTCGGAACTGATAATGCCTTGTAAAACTATCTAATTCTACTTTCCAAGGGTACCCCCGCATTATAATTGAGCATACTTTCGTTGTCTTGACGTTCAGTGAGAAGACAACATGCGGACCGAATAATACCAAACGCTTGCCAGGCTTGACACAACTTCACGATCGTATCAGAAAGTGGGGAGCAGGAACCATTCCCCAAGAGGCAAAAAGCTGTGCTGGTGCATTTCTGGGCGTCTTACGCAAGACGGAGCCAGGATCTGCCAAATGTACGGCGACGATCCGTTGTGCGCCTCCTTCATCACATCACGACGAAGTGTACCCATCTATCCTCTTCGTGTATGCCTCCTCATCATTGGAACGTGGGACACGCGGGGACGCCTCATGAGAGCGAGCACCTCAACATAAAAGTAGTAGATCGTTGCACGTCGCGATGTATTTATCAGAAGCAGTAGAAATCACTCATGGCCCCACGACAAGGATCACAGCTCACCGGCCACGCGTCCCTGATCAGACCGAGGGGTGTGGAGTACCTACCAATGATGTGCCCCGAACAGTGTGACATGAGCGAGGCACGAGATTTGATTGCGAGTCAAGGAGTTTCGACAAGAGGCTCGGACTGTCGCGTGCAAAAGACAAACGAGGCGCGATTGCAAATACGCACTCACATAAATAGGATTGGTGGGAATGCGTAGGCTACACGAGGCATTGGTCTGGGAGTCGTCATATTTCTTCTTGGCTTTGGCAAAAGAAGCTTAACAAAGCAGGCCTTGGCAGGTGAAATGCAGGAGATACGGCGAGGACATGGGTGTCACTCAAGATTGCCATGTGTATCGACGAGCAGACGCACTTGTACTTGTAGGCGATTAATTTGAAGAGAACGCCTTCTCCTTTCAAGTGCATGAAACGCGAGCACTTGCTGTTGCACAAAGTTGCAGGTTATGCAGTAGTGGATCAACATATGGTACGCGCGTTTGTACTCGTAGAGGGCTGGGCATTGCTGTAGGAACCAATGAGCAGGCCTGCTCAGACAATTTTGGCTTCATTGGGTCCATCTGGGCCATCTGGGCCACGTCTTCCTCGCCAGAACGCACGAGGGTGCGTGTGCACCAAAGGTTGCGTAAGTTAGGCACTCGAGACCGAGATGCTCACGAGATTATTGCTTTCCACGCAATCTTGTAACGACAACTACTCGCCTCCCATACTTGCTGATAATCTCGTCGCTATCGCTGTCGCTGTCGCTGTAGCTGGTTCACCGACTTTCCCCTTTGCTGTTGGGACACAATCGCAGTGTTTCAAGATTTGGGACGTTGTGGCGAAGGAAGGCTGTGTAGCTGGGCACACTCGATCTTCCCCAAACTGCGCCTAATTCCACCTGCAGCACTTTCGTCAATCTTGAAGTGCTATTCAGCCCGCATACACTCCTCTCGCTGAACCTGTTCTCACTTCCGACTCTCAACAACAGCAGCGATTTTACTCTCAACGTCGCGAATATGGCGGGGAACGGAAACGGGAACGGGAACGGGAACGTACAGCCGACCTCGTTAGACGAGCAATTCGACTTTGGCGCTGGTGATCTATCAAAACAGTTTGAACAGTTGCTGCGGACTCGGAGGTTAAACGAACTCGAAGAACAAGCCAGAGGACCACGACGGCCGTCTTCGTCGCAAAGATCACAGTCGCCGTTCTCACCTGCAGCACAATCGCCAGCCGCCCAACATTCTCAACCACAACAAGAACAACACATCCCTCCAAAGTACAATGCTTACAGAAATACACCCCTCGTGCCATGTGCACCACAAGATGCCGCATCGCTGAAGTTCCGGAATTTACTGCTCACTCTATCTGTCACACCGACGAAATATGAAAACCCAGGTCTGCTCGACGAAGCCTTGACGCACATCCCGATAGATCGCATATACTCAGAGGCGGAGGAGGAGCACAACATCATGAAAGGAATGGCTGCGTCCACGGGCAACTCAAAGGAGGAATGGGGTTACCAAGACTGTGTGGTTCGGTCGCTGTTAAGGTAAGTGTCCATCATCCTCATATGGGAACTAGTAGGCTGATTCGACCATGCAGATGGTTCAAGCGAGAATTCTTCGAATTCGTATGCAATCCCAGGTGCTCGTTGTGCCATGGTGCAACGGTGGCCCAAGGGCAAGTTCCGGCCTCGCAGGAAGAGAACGCCTATGGAGCGACAAGAGTCGAACTATACCGATGCCAAAGTCACTCTTGCGGCGCATATGAACGCTTTCCTCGATACTCCGATGTTTGGATACTAATGAAGACGAAGCGTGGTAGAGCAGGCGAATTCGCAAACTGCTTCGGCATGCTGTGTCGTGCTGCTGGTGCGCGTGTGCGTTGGGTCTGGAACTCCGAGGACTCGGTATGGATCGAAATCTACAGTCTGCATAAGAAAAGATGGGTCCACGTTGACCCTTGCGAGGAGCTGTGGGATGCTCCTCGCGTCTACACCGAAGGTAAGCAGCTTCATTCTTCACCTCACGTATCCTTGCTCACAGACCTCAGGCTGGAACCGCAAATTCGCATATTGCATTGCCTTTTCGAACGAAGGTGCCACCGATGTTACACGGCGATACGTCCGCAACCCCGCCCACGGTCTACCACGAACTCGATGTCCTGAAGAATGCCTGTTGTGGATGATGTACGAGATCCGAAAGCTTCGACGAGATGGCATGAATAAACCAGATCAGCAAAGGCTTAGAGGAGAGGACGAGAGAGAAGAACGAGAGCTCCAAGCATATGTCATGCGGTCCATCACAAAGGATATGCTGAGCTCAATGCCTGGCTCAAGACCAGAAGCCGGCAGACCCGACGAACAAAAAATACGCACCCAAGCACAAGAACAAGCCCAATGGGCTGGTACACCCTTCGTGCCCCCCACACAGGACCCGAGAAGGGACGGAAGATGAAGCTATGACGCTGTCCTGCTTGTCTTCCACCAACAACATTCCGAATTCTGCGAGCGATCCATCCTTTACCGGCAAGCCGTCAATCAGCTGGTTGATCTGCAACCTCGATAGAAAGTGCCTTTGGCTTCATCTTGCTGCCATTAGTATATGTCCGTCGCCGACACGATACGGGCAACATGCACGCTACAATACAAACATCCATGCTCAGAACAACCTGATACGTGGATGATGGACGCCTCTGGACTGCGAACAACCGCTCAAAGACAGACTCAAGTGCGTAACATTAAAAAGCGCCACGACACGTTTTACTTCGATATCACACCTTTGCGCCTTGTCCCACACAACTCTGGCAACGCATTCACTATTTCATTTCCTTTGTTGCAAAAGCATGGCATGGCATGGCGTCCTACTGTGCTTGGTACAGGTAAAAGCAGTATTCTGTAGAGGATACATATTACGGGGCGCATGAGCGATGACATGCTCAGTTGAGTATGATTTCTATGGAGTCAGACGAATTAGACGAAGTTACTGCCTCGACGTTATGTGGTTAGAAATGCTTTGGACATATGACGGGGGATGCATTGCTACTCAGCATCGGCGGCGTTCTGCTTTCGACGAAATAGTCGATGAAGCATCAATTTTTCATTGGGTGAAGGGCTAGTCGTCCTTAACAATCGATCTAATAGTATTGAGATCTAAAACTTTTACACATCCATGTTCAGACCAACCCGTCATTTTTGCTATACCGCTCTCGTCGTTCGTGTGTTGTTGCACTCTCCACGTCCCCACACGCATCACATGCGCCTCCTTCCGCTAACGCCTCTGAACCTCGCCTTTCCCGTGCGAGTTACGAGATATCGAACTCCACGAAAAAAGATACAGCCAGTCCAGATCTTTGTACCGTCAGCCATCTACCAAACCTATATTATATTTTAGCGCGATACCAAAGGCTAGCTGACGCGACTCAGAAAGTAGCTGTGGCTTTTTGGATTGCCTGCCATGCAGGACACCACTGAGTAGCTGCCAACGCGCCTGTATTACTCGATCGTGACGCTCAGCCCTTAGTCGACGGATTCCCGCGAGATACCGTTCAGCAGCTCTGAGCTTCGAGGTAGGGGCTCTTCGTCCCATTTACGCACTGTTCAGCCCATTGGGGTACGTCCGACTTCACTAAGACCCACGTATGATCCAGCTCCGCTATGGAAGCCGTTGCACCGTGTACAATCAACGATGCCACTCGCGTAAGCTAAGCTGAATATGGGCTCCGGGACGGCCTTTTTGCAGCATAGAGGCATCTCGATGACCTGGATGGGGTGCTCAAGCAGAGTGTGACCACCCATGTGGATGGCCGAAGGTGTGGCTATCGGCCGCTCAAACATGTGCTAACAGGGCAGAGACGCCTGTAAAATGCTGGAGAAGCTGCTAGTCAGAGGCGGTGAAAGCTCGATGGATATCGTTGACATACCATCAGACCACGTCGATATCGCTGGATTTGAGATAGGCCTTTGGTTCATCTGCACATTGGAGCTTGAGCTCAAGCAGGCTCAACCATATGCAACCAATACCAAAATCTGGAAGATGCGAAAACTCGTTCGCCGCCTCGCACACTTCGTTGCATCGACCGACGATAGTGACTACATTAAAGGTATATCCACCTCACAGCTGAGTGTCACATCGAAGCAAGGCGTGCGCAGTGTCCTGCAGTCATGGACGAACAAAGCTGCGCAAGTGCCTCCAAAAGCAGTCGACGCAATGAAAGCAGGCAACTTGGCACCTGCGAATCCTGTGTCATGAATCACACCATCTACGTTAGGGCCCTAGGTAGTGGACAAACAGCACTTGGACCAAGGCACATCTGCTGTCAGGAGACCGGACGTTGAGTCCGATAACCAGGGAGAGATCACGAAAAGCAAGTCGGGCGATCATGTGCATATATTTCGAAAGTCTCAACGGCTATGAAGCGACTCGAGCAGGTGCACTGATCACACTCAACCATTTGAGCAGATGAAACCAATGGAACACAGACAGTCAGATTCTAATTATACGATTTGCCTGAGCATGTCCGACTGGTGCTGACCAGATTACATGTGTATGAAGCTTACCGACCAATGCATCATCTTTGCGTGCGATACGTCCCTGATCATTTCTCAGGAAGACTCGTCCCCCTGAGTTGGCTATAACCTGGAGGACCTCAAGTGAGCTTCAATTGGGAACACGCGTCGCCATTGATCCATCGCCGCCAACCCCTTAGGAGCTCTGGCCACCCTTCCTTCCGACCTCCTTAGCCTGCTCACTTCCAGGCTCGAACGAACCGCTTGATGCTTGCCCGCCCTGAGACGCAATGTCCTTCTGCAGATGGTTTGTCAAAATCTTTTCTTCGCAATAGGACGAGCAGCGGCAGGGACATGCAGGGATAGTCAGGCAATGGTAGTGGCACTTACTTGCTTGTCTGGGTCCATGGAAGCGAAGCCGCTGTTGTGACTTGACTGGCCGCCTTTGCTGGCGATGTCCTGGACCTCGTCCTTTGCTCGGTTGGCGAAGTTGCCTGGATTTGTGTTGCCGGTGGAAGACATTTTGGTTTGGTTGTGATATTTATTTGGCTTGATGAAGT
>Ga0181470_100087_pt1 | contig 19262 bp, 23 predicted proteins | sample InSIn5SAF170_FD_119082 | JGI IMG/M metagenome (GOLD analysis project Ga0181470, IMG submission 119082) | Clean room microbial communities from NASA Spacecraft Assembly Facility at Jet Propulsion Laboratory, Pasadena, California, USA -... ...
GAAGGTCAAAATGCGGTACAGAACATCGAGCTTATTTAGACATGTATTAATATGCTCTAGGTCGTGGAGATACTTGAGAAGATCTTTTCGAAGCCTGGTAAAGTTAAATTCGGCAATATTCACCTACTAGCTCTGCTTGTCAACGGACTATACCGATATCACCAAGACTTTGTTACCACAATCATCGATAACGTCCTTGAATATGTTGTACTTGGACTGGAACAAAATGAGTTCAAGTACAATCAAAGACGTATCGCGGAAGTCAAATATTTAGGCGAGCTTTACAACTACAGGATGGTTGATAATCCCGTGATATTCGATGTTCTGTACCGCATTTTGACCTTCGGACATGGTAAGCACTCCATGCGAGCTCTCGCAATCATGCTGATACAAGGCACTAGGTGGCCCGCCAATTCCTGGTAGACTCAACTCGTTCGATATGCCAGATGATTTCTTCCGCATTCGTCTTGTGGCAACACTGCTTGAAACCTGTGGCATATTCTTCAATCGTGGTGCTGCTGGTAAGAAGCTTGATTACTTCTTATCATTCTTCCAGGTAAATGAACAGAACACCATAACTTTATAGAATTCTGTTTTGATGATGTTTTTAGTACTATGTTTATACCAAAGATCCACTGCCTATGGACATCGAGTTTATCGTTCAAGACCTGTACTCGTTGTTGAGATCACAGTGGAAGCTCGCTTCAAATCTTGAAGAAGCAAGCAAAGCTTTCCAGCTGGCCATGACACAGGATCAGAAGACGTCCGGCATCGAGAAAGCGACTGAGCCTGAAGAAGTGGAGAGCGACCCCGAGTCGGAAGATGAAAGGGGTGACATTGATTTGGAGGCAGAGCTTCCCGACAACGATGAGGAAGACTCAGGAACTGAGTCAGAACAAGAAGTTTGTGCCTAATTTGTGAAATCTCATGGGTGTCGCTTACACTTTTTCTAGGCCGATGTCAATGGTGACGGCGATGATTCTAATCCTGTTTCTGACTCAGAGGAGGAGGAAATCATAGTTACAAGAGAAGAGGAATACATTGATCCCGAGGATGAAGCTGATTTTGAGCGTGAGTATGCGAAAATGATGGCTGAGAGTTTAGATGCACGGAAACATGAACGTAAAGCGACATTCGATGTCCCACTGCCGATTAAACGGAAGGATCGTGATGTCGCTCTGAACAATGAAGCATTGGCAGAAGAGTCTGGCTCTTCGGCTACTCCTATTGGCAATACGATGACCTTCAGTCTTCTTACGAAGCGTGGCAATCGTCAACATGTGAGTTCCGCCTTTTCATTTGATAGAAATTTCTTTTTGCTGATAATTTTGCAGACTCGAACGGTCGAGCTTCCCTCCGACTCAGCATTTGCTGTTGACATGAAAACCAAGCAGGCAGCAGAACGCGAGGAACAACAACGTATCAAGAATCTTGTCCTAAACTACGATCTTCGTGATACGGACGATCAAGATGGTGAATATGGTTTATCTCCAATCAAGCACAATCCTAACATCCATGCAGATGCGGCCGGTATCGACAAGGCTGCTGCGACGAATCATACTAGACCCGATAAGTCTAGTAACAATCGCAGTGGCGCACGAGCACGCAAATTGCAGTTGAGCGATGTGGATTGGTATGATAAATCTACTAAGTCAGGAAGCGTATCACCTTTGAGCTATGATAGCTACGATTCAGGAACTCCAAGTCCTCCTATTATGCCAAGTCATGCTGCCACTCAGCGTTCGTTTGAAGGCAGAAGACGAGGTTGCGGTAGAGGATTTGCTCAGGCCCGTAGTCGTAGAGTATCGAGAAAAGAGATGCTACAAGAGCACGCATCTCGAGCAATCTCCAAGTTGGGGAAGTGAAGTTCGAAGACCAACTTACACAGCCTTTCTTTTTGTCAAGTCAACTCAGGCTCCATGCTTTCAGCCGTGGACTATGTCATCTTTTTTGTTCGATCAATATCAATATTTGCTAACGACGACCCCTATGATTTGGGGTAATTAGGACATGATCAGTCAGCCTAAAGTCAGACACTCTTTTCGGATGTCTAGACTGCCACACGATACTCTACTTCAGTAGACCATTCTCCATGACTCATCGAGCGGACGACGTTTATCACGCGATAGATAAGAACAGGCTAGATGGAAAGGTACCAATGCACCACGATCATACCACAGCAAACAGATGATTCATGAAAGCGTCGCAAGACGATCTGGTATTGTGTTACAGTTTACCAGAGTAATCGATCTGCCTAGGTGGCGGTAATTGGAGTGTGCGAGATGGTGAGAGGTGTTGAACGGTCGAGAGAGCTAATTTGCAAACGAGCATGTGATGCTAGGTACGAATATATAAAGAATTTTTATTCTCAGCAATCGTGCTGCAGTTGTCTTGAAGTTTCGTTATCATTAGGATTTGTTTCTTTCTCTCCCTGCCTCTCTTTTCCATACTCCTCGAAGAGTGTGGTAACAAGTATGGATTCGATGATCGATGCATCTAACCAGTATTGGACCTGGGTGTAGTGACTGCTTAGAAGACACACTCACCTCTCGCTCAGAAATAATGTGCGCACGCATCCTCAAGTTGACACTGCCCTCCCAACAGAGTCTTCAAATCCCACAAATCTGTTCTCGTGATTCATCTTCAAACTGATTGCCCGACTTCCGGGAATCAATTCGCTTGGGGTTTTCAGGTTTCATACAACTTCCTTCCTTTCGTCCACTGGTTCTCCTGTTCAATGCACATGTCACAACACACGAAATACAGCCCATCACCACCACTCGGAAACTCAGCACATCCACTCTCCTTCGTCATCTTCCTAGTCAAGTGGAGCCCCTTGACCATCATCCTTCATCCAAACAAGGGCCCCTCGATCGGTATCACTTATCGCGACTTAAGTAGTAAGTAAGCATGAAAAATAATACCGCCTCTCCCCATATTATACTCGCTTTCTGTTGAGAGGGATGAGTAGATGAATAAAATAAGTAAAAATGAAATAAATATATGGGGAATCGACATTGACGTTGACATTGATGGCACGCAAGCACGTAAGCACGCACGCACGTATGGTACACGCGTACAGTGAGTTCCCTCTTCTTCTTCATTTATCAATCGTTCATCTAGTTCTCTATCGGTCGGTCACTCACTCACTGTCCTGCTCTCAACAAATGTTCTTTTTAAAATGGATCCCTAGTTCTGTTGAAGATTGGGGGTATTCTTTGCCTAATTGCTTGCTTGGTTGAAGGTTGAGGGTGACGTGAGTCGTAACGTCGTCCGAGGTATCATATGATGTCGAGACGAGAAAAGCATGTGATAAATCTTAAAAAGTCGGTGATAGGTTGGGGTATTGGGATGGGGATGAGATCATTTTGAGCTTAAATGGACGCCTAGCTGATAGAATGGGAATGAGGGAGTTCGAATAGACGCCTTCGTATTCCAGTGTAACGAGAGTTGGGACATGTAAGCCAATTTTAATTCGCCAAGTTGTGTAACCATTCACAGCAGTACATATCACGATGGAAAGAAAGTGGAGTACACGGTAATGATCTGATCATGATTGATTGTATCAATTCTCGTCATCTTCAGTGAAGAAGCGTTAACGTATGTTTTCTACTGTCAGGCGTTTCAAGCCTCATCTCCTTCCGCTCACATCAGCACTTAAAACCCATCCATCATAAAACACCACATCCAAGCATACAAATATTGGTTGGCCAACCCAATCCGTAGAACGCCATCTACCCTAAGGTCCCAAGTTTTTCTCTAATGTCATTATTGCAATGAAGGTCAAGAAGTCAAAAACAACGCTCAATGATGCAATAGATTCTCTTTTTTCTTTTCTCATCCCGTGCCATTATCATCTCCGATACGTACACAACAACGCAGCAAACATTAAGCGGTACGTCTATGCAGCATCAGCGCTGGCAACTGGCTCCGCAACGCGGGTAACCTGGCTACCAGCACGGATGATCTTCTGACCAGCTGTGTCGCTGACGAAGGAGATGTCCTTGTTCTCGCGCTGTGCTCGCTTCCAGATCTCGACTTCGCAGCCACCACGGAGGACGCCGACTCTCATCGTCGATAACAAGTTGTGAGCGGCGTTGGAGTGGTTGTATACACCACCGTTGAACATGGCGGTAGCATCCTTGCCAATACCAGAGTTGATGAGTGCTTTTCCACCTGGGTGGGCCTTGATGAAGTCGGTAACATCGTGGATGACACCAGCAACAGCAACGAGAGCACGTCCGTTCTTGGCTTCGGTCTGGTAAGCATCCCAGTCAACGATTGGGAGCTGCTCAAGTGGAATACCCCAGTCGAGAGTCTGTCTCTTCTGGTCAAGCTTCTTCTGGAGTTGTTGAAGACGGCCCTTCTCGATTTCGTTAGACTTGAACTGCTTGAGATCGTACGCGAGACCAAGTTGTTTGTTGATCCAGATGAACCACTTAGTTGGGTCGTATTGGTGCCACTCGATGGCATTTCGGTAATCGGATGGGAACTCGTGGTGGAAGTTGTGGTAGCCCTCTCCGAGAGTGACGAGAGCAGTGATAACGTGATCACGTGGTGAGTTGCGGTCGTCGAATGGTTGGTCACCAAGCCAGTGAGCAAGAGAGTTGACGCAGAAGGTGGCTTGCTGGACGAAGAAGATGCGGAGGATACCGGCGTAGATGAGACCTCCCATCCAGTCACCCCAACCAAGACCAGTGACCAAGCATGGGAAGATCAAGCCCATGAAGAGGACGGTCTTGAGGTAGTTTCGGTGTTGCCAGACAACGACTGGGTCGTCGTTGAGGTCAGAGATATCGGTACGACCAATACGCTTTGGGTTTTGCTTCATGAGCATCCATCCGAAGTGAGAGTAGAGGAGACCTTTGCGGACGGAGTATGGGTCCTTGTCGGTATCGGTGTATCTGTGGTGTGCTCGGTGGTCTCTTGACCACCATCTGATCGAACCTTCAACGGCTCCGCCACCAACGGCGGCGAGAAAGATCTTCAGAGGAAGTCTAGCGGAGTAGGAAGAGTGTGCCCACAGACGGTGATAACCTGTCACATCAATCAGCACGAAACTCAACAGAAAACCTTTACCTCATTTGCAACATACCGGCTGTGATGCCCAATCCAGTCATGAAGTAATATGCTACAGCCCACACAGCCGTCTTCCATTGCAAAGGCGTCCAGTACGCAGCAACGCAGCCATATAGAGGAACGCCAACGATCAACGTGACATTGAGCCAGTTGACATGCTTGTACCAATTGGCACGAGTGATGGGCTCCTCGGTGATGTGAGGCTTCTTTGGATCATACTTCTTGTTTCTGTTTGGCTCCGACGTATTTGCCATACTCGGCGCTGCCTGAGTAGAGGCCATAGTGAATGTGATGTGAGAGGGGTTGGTCGAACAAAACGAAAGAATGTCGATGTCGAGAACAAGAGAGAAGAGAGAGAAAAAGGGAATGGGACGGAGGAACAAGTTTTATAACGCGAGTGATTCAGAATGGATGGATACTGGGGAGGGGACGCTAGCAGTGGAGCAGGATGAGGCGTTTCGGAGGAAAGTGCAAGGCAGGTTGAGTGTCTGGAGGGAAGAATTTACCAAGACAGAACCTGTTATTCGGTAAAACGGGTGAACGTGGGGAAGGAAGCAGAAGATTTGTGTACTGTGTAGTAAAAAGAGGGGCCCGTCGAGGTTTCTGGTGGGAAAGCCGGAAAACCTCGACTGAATCTGGAAGTGAGTGTTGATCATAAGGTCGAGAGCAGCCCCCCCAGATGTGTGTGCTCTCTTGACGTTATTCTCCCGGAGACATGCCAAGACCCGTTTTGTTGACTTTCAAAGAAAAAGACGTCGAGGTCTAGGTTCCCAAGTACCATTCTCAACACCACAATCTCACATGATACCGTCGTTACATCACCAGATCCTATCACTCAATCACATGTCATCCATCTCTCCCGAACTCCCATACCCTCTTCCATTATCGCCATGATTGCACACTGAGCCAGCAGCAAAGCAATTGTCCATGATCCCAATCTTTCCCCAACAAAAAAGCGAACGATAAGCGAGCGCCAGGGTCTCCCATTCCCCACAAGAAAGTCGCCGGCATCCCGTCCTCACAGGCACGCTATGGCTGAAACCTACTCGTTCTTGCCACCCTATTTCCCCTTTGGGCGTAGCTTCCCAACAATCCCATCATACTCCCACCGCACGTGACGATCATCGTAAGTCTGGGTCTTTCATGCGAGCGAGTTCAACAAAAAGGCCAAGCCGCGGCTAGAAGAAGGAATGAATTTTCCATCCATTTCTGACATGTGGCAAACCCTCCCTCTCATAAACTCTCTCTTTTCGTGCTTATTACCGTGCGTAGCAGTGATGCCAATGCAAGGATGACCGTTACCGAGACGGGTGATGATTTGCTCGAAACACGACAAGGCTCTTTATATATCTTGTGGGGTAAAATCAATTAAGAGTGAGTTGTTTGGACACTCTTGCGGTGAGCAGATATCACTCGGGCTCTCATCGTTTGATAGATGGGCTGATCTGACCTCGAGGAAGCGATGATCATATCTGCTCTCGATGTTTGATCTGGACGATTCATCGTGTGGTGGTTTGTACCAAATACACTGCAATGAGTCAAGAACCATTCTTCACATGACCAATAGAGCAATGTTCGGGTGCGGCTCTTCGTTCCTGGTTCCTGATCGATTTCGTCTGAAAGTTTAGTTTGTTCGTCCGTACGTTCGATCAATCGAGAACTGATCGCCACTTACGTTGTCCAGATTCGCTGTATCTGATCTTGGCATTATCAGGTGTGGAGAGGGAGTACAACATGACCATGGACTAGTTCATAATACTTGCACATCAACTTTGCAGGAAGCAATTTCAACAAGTCCTATACGTCGTTCAACTATATTCGTTTTCAAGTTGATGTAGTTCTTTATGCATTTAGCATGTCCAGCATTCTCTCACTAGATATCCATCCAGAGAAAATGGACTTTTACAGCGTAGAGTATCACCAAAGAGGGAAGAAAAATTGTGTAAGGTAATGCAATCATCTATGTCGACTCCCATATCTTTATCTATCTATGACTCCTAATTTAATTCCTGCACTCCTATACGTTGCAATGTTGCTTTTGCGCAGCTAACAAAAACAATCTTCTCTTCATGAAATCATGCATCATTACTTATCGACCATTTCACCAATCTCTTAGACATCGCGTCTACTTCTTCTCTTGCTCAGTCTCCTCAGGCTTAGTGTCCACATCCGTCATCTCCTCATCCTTGGATGCTGGTTGCTCCTTGCCAGCATTCTCCTGTGCTAGAGCAGACTGTCTAGCAGCCTCAGCCAACTCACGCTTCTTAGCGAGCTCGGCTTCCAAGATGGCTTGAGCTGCTGCGCGCTCCTCCTCAACCTTGTCGAAGTATCGCTGTACGATTGGACCAGCTATCGCGCGGATCTCATCCTGCTTGGCAACGTAGATGGCCTTGGTGGTGTCCTCGCCCTCATCGTAAAGCCAGTCCTGTAACGTACAAATCAGTATATGTAAAATATAAGATTGGTGTGAAATATGCTTACCTCAGCTGCCTCAAGCTTCTCCTTCAACTTGGTCTTCTCACTCTCACTTGCGAACTCGGCGTACTGATCGTCGATCTTGTTGCGCAACTCGTAGATGTAGGTCTCAAGCTCGTTCTTCTTCTCTTCAGTATCAGCAACAAGCTTGTCCTCAGAAATCATGGCCAGTTCTTGCTCGGCAAGCTTGTCCTTGGTCTGCTGATCAAGCGATGCGGTTCCTGCTGATACTGGAAGCTCGCCCTTTCGGACCTGCTTCTTGACCTTTCGGGTCTTTGGTTTCTCATCGGTGTCCATGGCCTAAAAATAAGTTAGCATGTGCCAAAAATTGAAACTATGATCCACAACTTACATCACCATCCTTCTGCTCGCCCTCCTTCTTCTCCGCATCCTTTGGCTCAGGAATTGGCTCTTCAACTTCAACATCCTCGACAAAGTATGCTGATTCGACGTTGAGGATACCGTGTAAGTTGAGTCGTGCCTTGAGCTTGGTGATCATGAAATCGTCCTTGGAATCCGCCTTGACACCCTTGATGGAGAAACGACCGATCCATGGATCCGTCTTTCCTGGTAAACCTTCTGGCTTGGCATATCTGGCTTCCAACTGGAATGGCTCTTTTCGGTAGAATGTGAGGATCTTGGTAGATGGCATAACGTTGCCCTTGGTGAATACGGTCAAGCTGGTGTCTTCGTCTGGAATGTCAGGTGTTGATTCCCAAGTGAACTCAATTGGGTAGTTGCAGATATCGTGGATGGCGAAATCACGAACGCGGAAGACTGGGGAAAGAATGGCACAGCTGAAAGCACATCCTCGAGCGATAGCCTCATCCTGGTTGAGAGTGAAAGAGAGTGGCTTTCCGAAGAATTGCTGGATACGCTCCTTGAGTGCTGGCACACGAGTACAGCCACCGACCAACTCAATGGTGTCAATATCCTCAACAGTCAACTTTGCCTCAGCAAGAGCAGCCTCGAGAGGAACAGTAGCACGTGCAAGGAGCGGCTCGACGAGCTTCTCAAGATCCTCACGAGACATGATGGAGTGAACATCAACATCGTTCATCAAAGACTCAATGTTGATTGGTGCAGCCTGGTTGGCAGATAGAATCTTCTTGAGCTTCTCAGCAGCTGCAGCAACACGAACCACAGCCTTGGGGTTTGACTTGATGTCGATCTTGTATTTCTCCTTGAACTCAACGGCCAAGTGGTCGACAATGGCCTTGTCGAAGTCGCGACCACCAAAGTGGCGGTCGTAAGTGGTAGACTTGACAGTCAACTCTCCCTTCTTGAACTCAACGATTGAAGCCGTGTAGTTGGAGTGACCAATATCGATGAATGCGACACGTCTTGGCTTCTCCTCTGCAGTTGGAAGATCCAACTTGGTGATACCCCATCCCAAAGCAGCAGCAGTGGTATCATTCATAAGACGAAGCAACTTCAAGCCAGAAAGCTCAGCAGCATCAAACAAACTTCTTCTCTGAGCATCGGTGAACCACGCTGGCACACTCATGACCAAATCAGAAACTGGGAGCTTCAACTCAGCAGATGCAGTGGCCTTGATCTTGCTCAAGAACATGGACACCAGCTGAGTTGATGTGAACTTCTCCTTCTTTCCCAAGTATGAAACCTCAGCTCCGACCTGTCCATTGATATCGACGAGTGGTGCTGAGACGAATTCCTGCTCGATCTTGACATCTGGATCCTCCAATTTTCGTCCTGCCAATCTCTTGAGCGATCCGACGGTGTTCTTCAGGTTGGAGATTTCCTGGGTCTTCGCAGGCTCGCCGAGGTATCGAGATCGTGGGCCGAAGCCAACTAATGATCTGCCAGATTGTTAATTCTTCTGTTGTGCTCATTGCTAGATTGAGGTACGACTTACGGTGTAGCTCGATTTGACACTTCATTTGTGATCTAGCAAAATGTTAGTAATCCGTGTGATCTAAAAGCTCAAAGGACAATACATACGACATCGACACCTCTATTTCTGGCAACCGCAATGACGGTGTTGAGCGTTCCGAAATCTACACCGACGACTATCTTGTTGTTAGCTTTTGTCCCGCAGCCTTGAGGTGGGATGTTTACATACCACTCATTTTCGCAAATGCTTAGGTGATATTCGTGAAATGTTATGTATGGACTCGGAAAGGGTGAGCAAAAGGTAAATCTGCAGTCCGTAGTCGCTGCTTATTGTTTGTAGAGAGAGAAAAGGAAGTGGTTATGTGGTAAGTGGTAAATGCGCAAGAGAGACTTGCTTGGGCTCGTTGTTCTATCACAAAATTTCTGCGTGGAGAAGGGACTTGCTAGCCGCACTTTTGGTTCGCTCACTTTCTCGATGCTTCTTGCAGGTTCTTGTTACTTCGACAACCAAAATAGCACAACAAAAAGAACTTGAACCATTCAAAGATCCCGGTACCTTGATCTTAAGATAATGAAGATGCTACTGCTCCTTTCAAATAGGCTGTTGGATCAACCAAAGCCTCTCTATTACTATCGCAAGCTATCAATCACGTGCATTGAGGGACATACTTGCCAAGGCGATAATGACCTACATGGAGGGGCAAATCTGGATGAGAAACAACAACGAGTCAAGCACCATAACAGATAGCATATAGAGATTTTTCTTGCAAGACATTGTTCTAGTAAGGGAGACTATGATGCGCATAAAGCAAGTCATGCTTATACAGACGATCTGCGACGCCACAACCGTTTCAATTATCACAAGTGATGGCTTACTTACACATTGAAAAGGCGGTCAAGATAAGCGAATATCAAGAGTATTATCTTCTGAGTAACACCTTTGCACGTGCATTAAATAAAGCTGATATTATCTCTATACACTCTACTCTGGATACGCAATACCAACTTGATCTTGTATATGCAAACATGTTTACCTCTAATTGATGAGGCGAGACTCACAAATCCGATAATCTCTTGAAGAACTCCTCGCTATGCGAATCAAAATATGCTGAATGCAATGTTTCGTGACCTTTGTTGGTACACTTTTCAAATTCTATTTCTCGATGGTGATCTGGAAGGTTGCCTCTGATCCTCGAGCTCCATGCCACTTCCGTCATTTGAAGCTGTGCGGATCAAGCTCATCCTCGCCAATGGACTTCGGCCACTACGTCTAGCCTGGCCGTTCGAGCTTGCTTGTGGGACGGAGAGTGTATTATTTCTATCGGCCGTGTCTGGAGGAGATATGTCCCCTCCGTTGCTGTGATTGCTATTGCCTCGACTATGTTGTGGGTAAGACTGCTGAGATCCAATCGACTCGACCGAATCTCTCCATCCCGCCTTCGCCAGCTCAGCATCTGTGAGTTCATAGACCTGACCAGTTGGCGGTCCCATCATATAAGCTCCACCTGCCGCTCTCTGGCCAGCTTGGGCGAGTGCATACTTTTTTCGATCTTCTTCATTCATAATACTCTCAACTGGGCGTGGATTAGCTTGATTGGAAATCATAATCTAGTGGAGAACTTACCTCGCTTAGGCATGTAAACACTATTCGTACTTGTACCAGCAGAAAAGGTGCTGTCGAACGAATCTCTAGGATGTAATGGGGGCCGGCCTGCGGACATACCGCCAAGCTGCATGCTGACCATCGAGTCGTTGACCTGTTGATACCAACCACCCGAATCTCTTTCTGGTGCTGCGAATCTTCCTTCAAACTTGTCGGGTGGTAAAAGAGGGACTGCCTTGACAATTTGACCATTCTGTGCTTCCAGAGCTGGCTTGAAGGATTCAGGCACAATATTGAGCTCATCCCCGGTTGCCACAGCCATTTCGATGGCTTGTTGTGGTGTAGTGGTTGCATCAGCGGCGCCCGCATCAGCTCGTGGCCCTCCCCATGTACGTTGACCTGCTGTGAAGATGCCGTACACCATGTAGTACCAGTTAAAGAATGGATTGAGAACTATAAGGATGTTAGCATATACTTTCAGGTATTTCCTCTGTTTCTTCTTACTAAACATGAGAGGATAGAGCCAGATCTTGTAACGCTTCAACTTGAAACCAAAGTAGATCATCATTGCCCAATTGAGACCAAGAGAGATGGCAATGAATCCAACAGGCAGGTCCTTGATCTTCTGCGACGTGCTTATAATGGAAACGAGCATGATGAAGAACAAGAGTGCCGTGGTTCGAATGGTATTCTGCAGAAAGCGCACCAGTACAAGAATTGGATATCTCTTCCAGATTCTCCAGTCAGTCAACATGCAAACTTCATTGGTGATAAATCCCAAGAACCAACGACGACGTTGCTTGATCAGTGAAGCGTATGTTTGGACCGCCTCGGTCTTGCAGAAAGCCGAAGTGCACATCTGAATCTGGTAGCGCTTCTTTGCACCAATCATGAACAAGTGAGTCAACCATCGATCTTCTCCCAGGTGACATTTGCCATAATCAAAGAGATCGTCACACTGTTCGGCCTTGTCTGCAAAATAATATTTGGCCATTCGTCGGAAGGCAGAGAAACGAAGCATAGTCAATGCACCAGGTAAACATGTGACAGCACCACAGCCGGACTCTACAGTACGTTCAAAAAGTTGACCATGAATGTATTCCATGTCCTGCAACAGCGTAATCAGACTGTGTTTCTTGGTAGTGGAAGTGATGACACCAGTCATTGCAAGCATATCGCGGCTGTTTCCTGGGCTCAACTCCATATCGTAGACGAAGTTTTGCAGGCAGACTCGATCCAGAATGCAGTCAGAGTCGATAAAAAGAATAAAAAGGTTATCGTTCCGCTTGAGATATTGAGTGTAAACTTTGTCAATGAGCTTGAAGGTTGCCTTTTGGCAGTGTCTTTTACCACCATGAGGGAATCGAGAAACTGTGATTCTAGCAGTTCGATATGTAACATCAATGCTTTTGGGATAGGAGTCGAGCGAAAGTGGTACGCCAAGTTTTTCGATGGTGTTGAGATATAGTTCATCTTCTTGGTCGCCATCAAACGACAGAAAGACGTGAATACATGAGGGAGGATAGTCGCAGTCAACCACCGAGTCAATCGCAGTTATCAGCACATCCGGCTCTTCCTTGTAACATGGCATGACGATGACGACTTTAGGTGCTGATTGCTCATCTAGAACTTGTTTGATACGCTTTGTTCGTCCCAGAGAGTGTGTGACAAGCTGGTACACGCAAAACAGCCATGGAATGGTCAAAAGAGCTGCAAACGACCAAAATCCGAACCATTGCAGAAAGCTGACCATCTGGAGTGGAAAGTACTGTGTAACTTGGCTTGGTAGCGGAAGTGTGACAACCATGATGGGTAAGAAGATCAACCTGGAGAGGAGTTTAGCAGTAGTTCTGCATATTTTCTAAACTTTGGCATACCGAAGAAGTGTGAAGAGGATGGCGACGATAGATGCTAACAACTTGACTGTCCAATGCTCGGCCTTCTGGAATACCTTCACCAGGCAATATAGGAAGGCTGCAATCCACAAGAACCATTCAAGTAGGGCAGCACACATAACCGCACCCACAATTGCAGTATAAGCGATCTGATCATAGACATGTTAGCACGTCTGTTACCACGCGTTGGCATTCTAACTTACGTCCTTCGCCGGCCACGGATCATTGTCATATCGAACCATGTTGCCGGATAGTAGTCGTCACGCAATGGATGAAGAGTCTTTTCTCGATGTGTTACGCGCAATCGCAAAATCAATTGTGCCTCTGAAACGTGGCTGTTGTGACACCAAGCAGGTTGTCGAGGCGAATAGGGTTGCCAAAGTCTGCCGCCGTGTGTTAGTCAATGGTTACCAAAAGTTTCAAAAGGTTTCAATTACTTACTGGGTATTAGATTAATATTAGTGTAAAGGTGTAGATTGCCTCAAAATCTTAAAGAATTCGATATTTGACGTTCGAACTGTGCCGAAGGAGGAAAAGAAGGTAGCCTAGATGCTGTCGAGTTTGCTTACCACACACAATATCTGCAATCAGAGAGTACAGAAGCGTGCTACGTTTAGAGTAATCAAGGCCGTTGAAGAGGCGAGGAGTTCTCACGATGGAATGAGGTCTAGGGTGGAGCGGTGATGGAGAACGATTGTGGTTGTCCGTGGTGATTAGAAATTATATAGAGCAGGTTGAAAAGCACATTCAGACCGAGACGACAACAATAACGAGTGAGAGAAAAACTGTAGTAAATGATTGTCAAGCGGAGACTCCCCAACTCTCTGCTTGCAGAGGATAACAACCGGAAGAGATGAAAGAAAAAGTCTTGCTTCAAACAAAAAGTTGAAGGAAAGAAAGGATGACAGGTTGAAGTAGAGAGTAGGGAATCGGGTGAGATGCGGCTAGATGTGTAGCTCCTAGTTATTCTTAGTACCCCTCGTAGCCACAGCAGAGGAGACCAAGCTTCGTCGTCTAGCCCTAGTGGGTGCAGAAGGCGAAAAGGGAAAGAAGAAGAGTGAAGAAGGGGATCTGAACGCTTCTGGCGTGAGTCTTAGACTCTTTGGGGGATCAGGAGCTAAATGTCACTGGGTCTGTCCATCTTTGGAGTGTCCGAGTGCTCAAATTACCTGATTGGACGTGTAACTGTGACCATCCATGGAAGTCGTGGAGTCTGAGTGTAGAGTGTGACATGACAGAGTGGAAGTCGAAGGAGGAACGTTGATGGATGATGAGAAGGCGACAGGGGGAGAAGGCGCCAACTGCTCAGATCTCACGCTAGACCCCACTGATCACCATCTGCAAAACATCAATTCCTCGACCACAACCTCGAAATAGATCTGCGGTCACGTCCTCGCATTTCAACAGTTTCTTCTTGTGATTTGATTATTGACATTCACACAACGTGTTTAAGCTATTTGATGAGGCCATCCTCTTCTGCACAACGAGATGTCCTCGATATCTCTCTATTGGTAGCGACTGGTTCACCTCGCCGTCTTGATCGTTCCAATATCAATAATCTCAAAAGAGTTTATTTCACATTTAGCTCCAGCCGGACTCGTTTTTTTTCTCCTCCCGCAGCAACAATGGATCTCGAAGCTCAAGCACAGTCAGGGGAAACAGGAAGCTAACACACACACACACACACCTCTCGTCCCACCAATCACTACTTTTCGAGTCTAGGAACAGCCACAACATGCTCTATGACCCTCTTTCCTTTCTTCAAAGTTGAAACTTGGCGCACTATTGAAACTTTTCTCGTCAACAAGCTCTCGATCTCGAACATGTTCTCCCGGCGAAAGCCAGGTTTTATACTTCATTTCGGTCGGCCTACAACTTCTCCATTACAATCTCACATCTTGTCAAGATCGTCACCAGGGAATCTAATGAATCGATGAATGAAAAGGAGAAATACCAAACATGTGGTTTCCCATCAGCACAAACAACAATGTTTCAAGAATTCTCCGAAACATCCAAGCGGGAGTGACACGGGGATCTCGCCTCGAATTGTGGATATCCCTGCAAGCCACTCCATCTCCAACCGAGTCGCTAGTGTTGTATCTCATGTCGTAGTCTCATATTTCATGATCAAGAAGGTTCATCTACACACAGCATCATCAAACTCATTATGGTCTAGTCATTTCCCGGCTACTGGGAAGGAACTAATTTGTCATGATCAACCAACTCCATGGCACCACATCCACCTCAAAGTTGCACTCTTCTCTTTGATGCTTCTCCCATTTTGACGTGGACCGATCAGTGCGCTGGCTGGGTAAGAAACGAGTCTGAGCACACGTCTTCATCAACATCATCGAGTGATCTGACAAATGAAGTTCAACGTCACCTTCATCATTTCCGGACATCTACACATTGACAGATCGGTGAGGAATACGATAGGTTGAAACCAGGTCGCTTCTACAACACAATCAACCAATTTTGGCAACATGCACATGTTCAGTGGTTCAATGTGGCGTAGCAAAGACAATATACCTGCGACTCGATACCATGAAAGGCTATTGGCTATCATGGATTGCTCGATTATCAAGGGCAAGTTTTGCTAGCACTAACTCGGAGAGTATCATGTTTTCCCTAAACGACATGATGAGTATGTATATCAGACCTCAAGCATTTCAGATATCATAGTTCACACAACCGTTTTTCTATGCAGGATGAAAGTGTTTTGATTTGGCCCTTTTGTTTTTTATAGACTAAGTCAGTAACATAATGGCGCGCCATCACTTTGACTTGATACATCTTGATAGATACGTCTCACCATCCTAAGCCATATCCTGTCCTAGAGATGCTGTCTCCTAACGGCCAAATCCAAACCATCCTTTCTTCTGCGCTGGCGGGGTCTGCGGTCTAACCTCCTCCCTCTTGGCCTCCTCAACCTTCTTCGGGACAACGGGCTCCTTCTCCTGCTCACCAGGATACTTAATGTAATTCCACGCCGCATCAAAGAAGAGCGGCTTCACGGGCGCCACCTTCAACTTCGGTGGGTACACAACCAACCGTGACGTGTCCACATCATTATCATAGTCGTTCAAACGCTCAACAAGGGGTTTCCACTGGTTGACGTCTTGTTTTTGTGCCGCGGTAAGGTTGGCCAGCTCTACGAGAGCGTGGTAGCGATGTGTTTCAGCGGTGATGAGGTCGGAAAGGGATGCCAATTGAGATGGAGAGATCGTGATGTTAGGTGGTGTTGAGGGGTCGCTAGTGTCCATTACCGAGGAGGAAGATGTCGAAGCGAGCTTTTCTGATGCGAGGGCCAGGAGTGCCAATGAGTTCTTTGGATTGGACAGTAGAGCGTGTGAACGTGCTAAAGTAAGACACCTGAAAAGCTGTCAGTAGTGATCGGGGGGGAAAGGGAAAGAGGAGAGACTTACTTCAACGCCGTGAAATATCCATACTTCACGTCCAGCTCTTCCAAGAACTTCTCATCCGCTGCAACACCAGGCAACTCCTTGATCGAGTCCAGACTCTGAATGACAGAATCATAAAGAACCACTTGCTCACGCAGATGTGCAAGCTTGCGACCGGTACCCTCCTCTCTCTGCGTTCTGCTTCCCTTCTTCTTAGACTTTTTCGCAACAGGAGTCGAACTGGTAGCACCATCCGCCTCACCAACCAAGACTCTGTTACGCCCAATTCTCCAACTAACCATGTCATAACTGACGGCAGTCCTCGTAATCTGCAAACTCTGCATCCTCTTGTCACCTTGTCCCACGCCTTCACCGACCAACTCATCAATGGCATGTTTTGTGGCGTCTACAGCATCTTGACTGGCAATCAAGATATCATCATAGGCAGCTGCTCGTTCTCTCGCTTGTCCACTCTCCAAACTCTTCAACGTCTCGGCCAACTTCTTCTCCGCGGTCTTCACAGCAGCTAGAGCGGCAGCGATCGACGCATCCTCCAGATTGACCGTTCTCGACCTCCACGAGATCGTCTTGGGGGCGGCTTCTGAACCAGTATCTGCAACCTCAGCTCTCGCTCTGGTAGGTCTCTCATTCAATACATCCGCATCTAAGCTCTCCACCTGCTGCACGAGATCCTTGTCGTCTGATGGAAAGTGCTTTCTAGCAATGGTAGGGATGGCGATGGTTCTCGGCATGCGCAACTGATATGCCGCGTATCTAATACTGGGATCGACGGTCTCTCCCAGCAAGTCCCGGAACACATCCTTCTTCGTACTCGTAGCGAGTGCACTGTAGATGATTCTCGCCTCAGAATATGCCTTTAAGCAGGCTTCCCATGCTTGCTTCTCGAAATGCATGGCACCTGTGAGCGCCGCACTATAAGCTCTCGCTTCGAGCACATCCTCGGCAGTCGCAGACGTCGTGCTTCGATCGGATAGGATGGTGAACAGATGGGTCGCAGAGAGAGTGGCTTTATGCAAGCGTGAGATGATATGTGATCGTGAGGAACCGGTTATGCCAGATTTATCTGAGGAATGTGCATCACGCATCGCCATTGCGTGCGCCCATGCTCGCTCGGAGGTGAGCAGGAGAAGATGTACGAATCTAGCAAACGTTATCAGTCACAGAGTACATATCTTAACACAAGTAGACATACTCATTGTTACGTGCAACGTCTTCAGCAGTAATAGGAGCTTTGGTAGTGTACTTTGCGCGGGGTTTGGTTGCAACTCCAAGTTTTCTACGTAAGTTGTGGATGCGATTCGAAAGTTGCGTTCTGTATGTGCCATAGTCACCATATAGCTTCGCCTTGTCTCGTCCAGAGACGACGAAGCTGGTGATTTCCATGTTGCCGGGGTCTGTGTGATATATGTATGTATGTATTATGTATGTATCTTGGTGGGGTTGAAATTGTGTGAGGGACAGAACGCGCCAAGCAAAATGTTGGTCCACATCCTCACTCCATAGGCGAGATAGAACGAATGGTCGAAGTATTAAGTTGTGAAATATGCGATATTGACAAGTTTCTTGCAAACAATGCCATAAGTTTTGAGAGTATGTGAGGCAGCAAGTGCAAGACGCTAAAAGGTTATCAGAATACGACGTGTGTTTTTCTTCACATCTATGTGACAGCAATTCTCCATGCTTTTAACCGATGTGTTGTATGATACGATAAATAATAAGCTATTCATTTTATCTAAACTGTCTCGCTTGCGCCATATCCGGGTATATGTGAGTTCCAAGCCAAATAAATGCAAGCATATGCAACGCAAACTGTTTGATCCTGCCTATATACTCCAAAAAGAGATGCCGTATCACTGGGGTTGAACTCCCAAATCTTTCAACTTCTTCGCTAATAGACCTTCTCCATTTGAATTTCCCAAAGCATGCTCAGCGAATGCGTATCCTCCATAGCCAGCATCACCTCTCTTGAGTTTGCTGTAGTTTTCTTGGCCACTTGTGTTAGCCTCCCACAACATGACATTATCAGAATGCGATGACGTTGTTGGACGGCTACTCTTACTAGAAGAGGAAGAATTTTGTGCCATCACAGTGTCAGCATTCATAGTATCGCCACGATGTGAGGCACGTCCATCAATCTTGAAAGGTATTGGCTGGATTGGCGATGCACCATATCCGTACATTTCATTAAAGTTGGAGCTGGTGTGGGGTGTGTCTAATGTCGTATGAGTTCCAGGATAGTCATCATGGAAATGTCCTAGCTGACCAAGCGAGTACCCAGCACTTCGTCTTCTCTGAGCAATCTCTGCTACCACATTTGCACCAGAAATGCTTGACCCACCTAATCCGTGTTCTCGTCCTGGTTTGTATGCGGTAAATCGGGGGTCAGGAAGTGAAACTTCGTTCCTGAGTTTTTCCTTTCCATCTGGAACACGATTTGCGAAAACTATTCTGATACTTTTATATAGATAAAAGCGACCTTTAGATGGCGAACATATGTGCAGATGTACAAGGTAACGGAGAACCGGACGATCCACTGCATTTGACACACTCTGAGGCATGCTGGTCGGAACATCAATTATAGGCCCTACTGAGTAGCTTCTTTGGCGAATAAAAGTCTTGGTACCAGGTTCCATGCCTGCGAGATCGTACGGTATCAAAAAGAGCTTCACAGCGGTCTTGTTTGGGTTCTTAATGATAATCTGCAGCTGTCCTTTTTCAGGAATCCGATAGCTACCTCCTGCTGGCGCCCTAGGTGAGGGAGAGCGTCGCCGTTGCTTATTTGGACGTTTGGCGTTATCGTCGCTGTTTTGATCAAGGCCATGACTTTCAACTACATCAAGATCTCCTGGTTTGCGGAGAGCACTACTAGCCGCAGCACGTTTCCGCCTCTTCTCCCGAGACGGTTGATGTGGCAGGTTGTTTTCAAGATCTATT
>Ga0181470_100089_pt1 | contig 19197 bp, 15 predicted proteins | sample InSIn5SAF170_FD_119082 | JGI IMG/M metagenome (GOLD analysis project Ga0181470, IMG submission 119082) | Clean room microbial communities from NASA Spacecraft Assembly Facility at Jet Propulsion Laboratory, Pasadena, California, USA -... ...
CGCCAAAGTTTTGCGCGGACTGTGATCGCATCCCCCCCAACATATCACAGGACTTGCTGGTACGGGCATCAGCATGCTAGTCTTTGGATTTGCAAAAAGCCTGCCTGTGGCGTTGCTGGCGAGAACTTTAGGAGGCTTGCTCAATGGGTTCGTCATACGAGTTCACCGACAACCTCGCCCTGAAATTTTCTGACGTGTCACAGGAATATTGGCGTGATCCTAACCACTGTGGGAGAAGTTGTGACAGTCGATGCCCACCAATGTGAGTACTCTCACATCTAGCGTCTGCCATGAAACTAACAGCCAATCCAGCTCGCGCTTTCTCGATCATGCCATTTGTTTGGTGCTTAGGGTATGTTCGGAAGCGGTAAACTCAAACATCGAAGAGTCTAATATGTAACAGATCGATTATTGGTGCAGCTATTGGAGGTACTCTAGCGGACCCAGCCAAGAACATCCCATCGGTATTTGGAAACAGTGCGTTCTTCAAGGAAAACCCATATTTCCTGCCAAATGCGGTATGCACCGGGGTAGTCGTCTTGGGCCTAACAGTCGGATTTCTGTTCCTCGAGGAGACTCATCAAGACAAACGGGATCGTGCAGATATTGGTCTCAAAATTGGCCGTCAAATTCTGCGTGCGCTTCCATGCATCGGTAGCCAGACAGATGAAAGCGAAGAGACGGAAGAGGCACGCAGACGCGCGAATGATGAGAAGGGTGATTACTTGGCGATTCCCACCTCTCCTCAGATGAACGCGACAAGGCCATCAAGCATCGATGAATCCGCCACGCTAATGTCCGAGAAGACGCCGACCGAGCAGGTACGAGAGCAAGCTGTGGAACCAAAAGTATCGTTCTACAGGAGTTTGACCAAGCAAATCAAACTTATCATTGTGAGCTACGGGCTGCTCGCTTTGTGGGTACTTTTCCATCCGACATAAGAGTATTCGCTGACACGTCATAGCCACACTATTGCACTGGAACAGCTTCTTCCAATTCTGTTTGCTTCGGGCGACTCAGAGGTCCCACCCGTGTATCCATTCAAATTTGATGGTGGCTTCGGGCTGTCTGCGAAGATGATTGGGTTCATCCTGTCGTTCCAAGGCTTCCTGCAGATGATTGCCCAGGTCATCATCTTTCCCCTGGTCAGCGATCGGTTTGGACCACTTACCACATTTCGGATCGCCGTGCTTGGATATCCTCTACTCTACCTGCTCATCCCGTATCTTGCGCTGGTACCGCAATCACTACGCTTTCTATGCATCTCTCTGGTCCTTCTGTGGAAAGTGACGGCGCAGTCTTTCTCCTTTCCGGCTCAGTCGATCATGCTGGCCAACTCTGCGCCATCCAAGCGGGTTCTTGGAACACTTAACGGTTTAGCAATGTCGGCTGCCAGCTTGGCGCGAGCATTTGGTCCTACCGTGATCGGATATGTTCATGCTGTCGGTCGTCAATCAGGTTACTCAATCTTCTCCTGGTGGTCATGCGCTCTGGTAGCGCTGATTGGTGCTGTCGTTAGTTTGCTCATGGCGCCACCAGAACGCCAGAACGTCCAGGATTTTGCGTCTGACGATCAGGATGAGGAGCGAGGTGAGGCCCAGCCTCTTCTTGCTCGCTTGTCCGACGAACTAGAGGCAAGCAGCTGTGAGTCCACCGTGGTCGATGAGCCTTTACGCTAGCGGTAGGCCCAATCGCTCGGAAGATGCGGAACATGGGCGTATGATTTCATGGCAGAAATTTCCTTAGTGTCAGATTTGGGGTTCACAAAACGGGAGGCTGTTTGAGCGTATCTTATCTGGTATTACGATGTTTGTGAGGCGTTTGTTCCTGTGGGTATGGCCGTTGCATAGACGAGGTATCAACTTACACTAGAGCCGGAGTCTTGGGACATCTCGCGATTAGAGGGGCGTTCATACTGGGAATACCCACATTACTGCTGCATTTGTAGTTGAGACCTGTACAATTATGATACCCAACAAACGATAATTCTATATCATTTGCAACATTTAGTCGCTGTTGCACGCACTCGAGGTGACCGGCTACCTACATATTTAGTCGACAGGGTAGATTGGTGTTGTGGAGTGGATTAGCGGAGTCAATTGTAGCATGTGACATAATCTACCAGATCAAATCGCGTGCAGGCAAAGCGATGATTGGACCATTTCCGAAGATAAGGAAGCTCCATCCGCCAAGCTATTTTGCGCGGGTGAGCAGTTGGTACTGTAAAAGAGCGCACGAAAGTAGTGGGCACCAGGCGGCGTATGCTGCGAGCCATCAACCTAGGCAGGTCGCTGTTGCTAGTGTCCTCAGCACCATCGAACATGCCATCCGTCCTGGAAGGCAGGTCACCGTAAAGATAGCCGTGCGTACAAGCCGAGGAGCTCATGTTACATCCCACACTCCGGGCAGTCTGAACGCTATGTCGACCACACCGTGCAGATGACGACGCTACCTGTTTCTCCGACCGCAGGTGTGAAGCGGACGCGACAACTGTCGCACGACGGCAGCCCAGCCGGAGCCCAAGATGAGTCGCATACCAATTTGAAACCATCATCACCCTCACAGGCGGGGAACGCGTCTTCGGCATCTAACTTTCGGAATGTCTCCGCTTGCAATCGCTGTCGACTTCGAAAGAATCGGTGCGATCAAAGGCTACCAGCCTGCACCGCATGTGAGAAGGCTAATGTCAAGTGTGTTGGCTATGATCCAATTACAAAACGAGAACTTCCCAGGTCGTAAGTACATCTCCACCACCTGTGCTTGAACGCAGCGTCCCAGAGGATGTCCAGTGATATGTTGGGGGGATGCGATCACAGTCCGCGCAAAACTTTGGCGATGATGGCATGAAGATCTTCGCACCCATTCACGAGCAGCGTGGACAATGATAGAAACCTTACGGCTAATGTGGCTTGCTGCAGCTACGTGTATTTCCTCGAGACCCGTGTATCTTATCTCGAATCGCTACTGAAAGAAAATAACATTGCCTTCGATCCACCCGAAGACTTCGCGTCCACGTCCAAAGTTAGCAGTGCTACGACACCCAACCTCAATGGAGACAGCCAGAAGCGCTCCGCCGCGGATGTTACGTCGGGCACAGACGCGCAGGATGGTCGCGACAAGGTAGACAAACTCTTGTCGCACGCGAGCAGAGTAGCCGTACAAGGCACATCCGACTCGCGCTTCTTAGGCTCGACTTCTGGCATTTCCTTCGCCAGGGTCGTCTTTGCAGCGGTCAAAAGCTCGGTATCCGGATCCTCCTCCGAGCGTGGCACCACGCGACCTTCGAAACCATCCGCGAACACCATGGGTGGTACATCGATGCGCGATTCATTCTTCGGATTGCACACCAAACCCACCATCAAGGCGGCCCGCTTCCCCGCCAGGGACGTTGGACTTAAGCTAGTCAACCTATATTTTGAACACGCAAATCCTCAGATACCAATTCTACATAGGCCAGACTTCATGGTCATGTTTGACAAGGTGTACTCGTCAGATGAACGCAGCAGAACCGCGCGAGAGTCGTACATGTTGAACATTGTGTTCGCTATAGGCAGCGCCATTATTGTTGGAAAGTCTTCCGAAGGAGATGCTAATCCTAACGCGCCAACGGCCTCACATCGCGAGCCGGAATCACCTAGAACGCTAAAGAGGCGGAAGGTTTCAGACGATCAAGCACAACCCGAGGAGTATCATGCGTCAGCCATTATACATCTCGAGAGCTTCCTAGCGTCATCCGCCTTGCTGGAACGGCCCGACAGCATCGGAAGTAGCTTAGAAGAACTTCAAGCTGTACTTCTGCTTGCCGGCTTCGCGCTCCTGCGGCCTGTCGCACCCGGTTTATGGTACATTGTCGGCGTAGCGGTACGATTGGCGGTGGATTTGGGTCTGCACTCCGAGGACTGGGCTGATAACGACATCAAGAGCGTCAGCGAGGATCACAGAAATCCCGAGGGTGATCTCATCGCAGAACCACCAACCACTGAAAGGCAGAGAATTGATAGAGGCAGAAGGCAGTACATCTGCGAGTTTAGACGGAGACTATGGTGGTGCGTGTACTCCTTCGACAGGCTAGTAAGCACATGCGTAGGACGTCCGTTTGGCATCACCGACCAGGTCATAACGACAGAGTTTCCAACGCTACTGGACGACAAATACATCACACCGAGAGGCTTCACTCGGTCGCCTGCATCTGCTGGAAAGCCCAGCTACAAGTTTGTAGCCTATCATTACTTCCGGCTACGGTTGCTCCAGTCTGAGATACTCCAAGTGTTACAGCATCGTCAAGCGCTGCAGGCCAGGGATCGTGGCGTCAATCAAGACAATCCTTACATGCACAAGACACTACCGTCACCATTCCTTCGGGATTTTGGTGGCTCTTTCAGAGTCTGGCGACAAGACATTGACCGGCGGCTGTGGGAGTGGAAAGAATGTGCACCGACGCAAGAGGATGCAGGGGTGCAGTTTTCGCCGCTGTTCTTTGAGCTGAACTACTGGCAAGCGATTATCATGTTGTACAGACAAAGTCTGAGTGTGCCACCAGTCCTTGCGGAAGAGCTTGCTGCGACCAACGAGGACGTGCAAAGCCCATCGATAGTGCAGCAGGAGGATCAAGAGGATGAGGAGGCAGTGTTTCTCAAGGTTGCCGAAGCAGGCCAAAAAGTTCTGAAGCTTTACAGAACGCTCCACCGAATTCATCTAGTCAACTACACTTTCCTGGCCACCCATCACCTCTTCATGGCTGGTAGGACATCTGAGACAAACGTTGTGTTACAAAGCTAAGTGCTGACAACACCCACAGGCATCTCTTTCCTTTACGCCATCTGGCATTCGCCAAGTGTTCGAAGCCAATTGGTGCGTATTTCAGTTTCAAGGTCTTCAGCTATGTCACACTTGCTAACTCCGCTGCACAGAGTCTTGATGATGTAGACTTCACCGTACTCGCAGCTACGTCCGTGCTCGACGACCTTATCGAAAAATGTCCGCCTGCAGAAGCATGCAGAGATGCCTTTGTCAGGATGAGCAAGGCGACCATCAAGATGTGTTTGTCGACTACCGGATTCGGTAATCGTGGTGGTAACTTCAGCAATGCACAGAACCGCCTAAACTCGATCGACGTTGCTGCGACAGAATCCATGCAGAACTTGAATCCTAACGCTCCATATTTCACCTCGAAACAGAACCTGAACTCTGATCAAAAACGGAGACCAGAATTCGATTATGATCTCCAAAAGTTATTCAGCGCTGAAGAGAGTGCGTCTCGACCTTTTGTGCAGTACAACAACATGTCGAGAATATCACCGGCTCAGCGTCAATCCCTGAACTTTCCTCAGCAAATGCCGATTCTGAAAGCGGAGCCCTCGAACTCGGTAATTAGTCCTCAGCAATATCCACAGTACCCAACCTCTCAAGCTTCTTCAACTCGCACATCACCAGTGATGGCGACTCAGACTCCTCAAAATTATCCACAACAAACTTCACCTGGCCCGTATGGCGCCAATATACCGAATTCTAACACATACTCGAACTTCGCAAACCAGATCTCAAACCAGTATCCAGGCATGAGCCCATTCAGCGACCTCGACTTTTTGGACACGTTCCCGCTTGGACAGAGCAACCAAGGCACTGCGATGGAAGGGCAGGCTCATGATGCAGCCTTTACAGACTTCAATATGGATTTTGGCATGGGCTGGGATGGAAGTTTGCCTGCTGGTGGCTTCGGGGAGGAAAGCGGCGGTGTCGACTTATTTGATGGATTTTTCTTCGGTGGGCAGCAGGGTTAAAAAGCATTTATGCGGATCCAGCGATCGGTTCAGTGCGTTCTCCGTTTGTTCATGTTACGATACCCGAGCGTCATTGATTCTACGGCTTGGGAAAATCGATTATGAAGCAGAGATATGACTCAAAATCAATTAACAACGCATCTAAATCGCTCTCCCGTAGAACCTGCAGTTGTGGCTAACTAAAGAAGCTGAATGGCTAGGTGGTGAGACCAAGTCATGAGGACGTCTGTTGTTGCGTTTCAACGCGAGATTCAAAGAAAGCCGGAATGTAATGTCATAATCGTTTCCATCAGGCAAGGCTTCTTACTACCTTAAGGTCAAGTCTCTCTAGGTACTTTGGTGGGAATCGCCCATGGGTATGTGTGCACTGGTTATCTACTGTTGTCAGGCCATCAAATTCACACCTTGGCTTCCCGTATCATAATCTAAATAGATCAGCGGGCATCTTGCATGTACATCGTGGTTGACACCTACCGTATCGACGGGAAACCGTTTCGTAATACCAAAAGGACGAGTATCAAATCCAATATTACCGACAATCTTAAACCCAGCTTTCTCATATGTTCGCACCCCTTCATCCGTCGCATCGACATATGTCAAGCAACCTATTCGATCGGCCTCTTCCAGGGCAACGTCCAAGAGCGCACTCCCAATACCCTGTCTGTGATACCTCGGATCAACCAACAGCATTAGAACCTCAACGGCCGGTCTTGCCCCAACATAGTCTCGGTAACACTCCTTGAATTTCTTGCCTATCCCCCTCCAGAGAGCCTCATTTTGCTCTGGCGCGAACGCTTCAAAACTCGGGGTTTCGTCGTCCAGTTTCTCCTGACTTACACCATCGGGATTAGAGACGTAGACAAGTGCGCCGAGCATTTGATTGCTGGACAGATCAACGGCCCGGTAGGCGTGTACGTTAGATTTTGAGATCCATTTGGCGCGTACGCGGGACATGAGCTCGTATGATGAATCTGAAGGCGGCGAGGTGAAGAAGATGTCTCCGGCTGCTTTCTCGAACGCCCGATAATGGACCTTCACGAGCTCGAGGCAGTCCGACTCAAGGAGTGGTTTGATCTCGTAAGACAGTCCGGAGGACCCCATTACTACGAGTCAGGAAGGCTGAGATAGTAAGAGCAGCAAATGGTTGTTCGAAGAATAAAGTGATATCCTTCACCTAGGGTGAGTCATAGCACATTATGTCGTTAGGGCGCAAGTTGGATTGAGGTCCAAGGCAATCTGAGGTAATGACGGCTACGATCGGCGTAATGATTCAGTGGCATCAATTCCTTCGTAAGAGCGCTCATCGGACCGTTTCAAAGACATCTTGACATTGCATGAAGCTCACTACTATCTATCTGTTGTAGATGTTCGGGTACAGAAACACATAGAGATCAATTTAGCTCTGGCAATGTCCCACAACTTGTGAATTGCGCGATGCTGAACGAACATTCAGCTCGGCATAAGTAAGCTGTGGCTAATATTCTTCCTCCATTGACAAACGAGTCTCACATGGCAAAAGGTGAAGACGACGTATACTGAGGAGGTTTCTTGACAAGTTCCAGAGATGCACAAAAGGTATCAAAGATGGCAAAGCAGAGATAAAACAAAACACAAAGGAGAGGTAGGTTTTGGCTACTGCATGTATTAATAGGCCACAGAGCTCACTATTCTCGACCCTCTGACGAGTAAAGTAACGACAAGTGGGTGGGAAGGAGCGGAGTGGTGGTTGAAGGAGCTAATGCGAGGCATTGTCGTTGAAGAGCTCGCGATTTGTCTACAAAGGCGTTGAAGTCCTTTTATCGCCCATCCATATAGTCACATCATACCCTCCCCTTCAAGCCCAGAAACTAACTCTGCAGCCGAAGGCAAACTGACCGGACCGTTCAGAATCCCAGAAAGCGGCAACTGAGGGAACAGATTGGAAGGGGCCGCAACGACCGCCTCGCGGGTCGTTGATGATGTTGAATGTGGTGTCTTGAGCGCTAACATTGGATTGATGTGGAATTGGTCCATTGTCGTGATAGTGGTTGAGAGCTCAAAGACATTTACAGGGTGTTCCGCGCGCGAGGCTGTCGGCACTGCCACTGCTGGCGCTGGACGGATGTTCTGATCGGCCCAGTCGAAGATGTTCCGGCTAAGAGTGATGGGCCCTTGTTCTTCTGATGTGGGCGTTACATCGCCCAAATCCGAGAAGATGTTTAGTTCATTAGCCGGAGCTGTAAGCAGTCTTGGGAACGGTTGTTGCTGTGGTGGCGCACTGACTTCCTGAACTGCGCTCGCAGGAACCTGCGTTCCAGAATGGTGCACCACTGAAGAAGGTCGGCCTACGGAATCGACCGAGCTGCGATCTTCGCTGCTCTTGTCTAGTTCCCTCGAAAGTCCATCTTTCTGCTTGAACTTGTGGCCAGTCTCGATGAACTTGTTTGGGAACTTATTTCGGAATCGATCTCGAAGATCAGTCCTGCTCCTCGATGTGAGACCCAGATCAGGATCACTCTGTATCTTCGTCCATTTCGCTCCGTATTTCTCGAAGCCGCGAAGAATTGCATCATCCTCCTCAGATGTGAATCCCCGGCGCATTCTGCGCTGAGCTTTAGGGAATGGTCCTTCGATGCCCAGGCGTGCTAGTTCGTCTGGTAGCTTGTGCTCGAATTTGCTGGACTTTTCTAGTGGCTGACCCTCATTGCTCTTCTTGCGCCTTGGTTTGTGGATACTTTCATCACAAATCGCTTTCGGTGGGCTCTTTGTTGGCGGCTTCTCTGTGCTGCCAACCTTACGATACTCCTCCGGGCAGCAAGTTCGAAAACGGTCCTTGAGATCGACTGCAGTGCGGTTGTGGAATTTATACTCGGGACACTCTAGAATCTTCTTCCAATTCCCGATGCCGAACTTGGCCACCCCGCGCAGTAGATCGGACGTTTCCTCCTCGTCCCACGTATGCCTCACTCGTCTGTTCTTGACATTCTGTGCAATCTTGGTCGCAGCTTCCTTCCGTGTGGCCGCTGGCTCTGCTGGCCGTTCCTTCTCGGCCCACAGATCATGCTCGTGAGCCTGCTGATGCTTGTGCTGGTGCTCTTTGACATGTTGCCTTTCTCTAGGCAGCACCTTATCTATCGAGCCCCGTGGTCCCTCCGTTGTCATAGGCGGGATCAGGCCAGCATCAGGTGGAGGCTCGTGCAGCGGAACGAGCAATGGCGGCAGAAAGTGCCGTTTGTTGCTCTTCTGTTTCGCTGCTGGCGATGGCTTGGGGAGCGTCCTCAATCCTGGGGGCTCCAGCTTCCGTCTCTTACGGTCGTCCTGCCCTTCTATATCGTCCGTCCTCTCCACTCGCTGCGCATGCTTCACGACCGGCGAGGCTTGGTTGAGCACCTCAGCTATTGGGGCACCCGACTTGGCTGAGCGCTTCACGGGCAAGTCCGCGTGCGGACTCGTGTGTAGCTGGATTTGTACCGGAGCATGGCTGTGGGCCGATGCCACAGGATGAATCGCAGCCGTCAGCGCCTGCCAGTCGATCTCGGGCAGGGTCAGGCTGTCGATCTCGTTCGTGTAGGGCCTCGCATCCAACAGCTGGTCCTCGTGCAGCGGTCTGATCGCTGGCAGCGTCGTCGAGGGGAACACTGGCTTGCCGACCACGGCGGCATGCGTCTCAAAGGCCTCATGGTGGGTCTGCTCGTCGAGGAGCAGATTCGAAACCTCCATGGTGCCCCTCACTGCTTTCCATAGCTTGATGAATAAAGTCGGCCATTCACGTGTGCTGGTGTCTGAAGTTCGACTTCGCGAGAAGTCAAATGCGGTTGCAGGTTCGTCGACGGCTGTCCGTTGCGGGATAAAACGCTGTGTCCGCGGGCGTCGTAATCGCACAGCCCAATCGCGGGCCTGGGCGTGCACTCGGCTTGGCAGGCGGCGGAGTCCAGCCTGTTCGGACAAAGGACCCCCCCACAACCCTTCAGCGGAGTGTGGCTCTCCGTATGCAACCCATCGTCGGACGCGCATTCTAATCACTTTTGTGCATAATTTCTGTGGGCATCAAAGTCATGGGATGCTTCGAACACTTGCGAACGTCATAAGGTCAAACTTCAGAATGGCTTCTGCGCCAGCTCCTCGAGTGCCCATCCCACGCAATGGCGTCGACTATCGTGGTAAAATTGTGCTTGCGCCTATGGTGCGCTCAGGCGAATTACCTTCGCGGTTGATGGCGCTGAAGTACGGCGCAGATTTGGTATGGGGTATGTCTTTTATGCTAAAAACGTCCACCATACGGAACAAGACTGATTGGGTCGCAGGTCCAGAAACCATTGACAAAGCCATCATCGGCACGGAGCGCCACGAATGTCCAGACACCGGCACAGTCTACTGGTCCCGCTTCCCATCCAATGGTGTCAAGAATCCCGCTCTCAATCCAAAGAACAAGGAGTCGGTGATATATAGAATACACCCTGAGCTCGAAAGCAAGAAGCTCATTTACCAAATCGGGACTGCGAATCCTGAACTAGCTGTACAGGCAGCAACCATAGTGGCAGGCGATGTCGCAGGTATCGATGTCAATTCCGGTTGCCCGAAACCGTTTTCAACATCTGGCGGCATGGGCGCGGCGCTGATGAGCACGCCAGACCTGCTGGTCTCAATCCTGGAGGCGTTAGTGAAAGAGGTCGGAGAGAAGTTCGAGATCGGCATCAGCGTGAAGATACGGGTCTTCCCTGAAGCTGAAAGAACGGAGGCGCTCGTGCGGCGACTGGTCAAGACGGGCATCACGGGCCTCACTGTGCATTGTCGGACAAGGGACATGCGACCGCGGGAAAGAGCCATACGGCAACAGTTGAAGATGATCGTGGACATATGCCACGAGGCAGGCGTGGCATGCCTCATGAACGGCGACGTGTACAGCCGCGACGAGGCTATAGAGCTCATGAAGGAGTACGGTGCAGACGGAGGTATGATTGCGACAGCTGCAGAGAAGAATTCCAGCGTCTTCCGTGCAAAGGCTGATGGGGGTCTCGCACCATGGAAAGAAGTTGTAAGGCACTACATTGAGGCAGCAATGTCTGTGGATAACCGATGGGGTAACACGAAGTTCTTGCTCGCGCAGCTCGTACCAGGCAAGGACGACAAGTACATTGGTATGCAGCAGTGCAAGAGCCACGTACAGATGGTAAAGGCTTTGGGCTTCGAAGAACTCCTGGAACTGGCAGTACGTGCTGACGCTCGACTGGGTCTGGATCAGCCTCTGATCACGAAGTCCATGAAGCGTGCTGCGGCGCGAGAGCATGTCAAAGAGGAGAGTAAGAAGGCCAAAGTTGAGGTAATAGAGGCTACGGAGAAGAACGAGCCACCAATTGACACTATCAACGGCGCTCAAGCAGCAGCAATTGCTGCATAACATTCGGCAAGACACATCACGAGCGGGATCGCCGGGTTGGGGGGATATAAACCAAGCATTTCATGGGCGTCCAGATAGCATTAGATATGGGCACGAAGCCTGCTCCATACTCAACTTAAATTAGACACAGGACCGTAGACCTGTAATTCAAATAGTGTGGGAAGATTTCCGATATCTGCAGATCAAACCCAGTCGCCTTCGGGAACGATCTCGCATAACTTATACGTAATGAGGCTCTCGCCTGTTCTTGCTTCCTCTTCCATCGCTCGGGTGCAACAAATCCCCTATCTCTGTACTTTCGCGCATAACTCGTCTCGCCTCTCCCTCATTGACATTCAAGTCCTCCTTGATCAACACGGTGGCAAGCTCTGGCACGAGCACCTCTTGAACATACGCCATAGCTCCTTGCGCGCTCATAACATTATCAGAAGCAGCACGACTTCTTAGCTCTCCCGCAAACGCCTTGGATATGTGATTCGTGATGAGGTCGTGCCCTTTCGTTCCGTAATACCCCACTCCCAGATTGCCCAATTCGTCGTTTTTCAGTTGCTGGAGCAGGTTACGGCTTTTGCCTGACTTGAGGCGGTCAGCCATTAGTCTACGAAAGTGGAGGCGATCAGCATTTTCGAAGAAACGTTTGACTGTTCGGTCGTGGCTTTCGAGTCTGTTAGAAAAGTCATCCCAGTCTATGTTGGGGTATTTTCGAGTCTTCCACGCAAGTCTGGCATCTTCGATCTGGTGTCTCTGGCAAAATCGCCGTTGCTCCTTGAAGCTCGCGGTCAGACTCAATGTATCTAGCAGACTTCGCGGCAGCATCTTGCCACAACGCATGGGACAGTCTCCTTGATCAGGTACCCGGGCTGCGAGCTCTTTCCTTCTCTGCTCCTCCTTGTCGAGTTTCTCTTGCTCCTTTCTAAGTTCCTCGGGATCGATGTCGTTGATGGCTTGCGTTAAGGTAGGTACAGCCTTGAACTTTCGACTTTCCTGACTCGACACAGGTTCGTTGTCTGCCTTAAGATGCTCCTTTCTCGATCTCCGCCTTGTGGGCAGAGTACTGATATCTTCATGCTCAGACAGGTCCACAAGATCTTGGGCACCTTCATAAGCGCCTTCAGATTGTTGAGAGGGACTACTTTGCGTGTTGCTCGATTTTGGAGTCGGCAACTGCTCTAGAAATGGCTTGGGCATTTTGAGGGCTCTTGATGTTCTTTTTTTGTCGTCGTCAGGCTTCCCGTCAGATAATTTGACCAATGCAGATGTCAAAGGCTTCCCATAGGTCCTTGCTTGTGGTTTCCGCATGTCCTTGGTCTTTTTTGGTCGCTCAAACTCGCCAAAGATGCTCAATTCTAGTGAAGGAGCATGTCTAAGTTTGTTTTGTGGGCGAGCATCGTTGCTCCCATCTAGATGGGAAGCCTCTTTCAGCCGCTTACTTCCTGCAAGTCGTGGGGAAGACTTTCGAGAAAACCCAAGTGATCGGCCATTCTTATCAAAAGATGATGGAATATCACCGGCAGAGTCGTCGTCGTCTGAGGCAATCGGGTCATGATTGACGTCAGAAGGAGACTCTCGATTTGTATCTACCCGTGATGGACTTGTTCTCCGCTTTTTGGCTGGTGGCCGCCCATCCGGCGCATTGGTCTTTTTGAAAGTTCCAGGAGATCCAGTGCGAGCATTTGGATGGAGCGGTTCAACATTAGCATTTCGAGATAATCCAACAAAGCGTCGCCGAACGTTCATCCTGCCCGGGATGGGTTGTAACTGGTATTCGTGATGGAAGACGCCACGCATCGCGCGACACGACCGAAATCGTCGAGATCGCGTAGTCACGTGATACGGTCCCAAAGCTCTCTTACGCATGTTGGGCGTACCTTCGTATGGCGCATCATGTTTCGAGGACACCTCGATGAGTGGAATAATGCAACGTTCTGATTTAATCAGTTTAAGGGTATCTATGCGACCTTCCTACCAACGTTGCCTACACCAACGCCTTTTATGCTCAATATAATTGCATCTGCATCAGCCTCGTCACCAGCGTCGCGAAGACCCCAGCCTGACAAACCGAACTCTTTGAAATCTCTTGCAAGCTGTATGATGTCCTCAGAGCCTAATACTTGTCTCGCCAGCTGTAACCGGCCAACATCCTCCGATCCCAAAGCCATGAGAGTGATTAAACTAGGCGCGGCTACACTTGTGGCGCACCCACCTTGCTCGACAACCTCTAACAATTGGTATGCGGCCTGTTTGCCGATATCTTCTGGAGGAACGCCGCCGTTCACAGGCGAAACGGCGTCGGCTGAGTATCGCATACCAGTTGATGTCTCAGCTACCAGACTCAGACCAAACCCTATACCAAGCTTCTTCTTTGCCCGTGGATTCGATTTCTCGGGTGCAGGCACAAATCCCGCATTTGTGTTCTCCGAAAATATTCGCGTGTCTGCCACAAATGGATTCAGAACTCCTCTTGCTGCTTCTATCATCCGCGCATTGTTCGCCCCAGCGACCCCAGTAGCATATGCTACGCCTCTGATGTTCTTTATTCTTCCGGGATTCAACAGGTGTATCGTCTTGGGTAATCGAACCTGGTGGCCAAAAAGCAAATGCACTTCTCCTGCACCGCCTCTGCCATCCGGTCCCGCATTACTTCGCTGCGCTGTCCGTATCTCAAGCTTATTCATTATGCCAAAGTGCTCATACATCGGCAGAACAGCCGTACGCATCGTGTCCACGCTCACGTCTCCCTTCTCTGTCGCACTAGTTATCACTCCAGGCCCCGTAAAGCGCACATTAACGTTTGCTACTGAGAACGGTGCCAGTATACACAGCGGTAGTAAGAACCAGCTCACGCCTCTTTCAATCGTCGCGGGTAGCTCGTGCCGTATCTCGCCTCCAGCATTTGCACCGTACCCGGCTGAGCTACCCTTGATCAAACCGGGCCGGTAGAGCAATTGTGTGCCCGTTTCTGAAAAGACGAATTCAGAGCCATTGGTTATGGCATCGAGAAGGCGGCAAAAGGAGATCTCGTGAGGTGCGAGGCCGGGGTTTTCCACACTGCTAGAACGAATCTTCGAGATGCGGATGGGTTTGCCGGTCAGTGTGGAGAGCACGAGGCGCTGTGAGAGATGACGGTGACCTGTGAAGTGTACTGGTCGTTGCGCTGAGGTATCCATGTCAGTTGCTGAGAAGTGTTCTGCTTAGAACGCTGACCAGATGTATGGATGCAGCATCAGAAAGTCGCCAGGAAAAAAGTTCGAGATACGAGTCATGTTGCATCGTGGCCCACCAAAAATGCATGACTAGCACCCGATCTCTGTACAGTTTGCGGCGGCCTCACTATGGGAACATTCGACGGTGAATTAACATGTGATAGCCTGCTGGACTAAAGAAATGTCTGATTTGTACTCATACTGGTGGAATCCATATCAAGAACACATCAAATACGATTGTAGAAATGCCATTTAGTACGACAATGCCGCTTCTAATATTCGCTAATGCTTCAAACCAACACCGCGAAAACAAGTACACACGGACATGCCCGATGGTCCGCGAGGGTATCCAGCCGAAGGAATATCAACACAGGTTGCTCCTCCAAAGCAGAATTTTTTGCGCCATTCCGTTCCATCTGGTCCATCGACGCCAAAGTCTAGATAAAGTTGAGAAAAGTGTTCGTACATCCATTGTCTCATTCAACGTTTGCCATCGCTGGTGCTCGTCTCGTCCTTGCCTTTGGAGGGACTTGTCCATGCCTTGTAAGAGTCGCGTACCCTATCAATGAGTGCTTCCCAGTAGCCTTGATTGAGCTTGTAACTCAAATTGCGGTAGTAGTACATCTCTTTCCAGCAGTCTCTGCCCCATTCACAACCTGCCATATTGACCAAGAAGTCTCGATCTGCCTCATTGTAATGAAACCTTGCATTGACGCCGTCGTCGCCGCACGCAGCGGGTGGAAAGCTGTTTATCTTCCTCTGAGGAATAAAGCCAACGTGTGATCGAATCCACGGCTGATTCCTGTACAAATACTCCAATGCATCCTGCTCTTTGTGCTCCCATTCCATATGCTTTTGTTCGTAGTGGACAGGATCCCACCACAGATCTAGCAGTCGATCTGTCCATTGACTGCGCCTCACGAAGAAAGAGCCAAGATTGAACCCACCGCAGTCTTGCGGTAAAATCAGGTTCACGGACTCCGGTCGGCCGTCGCCAATTGGGGAAAGGGATTCGTCGTCGAGATGGGCGTCTGTTGGAGGATGCGTTACGTTTAGCGGGTTGTAGACATTGATATCCCGATAAACGTTGCCCATGATATCGTTGAATAAGTGCCGCTGCAGTGAGTACGATGGTTCCATGATAAAGGTGTTCAAGTCGAGCCACCAGAACCTATGCTCGTCAGTCAAACGCGTTCACGTTTCGCCAGAAGGGAGACATACCATTCTGCACGCGGGTACTTTCTCATAGCTGTCCTCATGACATCAACCTTCTCCCAGCTTTCTCGCCACTCATGGGCATAGCGCTTCTTGGTGGTCATGTCCACAATCTCCAGCTCATATCCCCATCTCTTTGCATAGTTCTTCTTGTTCTTCACACTGTCTCTTTCAATAGCCCATTCTCGTGGACCTTTCCACTCCGTGACTCCACCCCCAACATTCGCCGCAAGTATAATCACAAACCGCTCACCGTCGCCGAAAGATCGATCTCGAAACTCGCTTAATGCTTTGGTCGATCAGTATGCAGAAAGTAAGGATAAGAAAGTTGCCTTGAACTCACATGGAAGGTTCAGTAAAGATATGACGAATAGAAAGAGCAGTGCAATGGCTAGTCGCTGCCTGAACCTCCAAATTACTCTGCCGAAGAAAGCAAACACTTGATAGGGATTGCTCAAGGCGGGCCGTCCTCGACCTAGCTTCTCCTTGTCGGAGAAATCCCGCGCGTTGAAGTAAGGCAGCTTATTCGAGAACCGCCGAAAATGCCTCGTGAAGCCTTGGTTCTCCCGTGGCTTGAAAGCTCTGATCTGTGCGCTCTTTGCGGATGCCGTCGCCCATGTCACATTGGCTGCGCTGCCATTGATGTATGATCTTGTCGGACTGCCTCTCCTGCTTGTGCCTTCATTAGGTATGGTGAGACCTGGGCTTGCCCAGCCGCCGCCGCTTTGTGGAGACGGGGAGCGCGACAAGGACATGTCGCTGCCCGCGGACACAGGCGTCCCTGGGATGGTAGAGAGAATGCGGCTGGCGCCAGCGCTACCAAAGGTGCTCGATGTTGTGCCCAAGTCTGATGGGGGGATATGTGGAGCCTTGCTGGTTGCTGAAGAGCGCCGTCGGTGATTGTCCTGCGGGATCTGGGACGTTGGGGAATCCAGGCTGGGCAATAGGTGATGAGAGACTCTTTAGGTGATGTGTCGAGATCCTGTATCATGCGATTGTTGCGCGTTGCTAGTGAGGGCTGCGGAGGGCTAACTGCGCTTGCGTAACTGGCAATAGCAATTGCGAAAAAGGTATGCAGGCTCAGGAGTTGAAGATACAAGCCAAAGGACACAGATACGCCTGGAAAGATGGAAGGCGTGCCCTCAGGCAAATGTGCTGTGTTACCGTTACACTCACCAGGTGTTCAGTTCACGGATTGAGAGGGTCCTTGCCGCTCAGCTCTCAATAGCTCGTGATGAGTTCTTCGAAAGAAATCGTCGCTGGCTTTGCCACGATCGATCAATATAATTTAAATGAGGCTACTAAAAGCTACAACAGTTGCGTGAGAGCCTTAGAGACCATCCCGAAAAGGAGGCATGCAGCAAGGTGTTGTCACAACAGCGATCGTCAAGTTGACTTTGGGTGTGTCACCAAGAAGATACCTACGCAAGCCCGCCGCCGTTTCTAGGCGTTTTTAGCTCACTTGAGCTATCAAATCCCTGCGAAAATCTCCTAGGCTGCGCCTCTACCATCTTTATCAATTCTCTGATAGTCTTGATGAACCTATAACTGCTCTTTGTCGTGCGATGTTCCTGAGACTACTGCTCAGCTTGATCCTTCGTCGGGTTCAAAGCAAAGTGTGACAGTATCCGCACTGATCGGGGTTCAAGACTCCGCGCGTTGTCCTTCGCTTGTGATTGATGGAAGCCTAAACCGCAATATCTTCACTTTTCAGGATGCTTCTTGATGTGCGAAGGGGAAGGCAGTCATATGAAGAGGAGCATCGCCCTTTTTAGGAAATTTGCCCTTAAATTGTGCCCTCCCTCTCTCTCTCTGTATGTCTCATGGCAGTACGGAGGTACCTGGCATCGCAATCGAAACAAGGCCGGGTGGGGCCATGCAATCAAATCTAAGATATCCATCCCTGTTCGTAAAGAGGCGCTTAAGTTCACTTCAAGTTGAACAACCACATCCAACCGTTCGCCAGCTGCCACACATCTGATCCGGCTCTATTTTGGCCAATTTCACCATGTTACGCATGACGCCTCGATGCAGCAATTTGGCGCCTGGAGGCTCGGTTCAATGCGGCTCCCACCTGCCAGCCTGGATGGACGAGAGTGCTTGTGCACCAATAGAGCCGCACAACCACATGGCAATGGGAGCGAATCAAATGCTTGAGACACTGAATGATATTGAGAACCATCTCCACCGCTGAAGCCTGAAGCGCCCTTCTATGTGGTAAAACGGGTGGCCAGACTCTGTCTGGATGACGATCACAACCGCAATCTTCGCTGACGATAGCAATATTTTCTCTTCAACACCTCTTGCTCGCAGGCGAGCTACATTCCTTTTCCGCATAGACTTCCTGCTATTATTCTGCATGTTTTTGGATTCATACCATCTTGCATTTCTTTGAACTCCGCCTGTCTGGATACAATATCGGATTTCGTGTCGTGGATGTCTCCATAGCAACTCGCGGCAGATCTGCTTCTTGACAACCTACATTCCAGTAACATGCATTTGCGTCGATAACACCTTGAACAATACTTCCCACTAGAATCGTTGCAATGCCTACCCATATGGACCATAGCGAATCCAATACTGAATTCACCGTTAACGTTGTAATCACGAACAAGGCGCAAAACAACACACGAAGATTTGACGATTACCACGACGTAGCCACGCCACCTCCATATGAGTCGGTTCGATACAAGCCGACGTCGACAGAGAAGACGAAGAACAGTACACGGAAAGAATGGGATGCCGTTGCCGCCCGCATTGCAACAAGAACATCAAGTGCCCGGAATGCTGCGAGGCGGTTGAGCAACAATTACAACTCCGCTCGCATTGAAAAGATTAGCACCCGTCGACACAAGCCCGCTGGTCTTTCTATCGACACTAGTGTCGCTCGTCCACGTGGTCTGCCGAAACAAGTATTTCCCAGGGAGCCTAGAAAACAGCAAGCTGGTAGCTATACCAAGCTCGTTGATGATGGAACGAGGCTTGCTGCGACAAGACTACAGCGCAATGTCGAATCTCAAGCTCAGCCTGTCAGCAAGTTCAGTCCTGAGACGCCTACCATTCTCATCACTCCCGCCCTCGCTAGTCGCGCCTCCCCCGAGCAGAGGGCGCGGGTGGCCTCCAGCATTTACTCACGACTAACGTCTGGAGCCACGCCCCCCACCCAGGCAGGTGACGTTCCACCTTTGCCACAGAATCTCCGTTCGCCATCTGTAGGAGTCCGTAAGAATTTTGCGTTTGCAGTTTGGAAGGGCGTCCTTATCACGTCCCACCATCCTCGTGAGCGATGGGGTGATAGAAAGAGAGTGGAATCAGCCGTCATCCCCTCTTGAGTTTGTCCAGACTGCAGTTCTGATTCTCGAAGATATTGATCTTCCTCAAACAAAGTAGAGTTCGATGTTATCCGAAGATGCTTTTTCTCGTCGAAGTCTTCCTCGAAAGCGGTACCGCACGACTCTCTTAATTTTTTGTCCTCATGTACAGTATGAAAAGACTTGTCGGCAGTGTTTGCTACGAATGGATGGTTTTTTTTTAAGTAGCTCTGGGAGATTCTGTGGCAAAGGTGGAACGTCACCTGCCTGGGTGGGGGGGCGTGGCTCCAGACGTTAGTCGTGAGTAAATG
>Ga0181470_100078_pt2 | contig 19013 bp, 17 predicted proteins | sample InSIn5SAF170_FD_119082 | JGI IMG/M metagenome (GOLD analysis project Ga0181470, IMG submission 119082) | Clean room microbial communities from NASA Spacecraft Assembly Facility at Jet Propulsion Laboratory, Pasadena, California, USA -... ...
TCATTTTCTGGAATAATAAGCGTAATCAAATAACAGGTACCTTTAAACCAGTCCAGAGAGACTGACAAGGAAGCGGATAAGGATGCAGGAGATAGGCAACATTTAGCCAACAATATAAGAGGGAGTAGAAGAGTCTTTTCTACTCCCTCTTTTTTTTTTCATTTTTTTTATAACTTGAGAATACCCGAAATAAACATAGACAGATTGTTGGTTTTATGGGATTCTTAATGTAGACTAGACGTGTCGAATAAGAAGGGTTGAGAGTGGTGATGAAAATGAAAGTGGGATATGCGCGCGTATCGAGCATGGACCAGAACCTGGACCGACAACTGGTGGAGATGAAAAGAGCGGGAGCAGAGAAGATTTTCCAGGAGAAGCTGTCCGGCAAGAGCATGACGGACCGAGTGGAACTCCAAAAGGCACTCCACTTCCTCCGGGAGAAGGACGTCCTGGTTGTGGAATCCTTGGACCGTCTGGGACGCAACTACGACGAGATCATCCAGATTATCCAACAGTTGGATCGGAAGGAGATTGGCCTGCAGGTGTTGAATATGCCGATCCTGAACCAAGATATGGGAGATCCAAACCTCCAGAAGATGATCCGCAACATGATTATCCAGATCCTATCCTGGACCGCCCAAAACGAGCGTGAGGAGATTAAACGTAAGCAGCGGCAAGGAATCGCAATTGCTAAGAGAAAGGGGCATTATAAAGGCCGCCCCGTGAAGTATTCCGCCAACGCTAAAGACCCTAAAGACCGTATGACCTACCACGTGATCGTGAATAAGTTGAAGAGAGAAGAGCCAATTAAGAAGATTGCAGAAGACACTGGCGTAACCCGGGATACGGTATACCGTATAAAAAGAGAAATTTAGATTTATAAAGATGGATTAACCATTTAAAACATATAAGTTAGTACTTTGGATCAAGAAAAACGAAAGATAGGAATGAGATTAATCAATGGCGATAAATGAAGAAATCATTAAACCACTGGAATTTGAAGAAAAAGTTAAAGCAAACGAACGTATAAAGAGTTTGGAATACATACAGAGTCTTATAGAAATCGCTCAATTAGAGAGACGTACAGAAGATGTAGAAAGCCTAATTGAAATTAAACATCTTATAAACACCAAAAAATATGGATTAGTTTGGGAAGAACATGTTGAAGATGTAGAAGAAATAATGAAAAAAAACATCCCTCTTTTTAAAGAGGATGAGGATAAAATGTTTGTAGATGCTCCCCAAGATAAATCATTTAACTTTTTGTTAGAGGGGGATAATCTACACAGTTTACACCTACTGGAAAAGACCCATAAAGGTCAAATTGATGCTATTTATATAGACCCTCCATACAACACTGGCGCTAAAACATGGAGATACAATAACGCTTACGTTGATTCTCAAGATACTTTTAAACATTCAAAATGGATTTCATTCATGAACGCTCGACTAAAAATAGCAAAAGAACTTTTGAAGGATACAGGTATCATTGTAGTAACTATCGATGATTATGAAATAGAAAACCTTACATTGTTGATGAATGAGATATTCGGAGAAGAAAATCACTTAGGGACAGTAGTAATCAAAAGTAATCCGCAAGGTCGTTCAAGTGTCACAGGTTTTCAAGTTTCACATGAGTATGCTCTTTTCTATGGCCGAAGAAATTCAAAATTAGGAAGAATTAAACGAAATGAAGCTCAAAAATCTCGTTACAACGAACTAGATGATGATGGACCTTTTGAATGGAGAAACTTTAGAGCACAATATAGCACTGAGTCTCCAACCATGGTTTATCCAATCTACGTTAAAAAGGATTTAAGTGATTTTAGAGTACCTGAACTTGAGTGGATTGATGAGAAAAAAGAATACCTAGTATTAGAAGAGCAAACGGAAGATGAAATTGTTACATGGCCAATTGATGCCGAAGGTAGAATGAGAACTTGGAAGTGGGCCATAGATACGGTAAGAGACTCAAAAGATAAAGATATGGGAGTAAGGTTAGACCGCCAGAAAAATCCAGCGGTTTATTACAAAGGACGTATGACTAATGAAGATATGCTTCCTTTCACATTCTGGGAAGCACCTGAATATTCAGCCTCAACATTCGGTGCAAATCTCTTGGCTAATATCATCGGTAAGGGTAAATTTAATTACCCTAAGTCATTACATGCTGTTGAAGATTCATTGAGAGTTGCTACCGGTAATAATAAAGATGCCTTGGTACTAGACTTTTTCGCTGGATCTGGAACAACTGGACATGCTGTAATGACGTTAAACAAGGAAGATAATGGCAATAGAAAATTTATTTTAGCGACTAACAACGAAAATGGAATTGCTGAAAAAGTAACATATGAAAGGCTTATAAATATATCTAAGGGAGTACCTGGCAGAACGAAGCATGAAGAAGTAGTATTTGAAGAAACTGTTAATATGAGCCAACTTAAGAGTTTCTTGAAAAAGCCAGAGAAGCTGAATGAACTATTGGAAATGGCAGAACTTGCTAAAATCAAATTTGAGAAGCAAAACTCTGATAAAGAAAAAGTATCTGCTAAAGTTCAATTTAAAGATGGAATTTTAAAAGTCCTTGGTTCCTATTATTCTGAGCACAAATTTGAACCACTTCCAATGAATCTAAAATACTTTAAAACAGATTATATAGAAAAAGATAATGAAGAGATGGAATTTGAATTACTTAATAATGTTAAAACATTAGTGGAGCTTCAAAATGGTATAGATTTAAGCTCTTCAGCGATCGATATCATTTTAGAGTTATCTGAAATTGATGAAAGAGATTTCGAAGGCGTAAATACTATCTATATTAGAAGACAAGTTCGTGTTGTTCTTACGCATAAGCAAGAAGAGAAGCTTAATGGTATAAAGCTAATTGATATTCCTGACAGCTTCTTTGCAAAAGAAATGAAGGAGCTGGGACTGTGAATATAACATTAGCAGATTTTCAAAATGCAGCAGTTACAAAGTTACAAGATTATTTTTTCCGTTCTAAGAAAAAAAACATTATATTCTCAGCGCCCACAGGATCTGGAAAAACTGTAATGATGATTTCCTTAATGGAAGAAATAATAAAAAATAATCCATATGAGTTTGACTATTCATTTGTGTGGTTAACACCTGGAAATGGAGAGTTAGAAGAGCAATCATGGGCAAGTGCTTCTGAGAAATCAACATTATTGAATTCTCGTTTATTACCAGATGCACTACTAGATGGTTTTAAGGGCAATGATGCTACCTTTATCAACTGGGAATTGGTAAAAAATGATACAAAAAATATTGCCTTGAAGGATGGAGAGCAGCGTAACCTAGATGCTGCAATTGTTGAAGCAAAAGATAAAAATATACATTTTGTAGTAATAGTTGATGAAGAACACAGAAATCAAACAACTAAAGCTCAAAAAGTTATCAATCGCTTTAATGCAGATAAAATTATACGCGTTTCAGCAACTGCAAAGAGTTCCGGTTCTCACTTTGATCATGTTGAAGTTTCTGAAGATGATGCAATTGCTGAAGGGATGATTGTCAGAAGAGTAGAGCTAAACTCTGGAATTGTTGAAGGTGATGAATTTGCCAGTTCAAATGAATATTTCTTGAAGCTCGCTGATGAGAAAAGAATACAAATAAAAAAAGCTTACGCAGATGAAGGTTTAAACATCAATCCATTAGTTCTTATTCAGTTTCCTGATGAAAAAGGTAAAGATGACAGTTCTTACATGATGGAACGTGGTGAATTAATTAGAGAAGTAGAAAATTATTTGAAAAATGAGTTGCAGCAACAAACTGAAAATATAGCCAGATGGTTATCAGGAGATCACTTTAATACTAAAGATGTTGAATTGCCTGATAGCGAGGTAAATTATCTATTAATGAAACAGGCTATTTCAACAGGCTGGGATGCTCCTCGTGCTAAAATACTTGTAAAACTACGTTTGAATACTGAGGCAATTTTCACTTTGCAGACTATTGGAAGAATTCGAAGAATGCCCGAAAGAGAGCACTATGATAATGAGCTTTTAGACAATGCCTTTATTTATTCTAATGATGAAAAGTATGTGTCGGAAGTAATCGGACAAGGTTTAGGACATAAAATTGCGACATATACGCTCCATTCTAATGCCCCAGATTTCGGACTACAATCATTAAAACCAAAAGAAAGTGGTCGAATTAATACTAGAATTGTTATTGAAAATCTCCATATGGAATTTGTTAATAAGTTTAAACTAACTACTGACATTGCTGAGAATAAAAGAATACTTGAAAATCATGGATGGGACTTCAGCCCCACAATTAAAAGAATAATTACTATTTCAGATGATTTGACTAAAGATATAGCTTCTAACGATTTCCAAACGTATACAGTAAGAGGACAGATTGACTTGAGAAAAACAAGATTTACACTTTTAGATCGTGAACAAAAGATTATGAAAGCATTACCTGTTTTTTCTCCTAGTGAAGTAAATGATATATTAACCGAACTATTTAGCTGGAAAGCTGCGGGAGCAGTCATACCGCCTTTGCTGCGATTAAATGACTATCAGTTGAGAGCCTTTATTATTAATAATTATTTAAGAATTGCAGAATTGGGACGTAATATGCAAATTGCTATTCAAACTGATCTGTTTGATGAAGCATTAGAAGAAAAATTTGATACTAATGATTTTTTACTTCCTAATTTTGAAATCTATGCAGTGAGTGAAAAGAATAATCCGATTGTAATGGATAAAAATGTTTATGTTGGATATACAACTGCTAATCATGTTAAACAAAGAAAAACTGAGAGAGCATTTGAAATTTGGCTTCAAAATTCAAAACATGTTATGTGGTGGTATCGATCACCAGACCGCGGAAAAAAATATTTCTCTGTCCCTGTTGGAACAAAAAAAGAAGGATTTTTTCCTGATTATCTAGTTAAAGGGTTTGATGGTAGAACATACATTTTCGAAGTAAAATATATTCAAAATCTCATTCCAAGTAATCCTCTCTACATGGAATATGAGCAAGATGCTCACCAAAAGTTTAATGCTTTGAAAAATTATATAAATGAAATAAAGTTTTCTGGAGATGCGAATTTTGGGTTTGTTCAGCCACGTTGGAGTGGTTCCGATAATGTAGAGTTTTTATACAACAATACTAGCTGGGATGCAGACATTAGAAACACAGATGTATGGAAATCAATTAATGAAGTTTTTAATAAGTAATTAATTAAAAAAATTACTTATTAGAATAAAAATTTGCTCAAAGTAAAAAAGAACGGCATGATTGCTTTTAAGCAACATGTCGCTCTTTTATTTTATATAGATAAAACTAGTCTTTACTCTAAAGCTTTTCTATCTTGCAAAATTTGTGAAATTTTACAATCAACTTTTACTACATGTAGAGAATTATTTACTTCTTCTTCAAATTCTTGTTTTAACATTTTAGCACTGAAACGGATGTAGAGAGTATATTGATAAGATTTTTCATCAAACATGTCATTGTAAACTAAACTAAGAACCGTATCGAAGTCAACAGTATCCCTCTCATTATATGCTTCTTTTTTTATAAGTAGATACGGAGGCACTGCTATCTTAATAGCAATTCTTTGTCCTGCTAGTATTTCTCCTATAAGTTGAGGTGTACTCGTAGCAGAGTATAAATTGTTCTGCTCCAACCAATCATTGTACTCGTAATCAACAACAAAACTTTCTATTTTAGCATTAGAAGTCTCGCCGCGTCCATTATTGGTAAATAAAAGCACAAAGGAAAACATGTTCTCTCTATAACTAGCATATGCGGGCTCTTCTTCCCCTATTGGATAAGTCACAGGTATACCTAATGATACTTCACGAGAAGCGATTATTTCTTGGGGAACTTCTACATCTGTTAATTCTAGTATAGGCTTAAATTCTATCGCTCTTTGCAAATTATCTTGTTCCTTTTGATATGAAATAGTAAGCCATACTCCTAATAGTGTGAGAAAGCCACCCAGTACAGCTCCATAAAACCCTAACCAATCCCCTGTATCTTCAGGCTTAATAATTCCATAGTCTGATGGAGTAATAAATAAATAGTAAAGACTAAATGGAGATATTATTAAAAAAAACACAGATATAATTGTATATAATAATTTTTTCTTGAAATTCGTAAGTCATCCCTCTATTCTGCCAGTTGTAAGGAGAATTGGCTTCAAAAATTAATTAAGTTGTACCTCATCTCTTTGTCAACTTCTCCCATTCCACAATTTTTTCCTCAAAAGTCTTTACATTTCTTCCAGGTGTAGGACTGGTAGAAGGTAATTTAATGAATTGAATTTCCGGGAAAGAATGAAAGCCAACGAGCATTTTAAAAGTATTATAAGCTTTGTTTCCGTTGAATCCCACTATATCTATGGATGAATACTGTTTGAAAAGAGAGTCAAAGTTATTAGGAATTTCTTCTGAAATAGCAGAGTCCAGGCTCCCTTCTCTTTTACAAGTGCGAATCACATCCCATAGTGCGATATGATTTTTTTTGTAAGAGAGAAACTCGTTCGGCGTAGTTAGCCAGTTCTTTTTCATTTAGAATCCTTGCCATGATTCTCCAAAAGTGGTTGCGGCCATTGGCATAGTATTGCTCTTTTTGAAGTGACTCTACTCCCGGCATGGATCCTAAAATAAGAAATTTTGCCTTAGGATCTATAATGGGAGATAGACCTATAATTTTTTCAGAATCCATTTATCTCACCTTCGTTATCTGGATTAACAACCTAGACAAAAGTATACTTTTCTACTTTTGTCTAGGTTATTCATATTTGATTTGTTCTTGACTCATATTTTGAAATGCCTGCATGCGCTGTTTCTCTTTTGCTAATATTTCTTTTGCAAAAGTTATAAAGCCATTTAAGTCTTGGCTTGCCAGTAATTCAATGTAGGTCGCCCTTGTTTCCTTCTCAATAATTAAGGGAGGTAAGCCCTCTTGAAGCAAGGAGTAGTTCATGATCATGCGTCCGGTTCGTCCATTACCGTCGGAGAACGGGTGAATCCGTTCGAACTGAATATGGGTATCAATAACGGCTTCTAATTTTTTTTCGTCTGTAGCAGCATGCTCCAACCGGTACTCCAAGTTATCGACCATTTGCTGGATAAGGAGTGGCGTTTCAGCGGGTGAAGCCGTCTGGAATTCCGCTCCTAAAATCATGTTCTCATTTTTCTTAAATTGACCTTTGTCATATTGCAGACGATCCGTCAGATCAGCATGGATTTCTTTAATAATGGCTACGGAAAGCTTATCGTTATTCTCCAAATGATCTAGCATACGGGCAAATGCCTGTTTGTGGTTGTCGATTTCATAAAATTCACGTACGGTTGCCCCACTGCTAACTGGGAGTGTGCCATTCACGATAATGGAGACGGTTGCTGGCAAAGAAATCGTATTGCCTTCTATACCCGATGAGTGGTGAGCTAGACGCACCAGGATATCGTCTAAATATTCTCTCGGTATTTTATTCAGGAATCCTTCCATACAATCCCCTTCTTCTTTTAAAATCCTCTTCACTTCTAAGGAAATCAGCTGAAACAAGCTCCCCCGAAGTGTTAAAGTGGTAAAGTGTTAAAATGTTATTTACCATTTTAACACTTTGTCTATTTTGCAGATTTCTTTTGGTGCCTTTTAACGTCTTTATCTTCATATATCTGAACTAAGTCTTCAAATCTCTTCAACTCACTATTGCTTAAATCTTCAATATACAGGTTAACAAATGTCTCTACCATTTCTTTTTGGCTTTCAGAATGCCCCATTGTAATAAGAGCAGCTATCTTATTACGTATGTGATTATCTACCCGTATATTTACTGGTTCTGTTATATAACTGGAGACTACTGCTTTTTCCTTTATAGAAGGTTCACTAGATATCTCCTTCTTCTCAATATCACTGCGATTAACTTGATTGTTTATCTCAACTTTCGGTCCGCGAGTGAGTGTTTTCTTATTATTTTTTGTTTGATTATGATTTAGTAATGCCACTTTATTCCCCTACTTTCTCTAAGCGGCTAATAATTTCCTTGGACACACCAGTAAATACTTCATGTACGCGGCGATCATGGATATCTTTCGGGTTATCAGTGATACCTTCCATATCCATTCGTTTAATCCGTTCCATAATCGAGATTTTATTTTCAAAGATGTTCTCTTCCCCAAATTCTCCAATGGCTGCTTTTAAAATCTCCTCGTCCACACGAGCCCCCTTCTTGCTCAATACAGGCAAAATACCCAAAATATCAACCAAAGAATGGAATTCATTGATTAAAGTTTCTTGCAAGTAAGTTATAAAGACTTCAGCACCTGCCAATGAGCGCTCTTGAGTTTGAAGAACGACCACGATTTGATCACATGCATAAAAAGCAGTGTCATTTAATAGACTTAAGGTAGGCGGTACGTCAATGAAAATAAAATCATACTCGGGTTTCAAAGGATCAATTAACTTTTTGAAGAAAGATACGCGATCCATTTCGCTATCAAAGTTACGTTCCAAGTATCGCGCGTACATGGAGAAGTCTACTGCATTGGGAATCAAAGTTAGATTCTCGGTGATATCAATAGTAATTTCACTCAACGGAATTTTCTCATTGATAGCCCCCATGAGCGATTTATCAATGGTGATAATATCACTTTCAGCTGATTTGGTTTTCAATAGTAAGGATGTTAGGTTTGCCTGAGCGTCGAAATCTATAATCAGGACTTTATAACCAAGCTTGGATAAATTGTAGCCAACTAAAGCGGAAGTCGAAGTCTTTCCTACTCCTCCCTTAAAGTTTGCAAAACTAATGACAGTTGCCTCCATGCATTAACTCCCCCTAAATGTTATTTAACACTATCATAGCTTATCTCCTAAAGAAGTACAATTCTTTCTCCCCCATAATGTTATAAAACACTCCTAAAATTGTAATTACTGCAGAACACTCCCCCATAGTGTTAAAATGTTAGAATGGTAAAGTGGTAAAATGTTCAAATGGTGAAATGTTAAAATGGTAAAATGGTAGAATGTTCAAATGGTAAAATGTTATTTCTTAACAACTATAACCCCTATATATCAACCTTTATCTAAATCTCCCCCATAATGTTAAAGTGTTAAAATGGTAAAATGGTAAAGTGTTAGAATGTTAAAGTGGTAAAATGGTAAATAACATTTTACCACTTTAACACAACATTTTTTAGGCTTCGAAAACCGTTTACAAACGCTGAATCAATAGGGTATTTTTAGTGTTGTGATCATATAAATGCAAAAAAACCCATAAACGTTTATTTACAGGTCCTCAATTCTAATTATTGTGGTACTCATATGCGATAACCTTGAAAGATAATCGCGAACCAACACAAAAGTATCTAAATGTAAAAAGTTTTCAGTTCAATAAAAAGTCTTTATATGATAAAGTAAAAATACAAAAATAAAAAATCCCCTACCTAGGCCTTAGAACAGGGGGTAGGGGAAGTTCCTTCCTTCCGGTTCTCATTCCATTTCCCCATCTTGTCGGCGTTATGGTTCAGGCTTTCACCCACCCCATTGGCCAACCCTTTCGCTCCCCGGCCCATTGTCATGCCAAGGCGCGAGGCGGCGTACATCCCCATCAAGGTGGATTGCCCGTCCTTCACGCCCGCGTCGAATCCGAAGATACGCGGAATGGTTTTCGTTCCGTCAATGACCACAAAGGCCACGACAATCATGACGATTGCGTTAAGGATCGGAACGTCAAACAAATCCATTCCGAGAACCCAGCTGGTGAACACCTGATACAGGCGCAGGATATAGAAGATGGAGACGAATGTCGCAAAACCATTGATCAATTCCTTGAAGACCACCTTCACCTTCTGTCCAGTGCCGATATCGGTATTGATTGCGAAGGGCGCAACCAGCTTCGTTGTGGCCAGTTCAAACGAAACGGATATGATTTTGAAAGAAAAGAAGATATAGATTACGATTAATGCCAAAAATTCCAGCATAATTACGAGAAAATCATAGGAGTAGCGGAAGTAGTATTCTTTCCAAAAACTGATTAGCCCTCCACTGTCTAAATCTTCTGTTTCTACATCTTCCCCATTCGAAACTAACTTGACTCCTAATACATCTGCGTCGCCATCTGCTGGTGCCGTTAAATCGAGAGCCTCAAAAGGTAACTCTTTAGAGACATTCTTTCTCGCTTCCAAGTTATCCCATCCGCCACTCTTGGCTAGAATTTCAATATCCGTGATATTGTCGTACAAAATATTCTCAGCCAGCAGGATATTGCCTTCCTCATCCGTACCCAGGGCAGAAACACTCGCATTCGCGATATCTAGGAATTGAGTCATGGTCCAAGGAATTGCCACAACGAAGAGCACTCCAAGTACCGTATTCCGGAAGAGATCGGAGACTGTCTTCCGTTTTCCAATGATAAAGTTATATCCTTGCAGCATAAGCGCAATCGCAAGGAATACGAAGCTCGCCATCACGATAATCCGATAGAAACTCTCTACTTCGGGGTGATTGAAAAAGTTAAGCAAATCTGCCAGCTTATTAATCAGACTCTCCATGCCCGTGGCTAATCCATACAGGAGACGAAAAAGGAATTGTTCGACATACCGAAAGATCCATGCCGGAATAGATCGCAATTCGAAGAAATCTGAATACTGCGTTAGTATTTCTTGATTGCTCATTGAATAACTCCTTTCAAAAAAAGAAGTGGAAATGCTGAAATTAATTCAGCGCCCACTTCTCTTTCTACTCTTCAGTTAGCTTAAGAACATAGTCTCTGTCCACTGTGCTACCTAGCTCATCAGGTTGATTTTGGAACCAGAAATAAATCTCTTCTTCAACGCGACCAGCATAGTATGTTTTATCTCCCCATTTAACAAGATGATACCCGGTTTCGTCTGGTTCCTCTGAAATCTCCATGACTTGCTGATCTTCCTGTCCGTTTTCTGTTACACCAACTGCATAGATTGTATCGTTGCTTTCTTCTGTTGGCTCCGTAATCGTTACTCTGGAATAATGCTTATTGGTCCGCAAATTCTCCACCGCAAAGGTATTACCAATCAATCCTAGCGGATCACTTTCTGTTGCGCCACAGGCGACTAATAAGAATACCAGTGGCAGTAGAAGTAAGTACTTTAGTCTCTTTCCCATGTATATCCCCTCTTTCTTTCCTAGGCTTTCAAACCTAGTAAAACTTTGCCTTTTTTCTTTTCCGACCCTTGTACGACTTCATCAAAATCGGGATCGTCGAAATCATTTTCCTCTAGAAGGAGTTCCAAATCAACGTATTCGAGTTCTCTCCCCTTCAGGATATTCTCCATGTCGTAGCAGACACTCTCCAAGGTCAACCGGTTCCCGTTCTGATCCTCCTTATCCCCCTCAAAAGCAAAAGGAGAAAGCAGCCCACGAATTTCTTCCTGGGTCAGGTTCTTCTGCTTCCTGTCGAACACGCTGATACTCGCATTCAGGAAGAGGTGGTCGAGAAGCAGCTTAATCTCGTTCCGCTGCCCGTCCGTGATTTGCATGCGGGTAGGATTCTGCAGCTCCTCATAGTCAATCGCGAGGGTGTTCAAGTCCAAATCCGCATGGAGGGAAGGAATTCGCAGCTCATACATGTTCTTGGAAGTATCAAAGTCCTCTGCCAAGTACTGGTAGCGGTACTTCATGCGCGTCTTCCCAGTATTGAAGATGGCTTTGGGGCGGATATCCTTGCCCTTCTTGTCCCTCCGCATGGTGGAACGAATCACCACCATTTCCCCTTCCTGCAGCTGCATGAGCCGGTTTTCGGAAAGCAGGGGTTGGCGATCTACGCTCGTGGTGCGGGTGGAATCCAAATCCAGCGTTTTGCCGGAGCGGCTGTCAATCTCGATGGTACGTGTCCCAATCTTCTCACTGATTTCCTTGGCCGTCTCCTTGTTGGTGGTGAAGATATACAGGTGGTTTTGGCAGTTGTCCTTGATCGACGTCGCCTTGTCCTTCCCGTAGAGGGAATCGATTTGGTTGTACCCTTGGACGACCAGGGCGAACAGGATATTCCGGCCCAGGCAGACCGTCAACATGCTGTCCATGCCCTCAATCGCGGGCATGTTCCCGAACTCGTCCAAGATAAACTGAACCCTTCTATGGAGCTTCTGGCCGCGCGTGGCCGTGGCCATCTGGCTCAGGGTCTGGTACAGCTGGCGGACAAAAATGGAGCAGAGGACGTGCATGGACGAGTCGTAATCCGGCACGACCATGAAGACCGCATAGGAATCGGTAATGTAGACCACATCCAGATCAAGAATCTGCTTGTCAATTTCAGCTGTGCTTTCCAGCAGCGTCATCTGGGCCAAATCCTCATACTCTTGATTGCCATAGGCATTCTCGCCTTTGGCGATTCGTTCAAACTGATAAACCAGCCTCACATCCGGGTTGTCCTGTTGGACAAACTCAATCCGGTCGCCGTCTTGGAGCGTATAGTCGAAATTCAAGCTCAGTAATCCATAGGACTGGTCGCTGCCCTTGACGACTTCTACCCGGCCCATTTCTTGGCCCAGGAGCGCTTTTGAATCCCGCTGGTAGAAGGAGACGTCAAAGTCGGTTCCCGCCAAGGAGACGGCCATTTTCAGGTGAATCTGCTTGGGAAAACCGACCTTTGTCAGGTCAATGCTGTTGAGACTGGTCAGTTTGGCGACCGCTTCTCCGGTGAAAATTTCCAGCTTGCTGCTGGCCACCGAGAAGATGGAGCCGCGGGTGTTCCCCTTGGCGAAGTTACTGGTGGCGTACTGCTGCTTGGCCACGCTCGTATGCGGCAAGCCCCCGAAGTATTCGTCCAGGGCGTTGACTTCCGTCTTGCCCCCGTCCTTGGAGTAGTTCTTCGACCCCATCTCACCCAAGAAGGACGCCACGTTCTTCAGCGTAATCCGTTCCGGGTGGTAGTTATCGGGCCGGTAGTACTCCTCGCAGAGGGCCAAAATAATGGCCGAAACCAACGCTTGCGCGGAGTTGTCCCAAAAAGGTTCCTTCGCGTTGGGGTTGTTGTAGAGCGAGAACGTCAGGGTTTTCGTCCGCTTCTGTGCCTCCGCATAATCGCCCTTTTCAAAAGCCTGTTTGACCAGTTCCAAGGGGTTGTAGCTCATGCCCTCGTTGGGGTTCAGGATATTCAGGACCTCCACCCGGTACCCGCGTTTCCGCAAGGTCTCGTAGCTGGCCGTATACAGTTCCCCTTTCGGGTCATTGATCACCAGGTTTGGTTTGGCTTGGGAACGGGAATTGACGTCAATCATGGGGAAGACGACCATTTCCCCCTTCCCGGAGCGGGAAGTCCCGATAATTGCCGTGTTTTGGGTGCTCTCGTCCACGAAGACGGTCTGCTTGTAGCGCGAGATGGGCGTTCCCCCTAAGCCCTGCCATTCCTTCCCCTTCTCGGGGACAGCCGTATAGGTGCGGGACACTTCCTTCAGCGTGGCCAACTCGCTATCGCCCTTCTGGTTGCGGTTCAGGGTGCCATACCGGCTCCGCAGCTTGAAAACCGTGTAGCCGCCAGCCGCCACTGCGCCGAGGTAGGCAACCCCATGGAGGGGCGTGACGCCCATGGTCCTCGGCCAAAAATTTTGAAGATTTAAGAAAGTGTTCCACCGCACGTCCGAAAAGCCCGTCAGCAAGGTGAAATCCGGTGCCGTGATGTGCTGGAAGAACTGGATCCCTGTCTCCACCAGGAACGTGCCGACCAGCATCAGGAACACGAAAACCATTAGGCCGGTGACCAGGGCGGTTCCCCAGTTTCCTAGGTATTTACTGATTCCAGTCTGTCCCCGGTTCTGGTCCAGCTGGAATCGGATTGGATTGATTCCCACTCGTTCGCTTCCTCCCTTCACTGCAGGGACAGAATCAGCACGACCAACAGGACGAGGAAGGAGGACAGGCTCAAGGCCATGCCGGCCTTCTGTTTCTGCTGGTTGAGGTCCAGGAAGTCCTTAAAGGAACGGTTCATTTCCTCCCGCTCCTTTTTATACGTCTCGGATTCTTCTTCTTTGCGTGCCAACGCTACTTTCTGCTGCTCGATAAATAGTTGATACTCGTTTCGGGTCTTTTCTACCTCCGCCTGTAAGCTGGCGACCTGTAACTCTTTCTCCCGTAACGCTTCCTCCAGCTGGGCTTTGGCCCGCAGCTGGTAGGTCTCCGCTTGGAGGCGTTGCTGTTTCGCTTTTTCCGTTTGCTGGATCTCGCGCTCCATTTGGGCGAACTCCTGATACCAGCCCTCCTTTTGGTCAGCGAGCAGGTTTTGGGTTTCTTGCTGGAAGGTCTCGAGCTCCTCTGTGCGCTTGGCCAACAACTCTTCTCGCAACTGGTTCAGGCTATCGTCCAGCTTGTGGGCCAAATCCAAGGAAAGGACCTGCCGTTCCTCCTCGATTTCCCTTTCCAGTTTCTGTCGGCGTTTCGTGTACTCTTCCTCCAGGAAGTGGTTGCCGCGCTCGGCCAGTTCCGCTTTTTTGAGCCGCTCCTTTTCCTTCAGGCGCGCCTCCAGCTGGGAGAGGGCATGCTCGTAGTTCCGCTTCAGGACCGCCTGTTCTTGCTGGCGCTCCTCCTCCAGCTTCGTTTGGAAGCTCTTGGTTTCCGCCTCATACTGGCTCTTGGCGCGGCTCTCAATCTCCATCAGAATGGTCTCGTAGGCTTCCTCCTTCTCCATACGCACCGCGTCTAACCGATTTTCTAGCTGCTCTCTCAAGAATTCCTCCTTTTCGGAACGGAAATTCTCAAGGGCGCGTTGGTGAGAGACTTGGTTGCTTTCGAGAAACCTCAGTTTTTCCTGTTCCCTTTCCAGTTGGAAGCTGGCCATCCGTTTCTCGTACGCCGTACGGCGCGGATCAGCAAGAATCTCTTTTAAGCCCTCCGCTGTTTCCCGGAGGGAATGGAAAAGTAGCTCGTCCAATTTCGTTACCTCTTGTTTCTTTTCGGAATAGTCGGGGTGGGTCTTCTCATTCTCTTGTAGCGAGTTTTTCTTTTTTTCCGGAGAGGTGCGTGATTCTTCTCGTTTTACGGGATTTTCTTGCTCTCTTTCGTCCCCGACAACTAGGTCTTCCAATTCGCTCTCCGCCAGTTCCAGCTCTTCCTCGGTGAAGTCCTGTGTGAAGTCATACTCGCTCGCGTCTTCTTGCTTCCTCTCAACGGCTTTCTGAATTTCACTGTCCTTTTGGGAGGTTTTCCTTTTCAAAGCGGGAAGGATTTTTTTCCATTTCCCTTCCGTCTTGTGGCTCGGAAGTTCCAACTCCTTTGAAAAACTGCGCTCCAGGTCTTCCTGTAAGTTCTCGAAATCCGCAAGTTCTGTGTGGTTGGAGAGCAGGTAATTTTCCAAATGCTCCTTCAGGGAGAAGTCGTCCCGGCTCATTTCACTGCTTTTCAGCTCCAACTCGAGAACTGTGGTGCTGGTGCCATCCTCCAACTGCTTCAGCTGCAGCTGGGGCATAGTGAAGAAGGAACTGGTTTGGGTGGCGCGATAGGCGGCGAGGTGTTCCTCGACCTCCGCCAGGGTGTAGTCCCGTTGGTTCTTCTCCAGAAGCGCCGTAAACTCCTTTGGCAGGGAACGGTAGGTTAGGTACAGCATGTGGGTCCCCCTTTTCCTTCAAATCGAAAAGGACCATGACGATTTCCTCGTGATAGCCCTTCGGTTTGGTTTATTCTGTTGTTCCTGCCGCTTAAAAGCTGGAAATCTGTTGCAGCCATTCCGCCAGGGAGCCTGCTCCCCAGAGAAGGACGGCCCCGATAATCAAGCCAACGAAGGAACCTTTTGCCTCCCGTAAACCTTCGCGACCGCCCGTGATTACTTTGAATCCTAAGAGTGCGATACAAATCATGAGTACGCCAATACCTAGCCCTTGCAGGAGAGTCGTAATCTCTCCGGTTGCTCGGCTCAGGTTGCTTTGCAGGGTGCTCGCCAAAATCATGTGTCTTTCCATCGTTGTCTCTCCTTACTCTGGGTTAATAGTCGCTTTCTTCCGAAGCGCTGGTGATCGGTTGGGGTACCAAGGTTTTTACCTCTGGCATGCTCTCAGTGGGGTTGTTCACCTTCTCTTGAACCATCTGGTTCACTTTCTCCTGTTTGTGATAATCGAGAATCGCGGACTTGAACAACTTGAACTCACTGGAAGTCCGGTCAAACAGCTTCCCCAGCGCTTCCTGTAGGATTTCCTCCTCGAACGCTTTGACGGTTTTCCCTTCCTTCGCCAGTTGCTCCTTGTAGAGCTGGTTGACAAGCTTGCTTTCCAATTCAATGGCCATGTTCTCTCTCCTCCCCTACATTTTCCAATCGGACGATATAAAAAAGGTTGTTCTCTTTCCCGAGGGAGAAAACAACCTTCTGTCTTTTTCTGTTTCTAGGCGGCTCCTGTTCGGTCATTTCCCGAGCAGAAGCCGCGATTGCTTCCTGAAAGGTTTGTGGTGCGCGCTGGAGCAGACTGTAGAGGAAGTCCTCACTGTAGTCGCCCTCCACCTCGTCGAGGCAGAACTCCATCTCCTCCTGATCGGGGGAAAGGAGCGTGATCACCACGGTAAACTGCAAACGCAAATCATAATTCTGGATCTGCCAATGCACTTTGAAAACACTTTGGTTTTTGTCTGATACCGGGTAAATCTGGCGAATGGCAATCTCCGGTTCCGGCAAGCTGGCGAAGTAGCCCATCAGGTTATTTGCGGTAATGTTCAGGGCTTGGGTCAGTTTCTCCACACTTGCGTACTGGATGGAGCGGTTCTGGTGTTTCGCGATTTTGACAATCCCGTTGTAGGTCATGCCGCACCGCTTCGCCAGTTCGTCATAGGTCATATCGCGTGTTCGCAACACAAAATCAAGCGTATTTTGGATCTTCTTCCCCTCCTCTCGGAGACAACATTTTTTGCTCGCAAACAACCCCTTGGTTGTCTTAGGCGCTTCGCTCCCGCTCCCCCTGCTGTCGCGTCTCCTGCAGCAAAGATTCTGGCGAAAGTGTAGCTCATGTTGTTTGAGGAAGAGTCCCTTCCCTATTTTTCGATCGTTACCGGTTCAGGACCTTTCGTGGGGATCCGATTGGGTTCCCCGTTCTTCACTCAAACGGTATCTTTCAGAGCATAGCAGGCGGTTTCTACCGCCAATAGTCCGTCCACTCCGACCGACTCTGGTTTTTTTCAAGAGACCAGTTTACTCTTTCCCTGCCCGGGTATCCAGTTGTCAATAATCAAACCAAATAATGCCTCCGCCAATTAAAAGTTTTGATACATATAAAAACTTTTAATTAACTATAGTTTGATTATAGCACAACTGTTTGGATTCGCAACAAAAGTTACGCGTCTTTTTCCTTCTCTTTTCGCTTGATGGTGCGCTTGGCGGGCTTTTTGTATGGCTTCCGGGAAGAAATCTCCACGTAGTAGCTGTACTTTTCTATGTCATCCTTCCAGAAAAGGCGGGTATAGTAATACTTTTTGTTCCCAAAAACATGGACGGGCCTGAGGTTTCCGGCGTCCACATCGCGCGTAATCCGGGCATTGTCTGCCCCGGTTGCTTCCGCGAATTCTGCTTGGGAAAGACAGTATTTCTCCAGCAGATTCCCCAATAGCTCTTGGCGGAGCGGGAAGTTGTCCGTGAGGGTCTCATACACCATCTCCTCCTCCGCCAGGAGGTGAGAGAGAACCTCTTTTGCAAGCTGTTGATCCTTTTGCAGCTCGTCCAATATGTCTTTTTTTGGCATGGTGATTCCCCTTAACTCGTCATGATACCTGTATGTTACCACAAGCCCTTGCGGAATTTTTCTTTAACACTTTTTTTCTGCATGAAAAGTTTTTATAATTCTCCCCGGTATTCCAGCGGCCTAGCCCTCAATCCCTTGCTTCTTGACTCTCGCTCTCAGAAATCGTCTCGATCCAGGTACGGGCAAGATTCTTGAAGCTCACGAAGAAGAAGGCTTTGGGGTCCTCTACACTGCGGTCGGTGCGGATCCGGTGCAGGACGCGATACAGCGTGGAGAAATAGTCCTCCTGCATGTCTTCCGCATAGGGACTCATGTCCGCAAAGAAGTGGACGCCAATCGTATATCCGGCTTCCTTTTCCGCCGATTTGGTGGCATATTTGACCGCATTGATGGTTTCCCGGAAGAGCTTGTACTCGTGCTTGCAGTAGCGTAGCAAGACGTCCACAAAGGCTTGTCCATACCGTTCCACGAGTAGGTCTTCCTCCACAAACCGCTCAATCAGGAAACCATCGGTTTCTTTCTGTGGGTTTTGAAAAGCTTGATTGAACTCCTGGTTGGGATTTCCGTCCGCGGAGCGCTGATCTTTACTTTCTTTATTATCTTTAAGGTTAGTATTAATAATATCAGTCTCATTAGGTAGCAGATTCTGCGAGACTGGCCTAGCAGAATTTGCTAGACTGTAAGAACCTTGATTTGACGGACTTTCTTCCAGGCTAGCAGAATTTGCTACCCTGTCTGAGGGTTCATTTGGCGCGGTTTTATCCAGGCTAGCAGAATCTGCTACACTGGTGGAATTGTCGTCTCCTGCCTCTGGTTGCTCTGGCTCAGGAGTGATATCCTTCCCAGACTCTGCCTGGTTGATTTGGTAAATGTCGTCCACCGTAATCTCCGGTTTCATGAGGTAGAGGCGGAATGCGGTGTTGAATCCTTTCTGTTCCTGCTTCAGCAGTTTGGCGTCCATCAGTTCCTTTTTGATATTCGTGATTTTTCGGAGGGACACATTCAGGATTTCCGAAAGGTTTTGGTTCGTGTAAACGAAGTACAGGGAATCTGTAGAATCAATCCATCTGTTCTTGATGGAGAGTTGCAGCCGATCATGCAGCAAGGCATACAGGATTTTAGCGTCGTTGGACAGCTTCTTGTATTTGTTGTTCGTGAAGAAGACTTTGGGCATTTGATAAAACTTCATTCCGTACTGTTCTTGTAGTGTGAAGAATAACTCGTTTGTCTGCATGGAAAAAACTTCCCTTCTCAACTTTTAAGTTGTAGGGGAAGTTTCCTTTCAGTAGAATCCTCTGCATTTACAGAAACAGAAAATTATCGTATACTGAGTTTGCGAAG
>Ga0181470_100091_pt1 | contig 18915 bp, 16 predicted proteins | sample InSIn5SAF170_FD_119082 | JGI IMG/M metagenome (GOLD analysis project Ga0181470, IMG submission 119082) | Clean room microbial communities from NASA Spacecraft Assembly Facility at Jet Propulsion Laboratory, Pasadena, California, USA -... ...
TGCACCAAACTTCTTGTATCGGTAACTCATGATGATTGGCGATGAAATATTTTCGTCGTATGATGTTGATGTTGAGATGTGGAAGAGACGTCGTCGTCGCCAGTCCAGTAGACTCTGCACGTGCATGTCACGTGATATTTTTGTTCTTCAAATACCTCTCATAGATCGAACATGATTTGAACATTTGAGATGGATGTGTCTTAAATCAATCTTGCTGGCGGGGTGATGCACTTCGCAAAGATTAGCTTGATGTTTAATGTGTAGTGTGCAGCTTCACGTGAAAGATACCCTATTTTCCTTCTCCTTGTTATGGCGTACACGCTCAATCACAATATGTTGAGTGGGTGACTCTCCTTTGCATGTGTTAATAGGCTATTAGAAGCTTTACATGAATCATATGCCTAATGAATATGATTAACCATTGTCGCTCTTCTGAATCACCATTGAATAACCATGACATTTAAGTCGCATGAATCACAGATTTTGTTCTTACCATGTCTGCTATATGCCTAGAAGAACATCTGTGTCTGATGATGGAAAAACTCGGAATGGGAGCTTAACAAGAAGTCGTCATCCTCAACGACTTACCTGCCAATATCTTCGAATGGACTCAATTCGCAACTCGGTGGTACGGGCCTTAACAAAGGCCACTGCAGGTGAGAGGAACGACTCCGTGTCCCCAGAGATCTCTCTCACAAGAATTGTCAAAAAGGTGGGACATCGCCCACTTTATTTATCATCGATTCTTCATGATGGCAACTTGTTCAGGGTGTGCTAGGATATGAGTTCGAGGAACCAAATCTGTTGAAAGGACGCACTTGAGAGTGAATAGTCGGAGGTGGGGAGTGTAGGACAAGGGAACAGGATGAGAACTTTTAAATGGTAATGAAACGCCTGTTAGAGTTGGCACGCAGGTGGTAAAAGTTGTGCAGGCGGAGAAGTGACATATGAACAAACCAAACAAGTCGCACTCTAGTTTGAAAGTTTGCTTCACAGTTCTACAAGAAAGATGACTATAGCTGATTTGTCACTCGAGTTTCATTAGCTTGCTGGGAGATAGTTTTCGGGAAGCGATAGCGCTACGTCAGGTTTGCCGTTGTTTTGTTGTTGTGGTAGAGATCAAAGTTGTCAAATCGTTCGGCACGTTTTAAACGCCACATTCCATTTTAGGATATTACATGAATATTGTCGTTTCACAGGAACCATTTGCATTGTTGCTATTCACTAGAGCTGAATCCACAAGAAGATCAGACAGTTCTCCGTAGGATTTGCCGAAAATTTGGTGATTGTTGTATACACATGTGTCAAGCATATTTGCCGCGATCCATTGTCAAAGCCATATCACCAGCTATTACCAGGGCTGCGAAAGATGAACTCCTTGATTGTTTTTCAAGCATGAGATTAAATGAATAAAGCAAAAAATGGATACTTACGAAACAAAGGAATACCTCAGAGAACAGATTCGGTATTTTTATATGCCTACTAATGAACCTGCAAGGGTTCTTCATCAGTGCTCTTTATTGACATCTGATCTTGGCTGGTCAATTTCGCTAATCGTGAAGATCAACAGCCCCCTGCAGTAGAGCGATGATGGAGTGGATACCCGCGTCATAGACTCATTTGACCCCATCGCGACGAAATGTGACTTCGCGATGCGAACCATTTTGCAATAGAGGCACGTCGCGTTCTCTTGCCACTTGAAGGAATTGAGTGTTAAATGGTGGTAATTTACTTGGTAAGAACTGCGACAAAAAGGTCTAGCAATCCGATAAAACTGCTCAGCAACATTGTTCCCTTTTCGAAGCACTCACTTCGACTTCCATACCGAACATTCGTATCTCAACAACACCCAAAGATGCCAACAAAAAAAGGTGTCGCAGTTGGCAAGCGTAAAGCTGAAGCGCCAGTGGAGAATGGAGCATCGGCAAAGAAGAGCAAAATCACCACCAAATCATCAGATCCTTTGCGACAACCTCATCATTCTGCGCAACAAGCAGAGGAGAATGGTATCGTTCTTCGCGAGTTCTATCCCCATGAGATGAACAATGCGCGATGTCAAGCATACAATGACAACAAGCTTCCGCGGCCGATCGAGTTACTCAACAATGCTCTCACGGAAACGAGTGGTGATCGAGCGAAGATTGAGGTGAAGGATGCGGTCGTGCACTGGTTCAAGAACGACTTACGTACGAAGGATAATAGATCGCTACATCTTGCGAGCAAGAAAGCACAAGAAAAAGGCGCGTCACTCATCTGTATGTACTTGATCAGTCCGCAGGACTTTCAAGCACATCTTACTGCGCCTGTTCGAGTTGATTTCACCCTGAGAAACTTAGAAGTATTGAAGCATGATTTAGCAAAGTTGGACATTCCTCTCTATGTTGAGACAATTGAGAAGAGAAAAGACATTGACGGACGAGTCTTGGAATTGCTCAAAGAATGGAATGCGAGCCATCTGTTCACGAACATGGAGTACGAAGTTGACGAACTTCGACGAGAAGCTAGGTTGGTCAGGTCGTGTCTTGAGAATGGTATTGCAATGGATGTTGTGCATGACACGTGTGTTGTTGCTCCTGGAGAATTAGCCAGTGGATCAGGAAAGCAGTACGCCGTCTATAGTCCATGGTATCGAGCTTGGGTAGCACATGTCCATGCAAACAATTCACTGCTCAGTTTATTCGAAGCGCCAACCAAGAATCCTCCTGATGCCAGGAAGAGTTATTCTTCATTATTCGAGTCGGAAATACCAAATGCACCTGAAAACAAGAGTCTCACACATGAGGAAAAGAAACGATTTCGGTCGATGTGGCCCGCGGGTGAGCACGAAGCACACGAGAGGTTGGAAAAGCACTGCAATGAGCGGTTGAAGAAGTATGATGAACGACGCAACTTTCCAGCACAAACATGGACATCTTCACTAAGTGCACACTTTGCGTCTGGCACTCTCAGCGCGAGGACAGCTATACGGGCAGCTCGAGATTGCAATAACACTAAGAAATTGGATGGAGGTAACTCGGGTATTCAGACCTGGATCAGCGAATTAGCATGGCGCGATTTCTACAAGCATGTTCTCGTCAATTGGCCATATGTTTGCATGAACAAGCCTTTCAAGCCTGAATATACGAATATCGAATGGGAGTACAACGATGAGCATTTCAAAGCTTGGTGCGATGGCAAGACTGGCTATCCCATCGTTGATGCAGCAATGAGACAGCTCAACCACTGTGGATACATGCACAACCGTTGCCGCATGATCGTTGGGTCGTTCCTTGCGAAACATCTTCTCCAAGACTGGCGGATGGGTGAGCGATACTTCATGGAACATCTGATCGATGGCGATTTTGCTAGTAACAATGGTGGTTGGGGGTTTTGTGCTTCTACTGGTGTAGATCCTCAGCCATACTTCAGAATATTCAACCCTCTTCTTCAGAGCGAAAAGTTTGATGCTGAAGGAGAATATATTAGAAAATGGGTACCAGAGCTTCAAGGAATCACGGGCAAAGCGATTCATGATCCATATAGTCGAGGAGCTGCAAAGGATGCCGAAAAAGCGGGTTATCCTAAACGGATCGTTGTACATGAGGAAAGCAGAGCTCGAGCACTCGCTAGGTACAAGGAAGGATTGGGAAGAGAGACATCTTAAGCTTTGTGCGATTTCCTTGTTACCTTTATATTGTAACGATACCAGGATATCTCGTGGTTGTTTAGCGAATATTGGAAATGGTGTGGCGTTTGGGTCCTGACTGTATAGTGGTATCTTGTAAGCATAAACTTCAAAAACCTTGAAGGGAGACAAGAGTGCTTAGCTTGGTTTGATGGATTTTCTTTAGTCCCTTTTCTTGAGGCTTGAATGCATTCGGCACGAGGGATGATCAAACAATGCAAGGGAGGAATTTCGTGGAGGCTCGCCCCTGTGAACATGACACTTCCACTCGACTTTAAGATAATAATTATACTCTGGTTTACCACTTCAGTCTCTTCATTTCGCATTTCTAGTCAATTCTTCGCCTTTTGCACCATTTTAATTGCACTTCCAGTACAAACCATCAATCGCCAACTTCGCCAAGAACAGTCAGACCCTGATCGCGTCCCCACGTCTTCCCGTACCTCTTGAGAATTGTAGCAGCATAGCAATACCGTGCAATGCGGTTGCAATGGCTCCTCACCATCCCAGTCGTATTCGCTGCGGCGATACAGCGACGAGATGCGGAGTTCGACCAAGTTCGCACAAAGATGAACAAGGATATGAGTGGGAGAAAGGGAGATGCTAGTGGGAAATACTTTCGTAAGTCGCGTGCCCTTATACTAGGGAAGACGATATGGAGTTTGTACTGACATGATTCATGTGATAGATGAGAGCATGTATGTAAACTTTTAGGATGGAAATCAGAGAGAATTGCTAATAAGTCTTCGTACAAAAGTTTCCATCCGCATTATGATGGCAGGTTAGTATACTCGCCTAGAACTGTACGGAATGGTGACTGACACTTGAGATCAGATTCGCAGATAAACAGCTTAGCTACCAGCAACGGCGGAAGGCCCTCTCGAACCTCATGCAAACATACCTCTCAACAATGGCAGACTTAGGCGTAGAAACCTGGTTAATGCACGGAACACTTCTTGGGTGGTGGTGGAATCGCAAGGTAGATCACAACTCTCCCTCGCGCTAGCAATATCACTCACATGAGGACCTGTAGATCATGCCGTGGGACTCGGATTCCGATGTCCAGATGTCTGAATCCTCGATGTACTATGTCGCAAATTACTACAACATGTCCGTCTTCCATTACAAGACACCGCGAATACCTGATGGGAGAGACTATATGCTGGAGGTCAATCCACATTATATCATTAGTGATCAAAAGGATAGGAAGAACGTCATTGATGCGAGGTGGATCGATACGACCAGTGGATTGTTCATTGATATTACGACTGCGAGATATAATTTAACACATCCTGCTGGCGCGGGTATGATTAGCTGTAAGGATGGACATGAGTATAGGGTATGTTCAAAGTGTGAGGCTTAGAGATTGTTGCTGACTATTCTCAGGATACCTACATCTTTCCATTAAGAGATACGTATTTTGAAGGGGTCCCAGCGAAGAACTGTGAATGCCTTCAAATAATTATTCGCATTGTTTGCAAGGCTTCTCATTGTTGTGGGCTGTATCAATGGCTGTTCTGGTCCTCGAGTTCATGAACGAAAACACAACTTCCACCTCAGACTCTATATTGATGACGAATAACCAAATTTTTGACGTCCAACGAATCGGAAGGATGACTCACACCCTTCCAGAGCAAAGCGAGATGGTTGACAGTGAAGGGTTTGCAGTAACAATCAGAGAAGAAGAAAGTGACTGAAATCTGGCGCAAAATGCCAAGACCATATTTGAAAACATCCCCAATACATCTCGGCAATCCCATAAGGCAGCGTGCTGGGAATTGCATAGAAGAGCAGCTGTTAGGTCTAGAGAGACGAGGGAGGGGATGACAGGTCGCTTACCTTGTTCGAGGAGGAGAGGTGCAGGAGGCGAAGGACTTCCCTTCGCTTATTGGCCAGTGCCCAGACCGGACACCTTAAAAGCTGCCACTCCCCTCTCCCACACCTTCCCTCCTACATTCTCTTCTTACCTCCTCATATATCAAAACATAGAAATTCGTTATTGTCGGAAGTTTCCACCTTTTCTGTGAGTTCTCTTGGCATTTATAAACACTTGTTCGCTTGATACATGTTTGGTACCCTCGATTCGTTCTGGTCACATCATCTCGACCGTGCTCATACTCAAGTGACTCCGTCATCGACGATTACGGACAATCATCAACAATACACAATCTATCAAGCATTCATCAACTTTGATGACCACTTGAGATTCTGATTCACTTGATACTACTGTGGTAACATCTTCGCAACTAAATCTCGTTGCATCTGAAATGGCTTCGACCCATCTAAGGATGCGACCGAACAGAACAAAGCAGCACCAAAAACAGATACAGAATATGACAGAGAGTGTCCTACCATCTCCGCCATGCTCACCAGAGAGGTCAAGAACACATTCGTCCAAGCTGTCTTGTGCGGAACGGGACGACAGGCTGGATACATCACCTCAACGCATGCCAAAATTTCTGCCTCCATCAACGTTGAAATCAACTCTTCGTAAATCAGCTCTCAAAAAACCCACAACTGCTTTCGGAGCCAAAGCAGTCAGTTGGCATCCAGATGTAATCGACAACAGTAGCAAGGAACGCCTTCGGCCAAGAATCGGTTTGCTCATGCCAAAGCTCTCAGTGAATGACTTTCGAGTTCGCGACGCAGCTTACTCCCCTGGTGTGAAAGACGATGATGTGATGACACCGTCTCCAGGAATGAAAACCAGAACTGCAAGTAATGAGCCCATCAATGGACAGCAAATATACTCAGGTGCTGTTAAAATCGTACAGAATAGTGGTGTCAGCTTTTCGGAGGATCAGAGAAGAACCGGTCAGAGCAAGCTGAACCATAAACATTCATCATCTCCTAAAAATTGGATGCCTCCAGCTGTTCCAGACGCTCCTCCAAGACCTATGCAAAGGGCACGAACCGCACTTGTGAGATTGAACAAAAATTCGAACACTGAAAATCAGAAAGTAGAAGCGATTTCTGATCAACTTTCTGCGTTCGTACCTCCGCCAACTCCACGACCGAAACCCCTCCCAACTCCGGATCTGCCAGACATTGGTGATCACGCTTTCTGTGAATGCTGCACACCTTGGCAGAGTCCCATCTCTCATCATGAGCAAGAGGGCTGGATTGGTAGAAAATCCAAATGGGAAGTGCAATGTATGTATCAATACTTCCCACATGATTGATAAATCCTCGCTAAGAAGCTTAGACGAGAATGCTGTAGCACATATCGAAAACAGCAAACGAATTTGAAGAGTCGTTATGATGTTCGTTCATTCTGGCCGGTGTTTGGCGTTATTGGCGAGTCTAGTTGTGATGGGTGCTGTTCTCGACACTTTTCAATATGAATTGAAGGGTCTGAATATCGATACAGCTTAGATGTAAATGAAATTGTAACTTTGAACGTGCCATGATCCATGTAGAGACCTCGTAACAAATATTTTGGTAGATAGCACTTTGATGGTGGTAAGCAGGCTCGAGTGTGGTAGAATGATAGGCTTAGGCTGCGATATGAAGAACAAAATGCACACATTATCTCTCTGCTAACATCTTCAAATTTGGAGCTCGACAAGTTTTAATCGGGGTTCCGTAGATTTAGTCGTCCTTAATGATTCCTCGCCACGTTCAAACAGCTGAATTGTTATGTTGCAAAAACAAATCAACATTCTCATGATGAGGTGTCGTTGGGATCTGAGGTTAATTGACCATGCGGAACAGACCCATGAAGTGGGGCCCCTTAACAGCTGGCTCAAGGACTAGTCTTGGCAAGTAACCGCCTGTGTAGCAAGAGCCATGATTGACATTTATATAAAATAATTTCTTGAATGTGTGACATTTGGTCATCACAATTATCACAAACTCGAGCGGATCAGCCTCTCGTACGAAGTTTATTTCCGTGTTTTCCAGCGTTTTACCATTCATGGCATCTTTGTCAACCATACAACCATCACAACTTCCTCTTGAGATCATTCTTCTAATCATTGACAGCCTCAAAACATTTCGACACGATCTTTGCATCTGCTTGCATTCCATTGTGTCAAATGCGGAGGCTTGAGCATGGAGGATACGGGATTCTTCTGGGTTACTTAATGTCATGGGTCTCTGATGCTGTTCATCCTACAGCTCTCGCGGCAAAGTAGTTCACTGTTTTCACAAATCCAACACCTGCTCACAAGAAGATTATGTACAGAGTTTATGCATGAGCTTATTCAGCTAATCTAGTATCTGGTGTCTAGTATCTATTGTCTAAAGTCTAAATAGTCTGCAATCTAACTAGTCTAATGTTCTAAAGGTAAAATCTTGCATCATAATTTCCAATACAAGAACGACACAGCATTACCTCCTCGTCTAATCCATAACTGCTCGTACAAAAATAATGTCGCACCAAAAGATTATGGATAGCTTGGTGCCTTCGAAATCTCACAACTCGTGTCGTCTCAAAAACTCCAAAGCGTTACCAAACCCAATTCTTTTCTCAACGATGGGACAAGTTGAAGCCCTCCACAACAGAGTCAACGTCCCAAGAATCTGCTCATCTGCTTCCCCATTCCAATCCACGCACCCAACTAAGTCCTCCACCAAATGTCCAAATGCCAGAACTTCCAATTTCTCATATCTCCCACCTACCTTACGCGCTTCCTCCTCGCTGATTGCATCTTGAATTGTGCAGAGATTACGGTAGAGGGTCGCGGCTCCAAAGTCACCTAGGACAGCATGACCTGCTTCGAGATCAACGAGAATATTGTGAGCGTATAGGTCGCCATGTGCAACGCCCCGGGAATGTAGATGCGCTGCAGCCTCTGCTATACCCCTGAGGATCTTCATACACTTCGTCGCATCTATTTTCCCTTTTACGTCGCCGGCGAAGTTGTCGCGGGTGCAAGTATCGAAATTAGGCGGGAGGCCTAGGTTTATGTAATGCTTGGGGATCAGCTCAAGCACTAATCCACGCTCGTTGGCAGGGTGAGATGTTATTGTCCCTAAAGAGGAGATCACGTTTTCATGCGCGCCGACTGCGATGCATGATTTGAGCTCATCGAGAGGTGAGCCATCCGATGTGAGCGTACCGTGGAAGATCTTGATGGCTACTTCATGCGAGGCTGTGACAGCAGGTGTGCTATATCCTGAATCCTGGAACGTGTGAGGAAGCCTAGGCGATGAGCGTTTCCAGAGACCTTGAGAGATGATGCCTGACGCGCCTTTCCCTAGAAGGTGTTGGACTGTGAGATCTCGCCATGGAATGTTTTCTAGCTCGTCATTCTTGATGGTGATTTCAGCCCGTAACACCTCCTCTTCATTCGCCTTGACGCTTCGTGCTGAGTGCACATCTAAACACGGATTTCCAGCACAACTGAAGAAAGCCAATTCGGGCAACTCCCAAATCCATTCCGGCACCCGCTCGAAGCGATTACAACTCAACCTCAACAGTCCCAACTTCCTACACATCCTCATCTCATCCGGCAGACTCGTCAAACGATTCCCAGCCAACATACACTTCTCCAATCTCGCACACTCACCAATACTTCTAGGTAATTCATCAATCTTGTTTCCCGTCAAGATCAACCATCTCAGTTTCCTCGGTAATGAATCCTCAGCAATGGTAGTCATGCCGTTGTTTTTGAACGCTACCATTTCTAGGGACCGACATAGTGCTAGTTGAGACGGAAAAGTCTTAAACGAGCAGTCTGAGAAGAAGGCGATTTTCAGGTTGTGAAGGCGTGAAATTGAGGTTGGGAGAGAGGTAAGATTTGGGTTGTTTGAGAGGTCGAGAATTTCTAGCGTGGAGTGAAGTGACAGAATCTCAAGCGGGAATGAGTCGAGGTTGTCGTTCGAAAGTTTGAGCTTCTTGACTCCCACATAGTCGCCTGCACGGAGGCGCTCGAGAGTTTGTGAAGACATGTCTAAGTCGCTATTCGGAGGCTGATACTCTTGAAACAATGCAACGTAAAGAATGTACAATGTGAGAAAAATACAGATTTAGTATAATTGATTGGCAGAAAGGGCAAACAACGAAGAAAAATGATGCTTTAGCAGAACAAATCAAAAGAGCGCAGGTACATGGTAACTTCGTCACGAGATTCCAGACATATTGAGATTTTGAAAGGAGAATAGGAGAGTAGTGGCAGGGATATGATATTTGCAGTCTAAAAATAGTTCGACCCACTGTCTTATCTACACGTGAGACAGACGAAAAATTAACCAAATCGTAAGTGTGAACATTTGCAGCCATGAGATCTGGAAGCAGAACTTTTACGAGCCTAGAAGAAGTGGAGAAGTGTGGCATTCATGGCAAAAGATCTGGTTAAACAAGAAATGTGGTGAAGAAAGCATTGCATTGTGGAAGTGGAAACATGATCAGCTTACTTCATTCAATATATACTCTGATAAATATACCCTGCAAAGGAAAGGGTATCAAGTCTGAACTTGCTATATAACACAAAGGCAATGTTTTGCAAATCCACAATCAGATCATATTGGCGACAACGCCTACAACGCCATTCATACACCAAGCCATGCATATCCAAACAGAAATAAGAAAACTTCTCCAACAAAACAATAAACAGGAGCACAGACATATGCCCAAGGTGTCTCCATCAGAGCAAGAAGATGTTGAGATGAGAATCAATCTCTGAAGCCGTTTCATGTCTCAATCTTTGGTCGCTTCGCATCACCACTCTCTCCAGCTTCTGGCGTTTTCCTCTTTACGCCATTACCAGTTCCACCTTGGCTTGCATTTCCAGAGCTTCCCCCTCGTTCTCCACTATCTTCTCTTAGAAAGCTGGGTCCCGTGCCAACGACTGGAGTAGCAAAGTTCAGAGGACTAGGTAAAGTATTGGAGTCGTTACCGCGGAAATTCCACTCAGGGTAGAAGCTTGAAGGACTTGGCAGGAACTCATTATTCATGAATCGACTAGGCAAGGCCGACACAGGAGTATCAATCAAATTGCTATTGCCATTATTCGAACTTTGCGAAGGCTGGCTAACCGGATGAGGACGAGCGAAAGGATTTGGTGGACCGCTGGCACCAGCAGAGAGGAGGGCTGAGGCAGCAGACGGAGACGGAGGTGGAAGTACGACACCAGAGGAATGAGATTCCGAATTACGGGGACGTTGCGATCCAGTGGCATTTGTTCCAGAACCAGGAGAGTTGGATTCAGCGGTTGCACTACCCGCACTTGATGGCTCCTCAGGTATTTGTAGCTGTAAGACAGGTCTTTTAGGACCTAGTTGAACCGAATTTGTCCTTGATGGCGGCGCAAAAGTCCCATCAGAAGTAGAAGATATTGACACATTCCTCTTGTTGTGACTTGGAGCAGGAGCTCGTGGCGGTGATGATGTTCTATTCAGATTTGGATCAATCGTCAAAGCTCGCACATTCGAAGTGGCCGTTTCTATGCGAAGAGGTTCACCGTGTGAAGTCGACGTCGCCCAATGTTGTGATAGGATAGAATGTCCTTCATCAATTGGCGTGAAGATGCTGCGTGATTTGACGGACATTCGTTTTACAGGCTCTAGCATTTGTGGCTGAGGTGCAACGCTCTCCGGCTTTGATTCTTCTTGAACGTCGGTTGGTGGAGGAGGCTGCTGTTGTTGAATATGCTGTGGTGGTGAAACCGTTGCTCTTGTTTGCTGACCTTCTTGCTTGATAAAGTTAGGAGGCATGGAGGCTCTTCTTTGATCTTCAATATAGATCTGTTGTTGCTGTTGAACATGTTGTGGATGCTGGTGTTGAGGTGGAGCATAGTTCTGGTATTGAGGTGGAGGTGGATGTGGTGGCCCATGCATTTGCGGCTGCATCTGTTGAGGTAAATGATGCTGTGGTGGCATGGGCGATCCATTCTGAGGATTGTAAATGGCAGGATTTGGCATGTATGCGAAGCCATTAGGTTGCTGCGACATCTGCTGCTGAGGTGGGACTAAATTCGAGCTTGTTCTTCGCGATGCATTCCTTGATTCAGGCCTGGATCCAGGCTGTGGTTGAGGGGTATGCTGGCGTTGTTGTGGAAGATGTTGGAAATGACCATTTGGAATTGGTGGAGATGCGGAGGGTGTGTGATGGCGAATATGGTGATAAGCGGGCTGATTTTGGAACTGAGGAGGCAACATTTGTGGTTCAACGGAACCGTGATGTGACGCTCCAGAGCCGTCTTCATCGTCATCATCGTCGTCCATCTTTCCCTTGCCGCTGAAATCGGCTGGGCCTTTATGCTCGCTAACCCCACCATACTATCACATTGTCAGTGTTGTTCCAATAACATGTGGCAGTGCCCGTACATAGTTGTATCTCGTCATTATATCCTGCATGTCTCCGCTCGAGTACTCGTAGAGCTTCTTGTTGTTGCCGAAGATGATGACCGCAACATCGACCGAGCATAGTACGGAGAGCTCATGTGCCTTTTTAAACAATCCGCCCTTTCGCTTGAGAAAGGTGCTACATCGAGAAGTTAGGATTCGTTCTGCCAATTTCGTGCTTACAAGTACTTACACGGATCGATTTCTATCATCCTTGATAGCCTTAATCTCAATCTTTCGACGGCCCATCGCTGCGACGCGCGGGTTTTGCGGAAGATGCGAGGGATCTGTGAATTGATCCAGCTCCTAGTGAGGCCTCGCTGGCCAGTTTTAGGAGATCGAGGGTGAAGGAGTCAGTCACGTCGAGTTTCTAATTGTAATGTGACGCGCATCCAGGTTTTTCTTGTCGCGCAAAACAATTGGTGGAACACTGAATAAACGAAACGTCAATGATAAGCGCAAACTTATGGAGCACGACTTGGTCGCAAATGATCGTAGACAGTATGGGTGAAGGACTTGGTGTAAAGTATAATGTTGTTGCGATGGTTTGTGTGTGTTGTCTGATTCTTTTCAGACCTCGACTCCACGCTTTGAAACACAGACACTGGTGCAACACGACGGGGAAACCAGGCTGCAGTCGAGGTGTTGGCTGGGAGGGGATGCGTGATATAGCAATCCAGCGACGTTGATTGCTGGCAGTGCGCGACAGCTTGATTCGAACCTGGTAGCTGTTTACTACTGCTATGCGATAGATCTGATAATGGATAGTCAAGAAAGCTGCTATATTTAGATTGTTCTGAGGTGGGAGAAGGTCCTTGGGTGCAGAAGAGAGATGGAGTGGGGACTTTCCACGCTCATGAAACTTTGGTCGCCAAGCCACTCGCTAACATAACAGCAGGCTGGGAGCAACACGACGAGGATGTGCTGAGGATAGCGAGATGGGGATTGCTTCTATACAAAATTTAAAGTTATGATTGGATCATCGTAACATGTTCATCATTGGGTTTCTAAAGTGTTGATCAAGCTTCCCTATCTGCACGCTTTCATCATCATTCGAGGCAAAGGCATTCTATCACAAAACACATCGTCCATTGCCAAATTACAAGAGGTTTCAGCACTTCATCAGCGTGCAACATGCTCGATAAAACAATCGCATACTGACACCTCGTTGCAAAAAATAATGCTATAACGACTGACATTCTTCATCTTGACACTCCTCCTCATGTGGTGCTGCACGATGTTTACTCGAGATCCCTGTCTATGCTCCATTTTCCACGATACTCTGCCTCATCGACATCACATCTCGATTCTAAGCGCCCGATAGTCGACAAAGGAGGTGCACAACTCGTTACAAGAGGATCAAAAAGCTATTACACGATGTTGAATCCTGGCAACTCTGCCGTTTACATCAGCACAGCGACCAGCCATGAATGCTCCTCATTGGCCAGGAATTTTCCATGCTGCAGGTCACCCAATGCTCCCAAAATAGACCACATCGAGGGAGCCGAGTCCGCAAATTGTCCCGAATGGAGCTCTTATTACTCCCAGAAAGCCTCACAGCCTACTCGGGCGGGAAATTGTTCTGCACGTCAATATGAGTTGACGGTCGTCTCGTGTGCTCTTGTATCCCTTCACCCAGGAGCATTGCACCGATTGAGATACATTGCTGATGCAAAGGTATGACCAAACTGCCAGGGCTCTCAAGCCTCTACCAAAGTGTTTTGCGACATTTGCTATTATTGATAACACACCAATTGTAGAACCATGCAGGTACCAACATGATGCAGGATACTTGCCGGTTACTGATGACGACCGGACTCAGTTGTGCATGGATCTTCGCAATATCCATGATGTGTAAGGTAGATGACAGCTACTGACACAAGGCACAATTTCCTGGAGTCAACGGACGGGAAGAACGTCAATTCATGTACTTCGAGCGTGAGAAAGCCGTTGATTTGTTGTCACCATCGAGGCAACGACATCGATTTTCCCAGATGACAAGTCTAACGTTGCACAATTGACACATGCTCGTTGATTAACTTGAACCATTGGTTATAAAGAAGCTGTAAAACACTTACATCTGCTGGCCATTGTGGAAGCCGATCATTCCAGGCACCAGTATAACGCAGGACTGAGTAGTAACCACACATATGTTCGTGATGTGATGAAACATGACAACAGCCATAATGGCTCTGTTTATAGATTTCCACATGCTCCTTTTGCTTGATTCGCTTGAAAGTGCGCTATGGTACTGCTAATTTTCCTTGACTTGGATGGTGCCATCTGCTCGAGATGGATACTTGTTTATAGTTACTTCACTCATAGCATCCTCCCTGTGAGAGTCAAAGTTGACGGTCAATAAACAATATTCACGTTGGTTATGGCAAACATATAGACGAATAAAGGAAGCACAGCTCAGATGGGTACGTGCCACATATCGTATGCTGTGCTAAAAGCCCTAAGGTTAATCTAGGTCTTCGAACAATCCTTAAAACAGATTTCCCAGCATGATCGCAGGAAATCAAGCAATCACTCAAAGTGAACAGGCTTACAACGACAATATACTATTGCAGGGTAGGGTTATACCTCACTAGAATCTTCTCATTACAACGTCTTTCCTATCGATGGAAAATTGAGGGCGGATATGTTATTTCCTTGAATGTCATATACTAAATCTATAGTCTAACAATGCTTTATGAATCTACCACATCATCATATCTATCGATTCTGACAACTCTTAGTTATCCTTTGGTATTCCTAAAGATGCCAAATACCTCACCATCCCCAACTCGGTCCATCTCCTCCTCTCCTCATCGGTTCTTACCCACACCATCCCCATCATGCCTGCAGAGTTGGTGGGCGCTTCATCTCTCCCCTTATTTGCTCTCGGAATCAGAACAAGCCACTCCTTCACAAGCACAAAGTTGTACGCGAAGCTCTTCCCAACGTGACGCTGTTTGAGCAACTGTTTCGTCTTGACCAGTGCCTTTTGATATTGGACGAAAACGTCAGAAGCAGAGGCATTTGGAGGAATGCTGATGATCTGATGAAGAAATGGTACGTCTGCATGAGAGGTTGCTTCATCTGCAGATTCATCAGTATGTGTCTATGCACCACAGCTTTGAGCGAGGTCTAAAGAAGGACATACCAAGGCTCAACTCAACCTCATCAGGAAACAAAACGAACTCCTCCCTAGGCCTCGTGATAATCTGTAAGTGCTTGTGGCCTTGTGATGCACCAGCCTCCGCTCCACAATTATAGAAGACCAAAAACTCCTCCTCATGCTCTCTCGTCTCATCCTCGCCCTCACTCTCGTCCTCCACCTTCTTCCCCACCACCCTATCTCTGCCGCTTGTCAAACCCATCAAAAGTCGCCACGCCGCTTCAAGATCATCCATACTCAGATCCTCACTCTGCTTCTCAAATTTCTTCGGATGAAGCAGCAGATTCGGCCTCACCATACAGAACTTATTCATTTGCAACAGATAATCCTCTCCCACCTCACAAACCACAAACTCAGGATCAGGATCAGTGAACGGGCCCCCCTTGTCTTTTGTGCGACGAGGGTCATCTGGTTTGAGGACAGGCTTCTTGAGCAGGGCGGGAGAGACGCGGAATTGGAACTATGTTCATGACCTTGAGACTTGAGCTTTCAGTGAAGGATGACGTACGTACTCTGAATCCATTGTCAGTGGTATACTCTGGTTTGGTATCTTCATAAAGAAGAAGTTCTTTAGCTTTCAAGTCATCAAACTGAGTTAGGATGCGATTGAGCAGATTAGATGAGAGAGCGATATCAGTCATGTTGTGGATTGGGTATGAGCGTGATGGTGATGAAGGAACAGAGCAGCCACACATCAGTGGGAAGGTTGATGTGATAGGAGTGACATTTTATAAACTACTTGAGTTACAGTCGAGACACAAAAGATGTGATAGTTGGGGTGCCAAGAGAGTTACGTGTCTGGTATTACATTTCGTAACTGGCATTTCTTTGTTATCGGTTTCTCTCTCTCAAAGCCGTGTCCATAACAGCTTTTAATGCTTATCTACTCAAGTGAATCCGAGGGTTTCTGTGACATGATTCATCTCAGATGTAGCGTTATCTAAATGCTTAATACGTAGACGCACCAGTGGGTTACACTACGAGGACGCACATAGGTTTGACATTGATATGAATTCTTGTACTTAATATGGAACATGATCTCCACCAAGAACACAGGTTGTGACCATTTTTGTGCTGCGCAGCGCAACCTTTCACATAATCTCATTTTAAGACATTTTCAAACACGCTCCATTTCACTTCTCTCATACACTTCTCCATGATGATGCAATCCCATATCCTTGCAGCATTGAAACGCCTTCCCATGCATCGATTTTCTTCTCCTTCCTTTTCAAAATGTCAAGTCCCAAGAACGCCTCGCTCAATCATATAAAGATGCAGTTTTCCTATCACGCACCGCCATGCCATAAAAGATGTACAACTTAGAAAGTAATTTTGTATGAGTACACAAAGCGAGTAAGAGTAAAGTGTTGTAAAGTCGAAAATTGTGGATTCTGAAAATGACCATTGTTAGAGCGTAGTCGTGAGGTCAGGGGCACGAATGGCGCCGAAACCTCCATTAGTAGCTGAATTGTCGTCTTGCTTGATGGTCCCGTTGAGCATTGGGCAAAGTCTAGAAAGTAAATGTTAGTCCCTGACATAGCACCGAAGTCCTGATGTAAACAGATAGTAAAGAAAAGGTGAGCCACAAATCGAAATGTAGCTTTTGAAAATCTCAAAAGCGCGACGCGCATGGAGGTTTGAGAGTAAGCGAACAGGTATAACAGTACTTTTTGTTTGTCTTGATATGTCCAGCTTGTCCGCAATTGGCACACTTTCGAGTAGTGCCTGTTTGTTTCTCCACCGACGGGGCTGGAGTGGAAGATGGGGAGGTAGCAGATGCAGCTGGAGCGCTTGACTTGTTCTTCTGATTCTCGCGATGGTGGCGTCGTTCTTTGTTGCGCTTAAGTCGTGCAAGCTCCTTCTCAGCGCTTTACGGATATTAGTTAATGCAACCAGACCTCTGTAGGATACTAACCCAAGTCGCGCTTGTTTGTCAAATTCCGGATTGCCAGTAGGTACGAGCTTATAAACACTAGAAAAGGTCAAAGACTGAACAACAAGTAGAGGTCAGTACACTTACTCCGTCAGATGTTCATCTAATTCTGCCCGTTTGCGGGAGTATTCGCGCCAAATTCTAGGATCCCTAATAATCTCTTCGACTTCTTCATATACACCGGTTTCCTCGTTCTTGACCGTTCGTACGATGCACATTGCTTTACCAGCGCGACTGTTGACGCTAAACTGGCTGACACTATCATCAAAGGCTGCTGGAGTCGCCATGGATCGGGGAGTTGGCGCTACATATCGCTGCTGATCTTCAACAACTTCATCTCTATCTGGCTCATAATCTTCGTTCGCAATAGGATTGGACAAAGCAGCCTTTTGTTTCTCCCAGATGTCTCGAATCGTCTTGTCATACTCTTCTTGTTGATGTTTGACATTGTATTGATGACCGCCATTTTGCTTCCTAAGCTGTTCCATGGCCTGCGCGGAAGTTGCATTTGGCGTCTTTAGACCGATGAAACCACCTTTCATAGAAATTTTGATCATGTTGAAAGCTTGTCCACACCCGGAAGGATCACCTTCACCAACAAGTTGCAACATGGCTTTATCTGTTGATGCCTCGAGAAACGCTTTACTCGTTCTCCATGGAGCAAGATCTTGTTCAAGGATATGCTCTTTCACATCATCATCGTCACGATCGTCATCATCCTTATCAACAGCAGCGTATCCTGCATCCTCGAGACGCTTCGAGCCAACTTGCATCGTGTCGATGAGACACACTTCTTCAGGTTTGACCATTGAGCGGATGGTGGGCTCGTCTGGAATCGGATCGCCAGGATGCATAGTCCATACTTTTATAGTCTTGTTATAGTGTATGAACTCTTTTAGCTTTTGCCTATTTTGCATATCGTTCGAATCTTGTATGTGAGATGTGATTTCTGCGATTTTCATGGAGTGATTCGGGTTATGCTTCAGCTTCCTGTATGCAAGCATACGAATACGATTCTTGGCGGCATTGGTGAACTTCCTTGAATGTGGACCAGGAACCTCGACAGATGGAAACTGTTGTCCTACCGTAAAGATGTTATCGATATTGCGTAAGTACCAATTAGATCCGTCAACGCCAGTCGAATTTCGGATAACCAAGAAGTCAGTACCTCTTGGTTCATGCTTGAAAATCGGTGCACGATACAGCCCATTGTGGATGGCACGAACAGTTTCACCAGGATCTACAAAGCCGAAGTTGGAAAATGGAGATTTGTCTTCGGGTAGCAAGATTGTTGTGTCACCGATTCTGTCCTCGGGTTGTGGTCGCTCGTTATCATTCGCATCCTTGCGTCGATAATAATTGATGACACGATTTCCCATACCGAAGTTTGACAAAGTGTTTGGGTGCTCCTCAGAGTACTCAAACAGCGTGGCCGTGGACTGAATGTCTGACAATGACAAGTCTTTTGAAGTATTGAAGATTTGCTGTATGCTACCCATCTTCTTGACCTCCTTTCGTTTTCGCATTCCTGGCTTTGAGAACGTGATATTTTGATGCAAAAATCTTGCAAATTTTAGACCAGGTCGATGGAACGAGCGGAGCTCTTGTAATCCAAGCTTGACCTTATAGTAAGGCCATTGAAGTTTGATAGCTGGCAGACTGTGCTCGATAGTCATGTTACTGAGTGTTGCTCTAACCTTGCTTGAACGAGCTTCCTTCATCGCATCATACACCTCATCATTGGCGAAGTTGAAGCGTTGCTGCAAAACCGAAGCTATGTTGCCACTGCCAGCTCGCTTTGAGCCCACAAGACTATAAAAGTATGGACTATGCATCCTGGCGATCCGATTCCAGACGAGCCCACCA
>Ga0181470_100093_pt1 | contig 18853 bp, 23 predicted proteins | sample InSIn5SAF170_FD_119082 | JGI IMG/M metagenome (GOLD analysis project Ga0181470, IMG submission 119082) | Clean room microbial communities from NASA Spacecraft Assembly Facility at Jet Propulsion Laboratory, Pasadena, California, USA -... ...
CGATTATTCCCGTTGGGCCTACTTTCACGTATTCAGCAAGATGTTTTCGATGTGCCCAGAGGTAAGTGGGCGATTTGCGACTTTGATGTACAGAGGGGAACGTATTGTCCTGAATTGTGGGCGAGAGATTCCAATGCGATTGTATGCGATTATGCGTATGGAAGGTATGCTGAGGGAAGCGATCTACTGGCTTCAGGTTATGCGGAGGGCGCTTTTCCGATCGTGGAGTTGCAGCTTGCGAAGGCGGCTTGGAGGTTGGCTGGCTGGCTAAATGCTGTCGCAGCAGCGCATTTCGGTGCTGAGCTGGGGGATGCAACTTTGCCGGGCGGGACAAGGCAGAGGACAGCGGGTCATCACCAAAGCACCTTGGGAGCAGTGGAATTGTAAGAGAACTACTTACGCACACTGTTGAGAGATACAGCGTAATGAATTGGCACTTTTCTGGTACCGATGATAACCACAATCTTGAAAAACACGTGGCGCATGGATGGAGAACAAGCACATCCAAAAATGCATCTGAAGAAGATCGGCCACAACGGGAATAATCGAAGTTAATCTGGGGAAGAAAATTCTATCATTGCTGCGACCACGGCACATCATGATGTCACAATCTGCGCGGAAGCAGAACATGGTCTTAATGTTCCGGAAGACTCAGAATGGAGCATCCTGACTCGCTCAAGCAGTGGACACTGCATAAAGGTTCTCTCCACAAACAATTATGGTGTGGAGAAGATGGAGGATTTTTATGCATGACAGACACAGTGATCATTGACCAAAGCACCATCGTGGGGCAAGGCTGGCACTTTCACGTGTTGGACATTCGTCCGCTTTGAAGCGGGACACACTCCGTAGATGTGTCCACTAGTTTGGGCTTGACCGGCTTGCAGCGACGTATCATCTTTCAGAAGCTCCTGAAACTCGATGCATCCTTGACCCTTGCTCCGATCAATTGCCTCCTCGCCCACCAAACGCCTTCCTGCCGGTCAAGACTTGCGCATCTGCATACACATGTCTGGAAGTGATTGAGACGAACAAGTTAGTGGAAAATCGCAAGGCTGAGAAGAAAAAAGATGGATGCGCGGTGGGGAGTTGACTGCTCTATTGTTTGTGTGTATCCGCGAAACGCTTTGGGGAGGCCCCCTGCAGGTGCAAGCCACAGACACGGCCACTGCAAATTTGACCTCAGATAAGACAAGGCTGCAGCTTCTGGACTTGTGCAGCGCATTCAGCGGCCATGATGAGGCATTTTGATGGCATCAGAGGAAGCTTCGATGGCAAAGACAGGCTGCACTCACCGGCAAGTGGTGCTAAAGTGATTGTTTGCCGCTGGAAAGCGAAGTCGCGACCGGACTGTCCCACACGTGATTGCCGGGTTGAGAAAGTTCTGAGGAGTTCCACTGCCGGATGCAGCCTAGCGCTGTGGGGCTCTGACTCACTGCGTTCACTATATAAGGAGCGGGCATCCCCCCTTGAAATTTCTATCGCCTCATCTCCGCGCGTTGCGCCCTCACGTCTCCACCACAAAACTCTCACAACCCACATCGCAACCGATAACGTAGTCATCGCCTCCAACGGCCACGAATCAAAACAATACCATTCCTTTCGTCGCGCGCATTACAGAAAATTCATAATTCCAGTCGTTAATTCGTGAGAACCTTGGGCGTCGGTCGCAATCGTGATGTTGCTTTCGCATCCTTCTACGGCTGCAGCAGCTAATGAATTCGTCGCGCCCGTAAGCCATCACTTGCAGCTCGCTTTTTCATTATGTCGTTAACGCCAGTTCGATAGAACTCACTCAGCTACCCGTCGGCGCATCAAGACTTGAGCGCATCGACACAAAATGGCGCAAACGCCAATAAGCCGCCGTCGAAAGATGCGGTCAACGGCAACAGCAGCGCCACCGCACCACTAGCAACGCCTGCTGCGACGCCTGACCAGCCCGGCAGCGCTGCGTCGTCGGGCATCTCGCCCAAGTTGCAGAATCTTGTCGCTACGGTCAACCTGGCCTGCCGCTTGGACCTCAAGACGATTGCGCTGCACGCGCGTAACGCAGAGTACAACCCCAAGCGTTTCGCTGCCGTCATCATGCGCATTCGCGATCCTAAGACGACGGCGCTGATCTTCGCTTCTGGCAAGATGGTTGTCACTGGTGCAAAGAGCGAGGCGGACAGCAAACTGGCGTCGCGCAAGTACGCGCGCATCATCCAGAAGCTGGGCTTCGACGCAAAGTTCACCGACTTTAAGATCCAGAACATCGTCGGCTCGTGTGACGTTCAGTTCCCGATCCGTCTCGAGGGCCTCGCCAGCACGCATCACAACTTCTCCAGCTACGAGCCTGAACTGTTCCCTGGCCTCATCTACCGCATGATGAAGCCTAAGATCGTGAGTCGCCGCCCATCAGTGCATGCTTGTCTGTAATTCAAAACATGCTAACATACGTCACACAGGTTCTGCTCATCTTCGTCAGCGGCAAAATCGTCTTGACCGGCGCAAAAGTCCGCGAGGAGATCTATCAAGCCTTTGAGCTCGTCTACCCTGTCTTGCGCGACTTCCGCAAGTCTTGAGCACACTTCTTCCACTTTCCCCTTTTGCACAATTAAACAGTACTTCGAATAGCGGCATTGCATGGCGTAACACCTGGCGGTCTTTGAGAAATAAAGAGAGAAGTCTGTCGCCTTTGCGCACAGCTCTCTCACGGGCTTGAGAAGCAACAATTACACACAACTTCCAAGCGCGATGTATGAATATGATGGAATTTGGTCTGGCCAATATAGATTTTGACTGGCCGTTGAGCTTGTGCGCAAGGTTGAACGCGCGATACCTCACAGATTGATTGGGGCGCAAAAATCAATATTATTTGATGTTCACATCATCAATCAGTGTGTTCAGTGTGCGTAGTAGATTTGGTTCGTCCATACTTGTTCGTTGACCCGTCGTAACGCACATCATGTTTAGGCTTGCGTGAAAGAAACTCGTTGACGGAGATCGTCGAAGCCTATTATGCAGTCACCGCTGCTGTCGCCGTCTCCTTGGCCAATTCGTCCTTGAGAATCAGACCACGAATACCGCTGCGGCTGCCGTCCAGTGTCCAGTCATCATGGGTGACGGCGTCTTTCCACGCCCACTTCTGCTTAAACGCTGCAGGAGTGTTGCCTTGCATGCTGTCTACAATGGCATCGCCTATCACGGGCAAAAACTTGAATCCATGGCCGCTGCCGCCCGTGGCAATGAAAAGCGAGTTCTTGTAGGTTGGATGGTAGTCGATCAGATAATCGCCATCCGGCGTGTCTGCATAGTGGCATATCCTTGTGAACGCAAAGGGACGCTCTGCGATATCTGATAACGCGCTGGTGGGTGGGATGATGGCTCTCAAGAAAGAACGTAGGTTGTCTTCTCCCTCCTTCGGGATGGGCTGCTCGGCTTTGGGCGTATTGGGTTTCGTGTGCGGCAACGATATTTTAATCTCGGGCTTCGAGGAGTCCTCCGGGTGGGCGACGGAGATTGGGTTGGCGTAGCCCCACGCGTGTCGTGCGACCTTGAGGTAGAGTTTCCCTTTACCCATCTGGCTGGGCGGCTGTGGTATCTTCTTCGGATGTGGAGGCGGGATATCAAACATGCCATTCGAGATGTTAAGTTGCACTGGCGTCTGGCTTAGCACCTCTGCCTCCTGCTCTGTCACCTCAAGATACGCAAGCACTTGTCCCGTGGCCGTCAGCCTCCCTCTGAGGTCAACCAGGGATCCACTCCAAGCTCCAGCGGCAAGCACAATCAAGTCTGCAGACAGGTAATTCCCATCGCAGAGTTCCACACCTGCCACCGTACCTTCGAAGGAATCGAAGATGAGCTTCTCCACGCCCACGGATAGGAATCCCACGCGTTTATACGCCATGACGCGTTTACGCAGCCATCGCATGCTGGACTCTGCGTCGGCCCATCCAGAACCACGGTTGATGTATCCCAGCGTGCCAGATGCGCCGCCAGTCCCGCCTACAGCTGCTAACTCCGCATTGCTAGAGAAAGATTCGATCGTGTTAGGATCCACTGGAACGCCCTTTTCGGCCTGCAGACTTTCAAGTGCTCGCACGTTTTCCAAGCTCTTTTGCACATAGGAGGTCTCGTCTGCGTCTGCGGAAAGACAGAGGCCGATCTCATGATATCGGTTTTCAGCTCCCCATTCTCCACGCCAGTGTTGCTGTGCTTCAAGGGCTAGAGCTGCATATGCTGGGTCGGAGTAATCTAGTTGATATCAGTAGCTGCTTGTTACAAGCACTGTGTGAATTTGAAGGGATAGCTGAATACGAAATATTGACAGTAATGAAATATCACGAAACAAGAACCAGGTCCTGTGAGATGCAGAGAGTATTGTGCTTCGCTCAGAGCAAAGAGATGTTTTTGCAAGAACTGAACAAGAAAGATTGTGGGAAACAAGAGCGTTTTGTGTGTTGTGAATGTCTTTAGAGAAGAATGATGAGAGTGGTGCGGAGATTATCTCCATGCAAGGCCATGCACGCTCATTGGCAAAGCGAAATGAAAGAGTCACACGAAAAGAAGTCTCGACTCATACACAGCAGAGATGTGTGCGCACAAATTTAGAAAAAAAATGGACTCACCAGCCCTGATAATGCGCGAGGTATCGATCTATCACCGTGCGGTAGTTAGAATTAGTCTTTTTTGGCAACTCCCTCATCATAAAGTTCGACCGTGGGACGAGGGTGAAGTTTAATAATTTTTCGGTATCTGGAAGTCAGGTTGAATCCGAGGAGTGAAGGTATGAGTAGGACAATGTCAACACAGCGCAGGGACGTACCGATGCCCCGTCCGGTGCAGGGAAGGGAAGCCGATCTACGAGCACAATCTTTGTGTCTGCGTATTCTGGTCGGCGACATAGGGCATCTGCCGTTGCGAGCCCAAAGACGCCAGAGCCGATGATGAGGATGGAGGAGGGGATTGGCTTCGAGGAAGCCATGGTAGAGTAACAAGCTGAATTAATCTGCTATGTACAATTTTCAGACGTGAGCATGAACTGCTGTGCAAGAGAGAAGTATGGGACAAGTTATCGAAGAAATCGACAGCCCAAGAAATGCCTTGAAGTTTCACGCCCTGTCCAAAAGTCGAAGATCTCGTCCGATCAACTTTTGCACTAAATTGGTGCATGGATTATTCGGCACCCTGGTCGCGGATCTACATGTTCCTGCGTAGCTGTACCTGTTTGTGCAATACCTGGTGTATCTGTTTTATACGACAACCGAAACTCATCTAACATTTTTTTTGCGCATTGAGGCTTGCTGAACCGCTGGACCCCGTGCCCATGCATGATGTTGCAAATCCGGCTTGATTAAGGCGCAATGATACAGGCAAAGTCCGCGGGCTTCATTTGCTCGCAGTGCGCGCGGCAACTGCCCAAAGTTAAGCGGCCTGGTGTAATAGCATCTTCACACGTTCAATTCCGGCATGCATCACGACTGGGGAGACGGACGACAAAGGGTCCGCCTCCCCAGCGGTTGGCAGCACAGCAGCCCTTACCCACCGCAGAGCAAGCTGGCCCACGCGCAAAGCAAGAGTATGCAGGACCGCCGCCACGGCAGCCGTCCTACGACTGGAAGGACGATACACCCGCAGATCGCCCGTGGGCCACCACCTTCACCAACACCGTCTGGATCGTCTCCGGCACCGTCTTCTCCCTCCTGCTCGGCCTCTACGGCACACAATACTACATCTCCGCCACGCAGCCCGCGCCTGACACGTCAAACGCCCCTCCCATCAATCTGACGGCCGTGTACGATGAGTACGCCCCGCACTTTGACCAAGATGTCGATAGGACGGAGTACTGGAATGGCATCATGACGCTGCGGAGCAGACTTGTTAAGCAGGCGAGGGGCCATGTGCTGGAGAGCGCCGCGGGCACAGGCAGAAACGCAGAGTACTACCTCTCGGGTCGGGTCAAGACTCTCACAGTCGTGGACAAGAGTTCCGGGATGCTGGGTGTAGCGGAGAAGAAATGGCCTCATGATCGAGGGGAGAACGAGGATTGGAATGGCAGGATCCGCTTTGTGGTGGGGGATATCGAGGATGCCTCTACACGTGCACACCTCAGTCAACAATTTGATACGGTGGTGCAAACGCTGGGCCTCTGCTCAACGGACGATCCGGACGCGCTTATGCGTGCCTTGACTGGACTGGTGAAACCAGGTGGGAAGATACTGCTGCTCGAGCATGGACAGAGTTACTTTGACGGCTTGAATCGCATGCTTGACCGCAGTGCGCGTGAGCACGCTGCTAAGCATGGCTGCTGGTGGAATAGGGATATTGGGGCTATTGTGGAGAAGTCGGGCATGGAGATTGTGGAAATGAAGCGGACGTGGCGGAGTGCAGGCACAAACTGGTATGTGGTGCTTAGGAAGCCTCAAGGAGAGCAGAAAGAGGCCTCGAGCTCCAGGTGATTTGTGTGCATGCAGCAGCTTGAGGTTGCAAGGACAGCAAGGAACAGAGCACCAAGTGTCACGTCGTCAGGAGGTCACCATGCGTCTGCTCTGAACAACAAAGGACGGTTGTCAAGGGCAATATCATGAGTCGCAGACCAAATCAACATGTACAGAGATGCAAGATATTCACGATATACCCCCACGCAGCAGATCCCATGTCAAGACGCCGCAAATAACGCCGTGCCTCCCCGATTCCTCTAATGTATAGACCGGGTGTCAAACCTCCAAAGCATCCATTCATCCATCCCACCCATCTAACGATCCGTCCATCAGCTCGCAAGACCGGACATCCTTCCCGTCCACTTAAAACACATCCACTAGCAACAGTTCTTGAACGCCCCACCGCTATTGTTGTTGTCCCCAATACTGACGCCCGCATTCTGCTGCGGCGCATTCTGGCTCTGCGTGTCGATGATGCGCTTCTTGATATCTGCAGCAAGAGAGTAAAACGCCTGGTCGACATTGATGTTTGACTTTGCGGATACCTCGAGGAAGGGGATGCCCAGTTCGTCGGCGAGGGCCTGGCCCTGCTCCGTGGAGACGGCGCGTTTCTCTTCCCAGTCGCACTTGTTGCCAATGAGGATCTTGTTGACGCCTTCCGAGGCGTGTTGCTCGACGTTGGAGAACCACGTCCTGATATCTATTCATACCCATGTTAGCCAACCCGCACTCTACGGTCTGACAGCCAAGAGAACCACAGGAAGGAAGAAGAAGAAGAAGGAAAAAAGAAAACTCACTATTAAAACTCTCTCGTCAGTGACGTCGTACACGAGCAATATCCCCATGGCGCCGCGGTAATATGCCGTCGTGATTGTGCGAAAGCGCTCCTGGCCGGCCGTGTCCCATATCTGCAGCTTGACGCGCTTGCCGTCCAGCTCGATGGTGCGGATCTTGAAGTCGATGCCGATGGTGGTGATGAACGAGGGCGTGAAGCTGTCTTCGCTGAAGCGCAGCAGGCAGCAGGACTTGCCGACGCCGCTGTCGCCTATCAGGAGGAGTTTGATCTGGCGAGTATGGTTAGTCTCCCTGTATATATGGACATATGCGTGGGTGTGTGCATATGTATGTGTATATGTAGGATATGTGCAGGTGAAAGGGCAAAGGCGAAAGACGCACGAGAAAGTCATAGTTCCGAGTGCCTGCCATCTTGACAGCCCGTGTGAATCGCCCCGCGTGCGAGAACTGTACGAGTTGTGTGGTTTAGGTATGCAGAGAGCAGCAGATGCAAGACCGTCAGATAGTATACGCCAACCGGGGCCCGGAGCGTCAGAGCAAGGCAGCGGCGCAAAGTCAAAAAAAGGCTGGACAGTAGAGTCGCAGCGCCCCCCGTTACGTTTACGTCGTGTGGCTTTGTTGGGGCAAGCGTCGGCAGCGTTCTGTCGTAGGCTAGTCACGTTACGCTGTCTCGGGGCCGCGTGACTGTGAGGCAAGACGGCGTTGTTGGGAGCGGGGGAGTTGTGTGAGTGTGTGTGAGTGAGGGCGAGTGCAGAGTGCGGGATTGACAGAATGCGATGTTGCTGGCCACCGCCCACTTTCTTGCCGCAACGACGATGGGCGGACGTCTGCCAAGGTCGGCTGGAAGGGGGCTAGTGGCTCCACTTGTAGCCGCTAGCGGGTACTTCAACCCCTTCCCTTGTGGGGATAACTTATCGTGCTGCCTTCAACATACATGGCTCGTTATGGCAAATGCTATGACAATCCTATTAAGACTCGTCCCGTTGTTGAAGTAATCTTTCCTTGACAACACCTTGATTCCACACCCGGCACTATCAAACTATCAAAGCATACCCTATCCCTTCATACGCTCTTCCCAAGACTCAACCTTTGCAACAATCGCTGCCTTAGAGTAACAATACTTAAGGTCCGCCTGGTTTCCATACTGCACGCAACAATCAGTCTTTGCCTCTCTCTTTATCTCTCACCGCTCTCATCTCGTAGGATAAACTCACCGCAATCCAAGCACCCGCAAACTCTTCACCCTCGCCTTTACGGACGGGCTCACCGTTCAGCCAGGTGATTTTCCTACGCTGGTATCCTGAACCCCAAATAGTCTGCTCGAACTTCCTGCCTTCCTCTTGATGATTTTTCAGGAACACAGATGGGGCACCACCCTGGGAGACAAACGAAGTGGTAGAGAGGTCATTATCCTGATCTGCCGTGTCCGCCATTGCAGTAATGTACTGTCTCAATGATGAGTCGTCCGAGTCGTCCGAGTCGCAGTCGTAATCATTTTCAGCACCGTCATAATAACCCTCCGAGCCGTTGTATGAAACGTCTGAGCGGTCAGAGTCATTATTGTGCACCACGGCTTCGCACTGCACAGTGCTGCATAACCTGGTAAAGGCCTGGAAAACAGCCATATCTACACCCTTCATCATGCAGTTCAGTCTTGCAGGTTCGATAGAGTTCGCCGTATGCGGGTAGATGTGCGTGCAGTTGAAGCCCAGGAATCCACCTACCCAGCCATCCATCAGCCTCAGCAGCAGGAAGAACAAATGTAAGAAAGGGGAAAAGGCAAGTACTGTACCTTGCGACAAGAATGACGGACACCGCATCAACTCCTCCAACGCAGCAAAGAAATGCAGTTTCTCCGGCTCGAATATCCCGAGACCCCTTGGACCGCCAGCGCTCAGAAACAAATTATACGTGAGCGTGACACGATCGCCCTCCGTCACTTGCAGAACTTCATGCTCGCAGTCTGAAAATAGCGCTGCCCATTGAATTGTAGCTGCGCCCTTGGATGCCCAATCGAAAGTGACTTCCTTCCCTCCATGACGGACCGCCAGACCACCGCCTTTAAATTTGCAAGGCAAGCAGACAACCAGCGAACCTATCTGGTCAGTACCGCGCGGCGTATCAACGTGGGCCTTGAATTTCCCACTCGGCCCAGAATAGATCTATACCAAAGGTCAACTCATCCATGCAGAGCAAATGCCGACGAAATAAAATGCTGGAATACGCGCACATTGAGTTTATACAACTCGGCCCTCACGCTGCCGTGATCCCATCTTTCCTGCACCAGAACCCGCGTTACGGTATCCAGGATCTCATACGCCGCTAGATTGAAACTCGTGCTAAATTGTCTTTCATCCAGCACGCTCGCGTTGCGGTACTCCACATCAAGAACATCTACATGTCCCTTCCCGAAAGTCGCAGGTTCACAAGTAGACAAAAGATCCTCGAATGCTCGTGCACGCGATGCATCTTCGTTACTGCTGATGATGGGGAAATTCGTCTTGTGCACGCTACCCTCGTGGTCCCAGCGGATATCGATGATTTGTTCTGTGGTGAGCGGGATGGTCCCACCAACTGCAAAGACGGCCTCGTTGACATGCGAATCCAATGCTTCCTGCACGTTTAGAAGGAGCGTGGTTGTTTCGTTGATTGAGGTGTCGTCATCTGTAGTCAAGTCTATGTAGTTAAAAGGGGATTTGTCCTGAGATGCCATGGGGATGGAATCAGTCGCTTGAATGGTTTGATTAGTTGATTGATTGATATTCTGTTGGACTTATGCGCGAGTAGTTATGGCATTTATAGTCGAGCATACACTACAATGTTCACGTCCATGATCAGGCTACAGCATGTACATTCTGATACATCGATATTTCACGAACCGATCGAAAGGCTGGGAAAACCCTTCAAAGACGTTGTGCAACATAGACACCAGGCACCAACCAATCACCGCCCTTTTACATCTCTTGGAGTGGAAGTCCCTCATATTTTCTACGCTATGCTTGCTGCCTTGTAGTTTCTGTTTTGAGACCCCTTTCTACAGATGTACATGATATCTCACTTGTAATACAGTAGACTTAGAACCACTTCGAGTATCCCCACCTCAGTCGTCTAATCACCTGTTTTTGCCTTTCTATGCCGGCCTTGATGTCAACGAGTTCATCTACGTCAACTAAGAACTCCCTGAACTCCTGAGTAGGCAACACGTTCACGGCACATTGTCGGAGGACATGTGATTCGGCGACAAGAAGGCCATAGTCTTTGTAGTAGAGCACACCGTATTCGGAAGGTTGGGCGGCTGTAATGATACGGTCGATGTTCCTATTCGTCATGATTAGTTCTATGCTCCATGTGAATATTGGCAAAACGCAATGACATACCGTAACACGCCCAAGACTTGATTCTGCTTCGCGCCCTTCCTGCTGCCCTTCTTGTTGCCCAACACGCCGTTCAAGTAGCGCACCGCGCCAATAGACACAAGTAGACCAGGCGTCAGAGCAATAAATCCAAAGACTAGTTGCTGGCTCTTGAGCAAACTGTCAATACCACCAATCGCAACCTCGACGTCCACTTTCGTCTTCTGTATCTGCACTAATAGCGCTCTGATCAAGTTCCCTCTTACAGCGCCCATGAACGGCTTCGCCATATCCCGTTCGTACGCCTTGAGCACGGGTGTCAAATCGCCTTCTTGCACTTTCGACCGTATCTCTGAGAGTTGCTCCGATGTCAACGTCCGGTTCTCGTCCACGGCAAACTCAACGACCATGCGTTCTAGACTTTCTCTGTCTCCCTCGAGTGAGCGCTTCGACATGATGGCTACTTGGCTATCTTCGTCGTGTCTGATGGTGCCAATGATGTTCTTGATCGGTTCCACGACCCAGTTATACCAGAAGTCCTGGCAGGTTACGCCGAACTCGCGGATCCAGGTCAATATAGCCTCGCGGCGGTGGGAGAGGATACGGAGGATTGTCGATGACGAGAGGATGAGCACTGTGGCGGGCAACCAGTAGCGTATCAATCGTGATGGCTGGCCAGATGATCGAATCCGTGCGTTGAAGGTGGATGTGTATCGTGGGAGGACTGTCTGGAGGAGATCTTGCAGACGGCTCGCTACATCCGCCGGCGCAAGCTCGTCGAATGCTGCGACGCCTCCCTCAGCAGGTGAGACATAAAATCGATCGTCCCTCGTGCTGGCCAGGATGCGCTCTTCGAAGTTCTCCAGATCCAACGCCTCGGGTTCTTGCACATGCGCCAACACGGCATCAATCAGCGCAATGCTGTTCATCACTGCGCCTTTCCATTTTCGGCTGCTCTCCATCATGCCCCGCGCGCCGTTTGAGGAGGGCGTGCTCGTGCCTCCGTCGCCGCCTTCGTGCAGCGTCTCGCTGCTCAATCCCTCGCCCAGTAACAAACCAAGCGCATTAGCATTGATCTCCTTCAACTGCCGCAGCTTCTTCTGGTTCCTGCGAGCTTCATTGCGCACCCGTGACACAGGCGACACGACGCCCGCCTGCAAGGTAGCTACACTGCGGTTCCGTATGCTCTCCTGCACAAGACCGTAGAACTGCCTCCAGCCTTCTTCCAACCCTTGTGCAGCTCGATGCGCCCGCACATCCGTGTAGATGTCCTTTGCCCAGCTCCACACCCGCAGCGGCGACGTCTGCAGACTATACAGCCCCGCCGAGCGCTGCGAACTCAATATCTCATCCCAGTACCAGATGTGGTCGTTGACGGCCAACGTCTGCTCGAGGATAGTATGCAGCACTTGGCCATAACACTGCGCCGTCGCCTTGCTGAGGAGCAGCCACTCCAGCTCGCTCTCATACCCGGCATCCGTGTCCTGCGAAAACTGCGCATCCCGCAGCGTGTAGATTATATTTCTTGTTGAGGCGAGGGAGACGGAGGCCGCCGAGGATGTGCTGGAGAGGTTCTTGACGAGGCGCTGGAGCTCGAGGATGCGGGGGAGGCGCTGCGACGACGATGATGAAGACGAGGTGGAGAACTGGAATGTCTCGGCTGCGTGGGACGCGTGCGCTAACTGCAGCCGGTCGAGCTGGCTATCGATCCGGCGGATCTGGCTGTTGACGGCGGAAAAGGACTCTTGTTAGCATGGCACAAGAGTGGTTAATAGATGAATGATAGATTGGGGAAGTCATACTCCACCACGAAGGACATGGCTCGGTTAATGAGATCAAATCAATCAGTGCTGCATTCCAAGCTTCGTATGTATCAAGAAGGGGAGACCATTAATTGGTTTGTGGATGGAATGGAATGGGAATGACCGGGGGGAGGATGTTCAGGGCGAGCTCCCCATGTCAATGGCAATGGCCGTGTCAAAAGGGAATTTTGTTGTCGTGAGGTGACGGCTTGAGTTTACCACATGACGTAAATCGTTGCCAAGACCTCGACCACGAAACATCGGATTTGGCAATTCCATCTTATCCCCTCAACCCCCGTTCTCATGTTTGCACGACAGTCAATTGATCTAACTCGACTAGAGATTCACAATGAATATATTCAGTGTTTCTTCATAGTCCACAATACGTCACGTCTGTACACCAAGAGTACACGACCGTTTTAAGCGGTTTCGAGCCATAGTTTCCATGCTTGAAAAGTCGTTCAAAGTTATGACGTTGTGCAGTTCCAACGTAAGCCAGAATCTCCATTGATAGAGTTAATATTCATTCCACAGCGCGCTCGCAACTGCTATGATTGTGGACGCCTGCTATTTGCTACAGCAATTCCCGGCCTTGAGCTTCAACGAAAGCCATATGCCTTCCTGAGAAGTCAAGGATAAATCACTAGATGACTTACACTGCGCAAGCCCAGACAAATTAATCATTTGTTTCCGTTTCAAGCAAGGGTGATTGTGTATCGCTCATAACTGGGTAGCTGTAATACTTCCCCTTTCATAAGTCCATGCACGTACGCGTGCCCAATGTACGTGAAATGTGACTGATTTTGCCTAACCACAAACAAAAGCCGCATTCCATGGAACATAACGATCCAATCTCCAAGTTCTGCTCCCTCTGGTACGGCGGCAAAGTAGCCTTTTTCCGTTAGACAAAGACGGCGATAGCGTGACCTTCGTCGAACAGCGGTGACAAACTCTCTTCCCATGCGGTTTTGGGTGGGGGAACTGCGCTCGGAGAAGCTACGATACGCCTCAAAGTATCGACCATAGTCTTCTCCAGCCTCTTCTTCATCGAAAGTAGTATTTCCAATCATTGTTCTCCATAAAACGCTGGATATCTGTTCACCAGTTGGATATGGTTCGGCTTTGCAAACAAATTCTAACTGCTCTTTGAGCCATGTGTCCTGTCCTGGAGCTCCGATGAACGCAAAGCGCTGGCCGATGCGTTCAGACTGTTGAGCAATCTGGTCAACCAAGCATCCCGATACGTCAAGCTCGGTCATTGATCGCAACCTGTATTGAGGGATTGTAGAACCGCAAGCCAGGTATGTGTGATTCAACGCCAGCCCTTGGCTCGCAACTCGCCATGTAGACCAATCTGGAACCCAGGATGGCAATTTGAGGGTTTTATTTCCGAAGTTACTGTAGAGGATGTCTAAACATGGCGAACTCGAAAGGATCTGGACTGCAACAGTGATAAACAGTTGTTCAGCGGTAATATCATAATCCACCGGAATTGTCTTAGTTTCGTTCTCATTCAAAAGACCATAAAGAGAATATATTTTGTCTCTTGGGTCTGTGGCTTGAAATGGATGGAACATTCTCAAAAACTCCAAAAAGGACAGTTGGTCACCCGCGGATATCTGTTGTCTTAACACCCATAACTTGATCAGGCAATCTCTTCGATCTTGTAAGTCCTCCATTGTATGTGGAATTAGATATGCCGGTAAATTCCGCTCGATGCATAGCTGCACAATAGCGGAAATGGCAAACCAGTCAATCGCCTTTCGTCTACAGAGTAGTATAAGGTTGCTGTTGAGGAGAAATTCCTTAGCACACCAGGATCGCGTGGACCACCCTCGCAAAATCAATTTTTTCAAAGCCAAGTACCGTGGGTCGGAAGGAGGTGGAAGTCCGAGATCCACGGAGCCGTTCTCGGAATTTCGTGTCGATATGCCCGCCGTGTGATGCTTGAACAACAGCTCGGCCGCAAAATCGATTGCCATGGTGCTTCCGTCCATCTCCGGACCAATATAAGTTATGACTCGACATGCTCTGGAGTAGACGACGCCCATCATCGAGACTTGTTTTTGTCGTTCCTCGATATCGTCTTGGTGAATGCATATACCGTCTGCCCATATGAGTCTAGGCAATTTTTCGAACCGAAGGTCGTGAAGGGCATGATACAGAGACGTTGTGATAGCTATGTGTGTTCCACCTGTCAGAGAAATAGTGTGTTCTTTCCGTTGGCTGCCCCATTCATACGAAAGCGCTTCATACGATGGGCATGTTGTGAGGTCTGTGTGATGTATCTCGCCTGCAAGGGCCGAGGAATCTGTGCCAGGTAAAAGGCAAAGCAGACGAGTCTGGTCATGACGTTCTAAAGGAGAATAGCAGTATTGGTTCTTCATCCTTTACTTCGCTGTTGAAGGCTATGGGAAGGTAGAATGATATTTTGGATGAGAAAAGTGGGGTGAGAACAGAGTCACATGTTCAACTGTGTATCCTTGGTAAGGCCTGGTGTCAGCAGGTCAGTATCTTTGGCTGTAAGAGAGCCACTGCTGACGGTTGCGCTGAGAAAGCTGTTGATTAAAAGCGCAGCTTAACACACTTTCTGCACATTGAAGGCTGAATGGAGAGGATGGATGCGTTTGTATTATTTTAAGCTTTGTAGGCTGATGCCCCTTGCCTTTTCGAGGACATGTCAATATAAAGGTAGAGCAAAAATTAGGTGTAGCCGCCCCGCCATTCCAAGCTTCGCCAATAGCAAAGCCTAGTAAAGCTTGTCGCTACACCGAATCCCTCTCCCACCTATCCCTTCACCAAGAAGATCGAGTGCAAAATAAGCGAAGCTTTGGCTGTGCGTTGTAATGAATAATTCCTTCATATCTTAGATCATCTGACACCAGAACTGTGTTCGTATAGTGCCAGAGGCAATTAAGTCCATCAGACAATGCGCTAAGTAATGAGAGACGCAGTAACAAGAAAAACACTCTGCATAAACGCTGCGGCTGTAAGGCTGAGGTTCTAGGAATTCCCTCCTACTTCAGCTCGTGGAGCTGAAACACCAACACTATGAACTCCACCTTCAGCTTCTGCAACATCTTGGCTTAGAATCTCGTGGCTAACTGGCATTACTGGTTTACAAAGCGAAAGGGCTTCTCAGCTTTCGTCGTATTGTTATCACTGATATGCAGCCACGTTTGCTTCGGGTTAGAGAACGGGAAGTCCTGGAGATTTTCAGGCGTACTTCGAGTCCCGCGAGGAGATGGGCAATACAGGAGTTTCCTATGTAGGAGGTGTATGTATGAATACCATGCAGTATAAACGGCCTCGAATGCTCGTCTTGTCCACGGAATCATCTCCATCCCCATCCTCTTCTTTCCCAGATATATCACACTGCGAGCCCGCAAAAGCACCAGCACTACCACCATCAGCTTCATATTAACTGCCCAACATGGTCGCACCTGACTGGGATTCACTTGGTGATACACCAGGAAATCTACCAGCCGCCGAGACTCCATTGGGGATGAATGATGGCGTTATTTTTCCTGAGAGTCACTTCGACGCCACACGCCCTGGCCTGGAACGGTCGATGAGAGATGCCGCTCTCCTCAGAGATCCACTGAGAGGTGAAATCAAGTAAGAGAGCGACGAATTACTATGTGCTCAACAACTAACGTTTGCAGCTGCTGTGTCATCTTGATCGACTTTCCGGACAAGCCTATGCCAGCAGGAACCAAGGAACGCTTCAACGAAATGCTTTTCTCGACAGGAACATTTGCCACTGGTAGTGCTAATGATTACTACAAGGAGGTCAGCAACGGCAAGATTTCATTGAAAGGTGATATTTTCGGACCTTATCACATGCCACGGAACATAAGCGAGTACGCGGGTACCAATGTCAAGCATCCTAATGGAACACAGAGCACGTTCCCCAACTCTCAGACCATGGCGCAAGACGCAGTTACCAAGGCTAAGGATGACATAACCTTCTCGCGATATGATAATGATAGGAACACCTTCGTAGACGCTCTCATTATTGTCCACGCCGGCCGTGGTGCGGAACAAACCAAGGTTGTGACAGACATCTGGTCAATCAAGTGGACACTACCGCAGGTCTTTACACAAAACAGCACGAATGTCTACGCATTCCTAACACTCCCGGAAGACGCAAAGACTGGTGTGTCTGTGCATGAGTTGGGCCACTTGCTTTTTGGCTGGCCAGATCTCTACGATAGAACGAAAGTGACGTTTGGAATTGGCAATTGGTGTCTCATGGCCAGTGGTGAGTGGCTGGGCGGTGGCGATAGTCCCTGTCATCCTTCCGCGTGGTGCAAAGTCAATCAGCGTTGGGTGGATCTGTTCACCGAAACTGCACCGCGTGATACCACGATTGGTCCAGTGCAGACAACTCATGACGTTCGTCGTGTTTGGAAAGCAGGGCAATCGGAGAGCCGGGAGTATTATTTGCTGGAAAATCGTCAACAGATTGGAAAGGACGCAGCCATCCCTGGGCCGGGTTTATTGAGTGAGTACACCGCAGCATCATAGGAATCGAGCCTGTCGCTGACACCAAATCTAAGTCTGGCACATCGACGATGCGCAAGCAGATAACACAGATGCCGACCATCGCAGAGTTGATCTTGTTCAAGCGGATGGCCGACGACAACTGAACTTGCCCAGAGATGATGGAGGTAACAAAGGCGACAAGGGTGATCCGTATCCTGGGACTTCGCAAAATGACACATTTAACGCAGAGACTCTGCCAAGCAGCGATAGTTTCACTGATCTCGACACTGAGGTTGACCTGTCATCCATTGCAGTGCACGGAGATGATATCTCACTCAGTCTCAGCGTTGGCAACTTCGTAGGATGGGATAGTGATGATTTCATGCCAGCATCGGTGGTGAACGCGACGTCGCAGCTTGCAGCTGTCAGTCGCAAGGGGACTAACTCAGATCTCTTCTGGGTTGCCAGGGACGGCACTGTCAAGCATGCTTTCTTCGTCCAAGGTAAAGGCTGGACCACCGATGTCCTCGTTGAGGCTCCCCATGCAGCTGCAGGTGGTATTACCGCGGTCTCTCGTGCTCCAGACAGGATTTCTGTGTTTTTCGTCAGCACATCATCGACATTGGAACACATGTCCTGGAAGGAAGGCGAGGACTGGAAGCGAGCCACCATCGCCCCCGTTGACGCTGTGCATCTATCTTCTCGACCAGTCGCAATTAGCCGCTCCCCAGACAAGATGCAAGTGTTTTGGTGTCGACCCGGCGAAATCACAATGGCGTGGTATCAAGATGGTGCAGGCTGGAATTGGGGCGGCCTTTTCCATCAGGATCAACCTACCAACTTCGAGTGCACGGCAGTCGCGCGGTCCCCGTTCAACATGGATGTGTTTGCACGAGATCCTAAAGGAACAATCCTGCACTATCACTGGCAAGAGGGAGGATCCTGGGCATTCAATTTTGTACATGACACCGATCCTATCCCCACAAATCTCATCTCTGTTGCTTCCGGAATGACAGCCACCTCGCTCGCATCGAATCACCTTGCGCTCTTCTGGATGGGCGACGACCGCAAGGTCCGGCATGCAAACCTCACTGTCGGTGCTCGCTGGGTGATCCTAGAAATAGCCCGTAATGCTGCGATTGGAGCTATCACAGCTGTTTCTCGTGGCTCAACGGCTATGGATGTTTTCTGGACGCAAAAACGAGGTACCATTGTACATGGCTTGTGGCGGCCTACGGGAGGCAACCATGGCTGGCGAGTGCAGGCTATACGGGCGGCTGATAATGCTGGACCTGCCAAGGTGTTTGCCTCTACCTCGCGCAATGCAACGAATTTGGATGTTTGGGCTGTGAGGACAGATGGTAGTGTCACGAATGCCTTTTCTGACACTGCGTGAGGGTACTGTGTGGTTGGATTTCGTTATTGTTGGTCTCGGCCTTGCTAACGATCATCCCTTGTGTGAAAATGTGGTTGAACTAATCACCTGATCCATGTTCAGCGATGTGAGTTCCTGAGCTGAGAAATACAGCATCGCATCTCATATAACAATCATGATAGCAAGAATCAAATAACCTATGCGAACATGACCGTGAACAACATCAAAAAAGTGTGGTCGAGAAAGGGCGATCGAAAGTAGTTAGCTCCTGGGTAGCGGGAGGAAAGCTGGGTGGCCTCTGCGCACAAGCCATTGAGCTTAACATTGGTAAGCAAATTGAACGGACGGATCCGTGAGTTTCCCGGCTCTATCTGTCGATTTGTCAACGATAGTGATCCCCATGGAACATGCCGTAGATTTTAGGAGAACTGAGCAAAACGCCTCTGTTGTCAGGACCAGATTTAAGTGGTTAATTCGACGCCCAAAAAATGGACAAGCCAATCATATGAACGCCATTTTGTACTTCTCGCCGACGCTTAGCAATTGCAAGTCTGTTGTGCTCAATCTGCCCGGGTTTCACAGCTACCCGATCCGACAGCCTCACGTTCATAAAATGTG
>Ga0181470_100094_pt1 | contig 18851 bp, 16 predicted proteins | sample InSIn5SAF170_FD_119082 | JGI IMG/M metagenome (GOLD analysis project Ga0181470, IMG submission 119082) | Clean room microbial communities from NASA Spacecraft Assembly Facility at Jet Propulsion Laboratory, Pasadena, California, USA -... ...
GTCGGCTGTTGTGGTCTCACTCTGGACTTTTCGAGGCAGCTTGACCTCAGGAATGTATGGGTGCACAGGTTGCACGCGAAGATCTGAGTCTAGAGAAGTCACTGCTTGCACATTCGTCGTAGCCTGAAGTTCCGGGTACGCCGACTTGGTATTGCCAGCGAGCATAGCTGAGCTCTCTTGCTGCATCATTAGCGCACAGAACATATACTACATCCAGGTCTGCATACATCCAGACGCCGCGACGAGTGGGAGGATGAGCAGCAGCTGCGCCGGTCACGTGACAGTAGCTTCGGTCGAGTCGACATCGATTAAGTGCATATTCTGGAAGGAAGACCAAGGCTGATACTGTATGCAGGGAAGCGAAGAGGACAAAGCAGATCGTGAAGGTATTATTGATATTATGCTCGTGGTGATTATATATATAGTATGGCACATGCCGATTTCGTGCCGGGCTAAGAGTCCACCCAATATGTTTGTGTTGTCCTTGAGGGAGTTCCTCTAACTCCATCGCTATGCTGAAAATTCATAAACACTCCTGCTATCATCAACCTAAAATTCGTTCTAGAGAATCTCTTATGCTCAGCCAAAGCCCCGTTGCCTCTTTATCCTGCCTGACGTGCAGGCTCCGGATGGTCTCGAGAGGTCTCTGGTGCAAGATCTCCTTTTCATCAATAAAAGTACCGTGCAAGCCGTACGCGACTCGCATCGGTAGGTGGATCTTGCCCACGACAGTCTTCATGTCAGTCGCGTCAATGATCCAAAGCTCAGATTTAGCCTCTGGTTTGCACTCGCCATATTGGTCAAGCTGTGATTCGTCGAAGATGTACGCCAATAGCCATCCATCGTCTTCATTCAAACCACCCTTCCTAGAAACAAAACGGGGCTCTTGTGCAAAATGACGTGGTGGAAGCTGGAAGACTTTGATCGGATCATCACGGTCAGTGGAAGTGAGGACTTCGGTAATTGTTCGCTGATCGACACAACCGGTCACTGGGGAAATCGAAAGGCTCTCTTTGCCTCGTTGAATCAAAGTTTTCGCATCCATCTTAACGAGGCAATCGATCTTGCTTGCCTTCCCGAGGGAGGCATTGAATGTTGTCTCGGAGCCGGAGCAGCCATAAATATAGCGTGCTGGACCCATTGCTGCTGCTTCGCTTGTGCTTGGGAACTCGAATGATATTGCTGATAGACCAAATTGGTGGTTAATCTTGCTTCCCGACTCATTCACGTTGAACTGATAGTAGTACAGGCGGCACTGTTCTTCTTCTTCTTCTTCTTCTTCTTCCTCGCCAGTTCTCAACGCAGATGGAGGAATAGAAATGTTACCTGCCGCATACACGACTGAAGCCGAGTTCAGCCTGCACGCAAGCATATTTACTGCTGATGTTCTGATTCTGCCGCTTTTTTTGTCGACATAGTTGTCATCCCACGTATTCGCGGTATGAAAAATGCAACAAGCCTTTGTCTCAAACCATCGTGTGAGCTCTGGACTATGTCGAGGGAAGACACCGAATCTTGATTTGCCTTTGGCATCATAGTCTAGCGGAGGTTTGCCCTTGGCGATGTTCACCGGATCCAAGGACAACGGTAGATCCATGATGACAGTATGGCCAAAGGAGACTCCGAAGTCGTGCATCATCTTGGCGGAGGAGATACCCGGGATTGGTGCGTTGAGGCGTCGTATTGACTTTTCGAAGGGCGAGACGGGGCTGATGGGCGGATGAGTTGGAGGAATTATCGAGTAGTGCACGAACGGTGGTGCAAATGTCGAGTGAAACAATATCAGCTCTTGTGTCTTAGGGTCAACTCGAGGATGCGCTGTTGTCCATTCACGCATGAATCCGATAATTCCTTTACCTCCAAACCCTGTCGCCTTATCATCTTTCTCGCCCTCGGCTCGTTGTCCATTGTACCATCCAACAGTCTCGAGCCCTGGCAAAGCCATCCGCATAGGGGGACCGGATTCGCAAGTAGCTAACGCCCTTCCATCGTGAAATATTATGCTTGTGTTCGCGACACTAATCTTCTTGATTGCCTGTAGAGAACCTGGTAATCGAGACAATATGACTAGGAGGATTGTGCGAAAAATGACCCACATCACATTCCACAGTGTAGCGACAGGGTTGACAAGGGTGGCGATACTCGGTAGTATAGGTCGAGTGAGATTCTTGGAGGTACATGTCGCCAGATAGACATCAGTCAAGATGTATTGATTGACGAATTCCGGCTGAACGCCCTTCTCAGTCCTGCGGAAGCTGACGCCACTGAGCATACCATCTCCATCAAACCAATGTGCATCTCGTCCTAAGTCCTCGTTCGACACGGGGTTGCCACCATTCCGCACATACTCTCCGCCATACAACTCTTCGGGGATACTGCCGGACCAATTACATGCTGTTAGCGGTAACGACTGCTGAACCGGGGCGAAGTTGCCGCTGAGATATGGGTGAACATCATCCGGCTTTCTGTTTCGGGAATTTGGGAGTGCCGCTGCTTCCAACATGGTCGTCGAGCACACGCACAGGTACTGCTTGATGCGACGTTGCCCAGGTTACATGTCGGGAATACGCGAAGCAATCAACTATAAGGAATTGACCTCCTGGTGAACTCAGAGCCACATGCAGATGACGTCTCAGCAAAGAATGGAAAAGTCGGAACAAGCTTCACAAGATTTGAAGCATGTGGAAACTGAATGACTGATGGGTGCGGATATGTAACCTGAGAATATCAGTCGAACAGTAAAAGTAGCACCTGGGGCGGGCTCCGTCGAGTGAGAGGACTGTTTCGCGATATCTCCATCACAATAACGGAAAGGCGCGACGTGCTTGACTCGAATCGCGAGCTCTCTTTGTTGCCAGAGTGGTTGGTCTATCAAGGAGGTTTGTATAAGATCTGTTGACACTTACTTCGCCTTCACTGGCCTTTGACCGAGATCCAATAGCGTAGCGGAGTCTTAGCGCGATATCATACGGATTCTGAGCGAAAACTGTTGACGCGCAAACCAATATCGAATATCGCATGCGGAAAAAGAAGCTCTCTGACGCATCCCCGGATCGTGCCTGCCACAAGACGTCACTGGTATGCGCGAAGCAAAGCTCCAGCCGACGCCACAGTAGATCTTGCACTACAACGTTTTCGTCGCAGTCGATTGCTGCTTTTGCTGGAGTTTTCGTTCTAGAGGTTGTCTTCCTTCAAAGTCATGAAGTCATTTTGGCTGTGGCGTTGTCATCCATGCGCCCAAACGACTTAAGCTTTACCAGTCTTGCAGGGGTAAGCTTCGACAATTTTCCACATTGCCCTTGTCGCCCATTCCGTGGTGACAGCTGTTGATTTACATGGTGGTCTTGGAAGGCGCTATCGCTCCTCGTGCTTGACGCCGTCTTTCCATAGATTCCCTGTTGGCTGGTCTCGTTTCCTGCGAACATCGGTCATTTATCCCACCATTATTTTGGACGATGGCAGAGTTTGGAATACACTTCCAGAAGTGCTGATTTTGTATAATAGCTGGATCACGTTACTGACTTCCCCGGCCGTGAGTCAAGGTCGCACGTTGCGATCATGTACGAGTATGCCTGGGTGTAAGTACAATCCTTTCCCTTCACTAGAAAACATGCACTGACCCTCAACCCAAAGCCATGTGATTTACACAATACCTATAGCTCTCACTTTGAGCGTGGTATTGGCCCCGTTGTTGACGTGGCTTGACGTGTACAAGATATGCACCCTGGTGACAATCGCATTCTCGTACACGCTGCCATGGTAAGTCGTCTCTCTGCGCTCAGCATACAAAGTTGTTCATCTCAGATTTTCAGGGACTCGTACCTAGTCAGGAACCGGATATGGAGTAAGCCTTCCTCCATCATGCTTGGAGACAAACGCTAAGACTGCACAGCATACCCCCCAAAGGCTGTCCTTGGCCCTACCCTGTTCTCCGTACCCGCCGAGGAGCTTTTCTTCTTCGTCGTGCAGACATATATCGTGAGTGAGCTCTGACAATCGTCTGTCGTCATCGGACTCTGATACAGGTACTAGACCTCCTGCCTACACATACTGCTTAACAAACCAGTCTTGGCTGCAGTATACCTTCGCAATGAAAGGGCTAAAGGGACCATCGAGCCTCAGAAACGGCTTGGGCAGCTGTTTTTTGCTGCATGCTTTATCGTGCCTATCCTCTTACCGGCAGATCATCTGGAGGGCACCTATATGAAGCTTATTGTCGTTTGGGTTGCCCCAATCTTCTTTATGCTGTGGACGTTCGGCTACCAGCTCCTGCTGAGCTTGCCCCGTTCTAAGACGCTGCTTCCTATCGCCATTCCTACACTCTTCCTGTGGGTCGTCGATACACTAGCTCTCCAAAGAGGCACCTGGAGTATCGAATCAGGGACGAAGCTCGGTATACATATCTGGCCCCACCTAGAGGTAGAAGAGGCAGTCTTCTTCCTCGTCACGAATTCTATGATTGTCATGGGCTCTTGTGCATTCGACAATGCTGTTGCTATATTGGACGTCTTTCCAAATATATTCCCCACTGTCCCGGGAATGCCACCGCCACTTCTAATGTTGAAAAGCTTGTTTACCTCAACATCTAGATATGATCAGCAGCGCTTAATTGGCCTACAGAATGCTCTGAATGTGCTGGCAAAAAAGAGCAGATCCTTCTATCTGGCGTCTGGCGTTTTTAATGGTCGGTTGAGGATCGATCTAATCCTTCTTTATGGATTTTGTCGCGTAGCAGATGACCTGATCGATGATGCTGCAAGTGCATCTGAAGCCGAAACCTGGATCGGGCATTTCACGAATTTTCTCAACGCCGCATATTCAGATTCAGGTTCTAGAGACTCGAGCAAGTTCGAGAAGTCCCTTAAACCTTTCCCACCTCAAGCGCAAACAATTCTAAGGTATCTTCCGGTGGACAAATTACCGGCACAACCGCTCTATGAGCTCCTTGTGGGTTTCCGCATGGATCTTGCCTTTTCGAAAGAGAATTCTTCAAAACCTCCACCTATACAGACAGAGCAGGACCTGGAGAGGTATGCAACGTGCGTTGCAGCGACAATTGGAGAGCTCTGTCTAAGCCTTGTGTACGCGCACGACCCAGACAAGCACGTTAAGGGCGCCCATAACAACCAAGACGAATGCACTCAGGCTGGAGTGCGCATGGGACGAGTACTACAATACATCAATATCGTCCGAGATGTCACTACTGATGCCGAGACTGGCCGCTGCTACATACCTAGTCAGTGGTTCACTGTTGCCAAAGAGCCTTCTACGCTGGCAGATAAGGAAGCAGAAATTCTAGCATGTCGCAAACGCATCCTAGATATAGCTTTCCAGGGTTACTCCGACAACCGGGACGCAATTGAGAAATTACCACAGTATGCCCGTGGTGGTATTCGCGTCGCAGTCGAAAGCTATATCGAGATAGGCAGAGTGCTACGAAAGCGAATACAAAACAACGAGCCCTTGGACTTCGCCGGTGGTGGTAAAGCAGGCCGAGCGAGTGTTCCCAAGCTGCGTCGAGTGTGGATTGGATGGAGGACAATGGCCGGGCGTAGAGGCAGCGCGTGACCTTGGTTCCGATGCATTTGGCCTGTCATGTTCTGATATTTAGAAGCGGCATTAACACAGCTGCTGTACTGGCAAGCTCGGCGTCGGGTAATGCTATCTGGTACCTTGCAGCCGACAAGGATAATTTTCTTTGGTTAGATCGAGTGGAGTCCGGCGACTTTTGTACAGATCGCGCCAGCGGCAGGAGGGATCGCCGCTTCGACATTTCATCTCAGCAACATGCTCAACACAAAGCCATTAGAGTAATATGATCGAAACTACCCTAGCAAAACCACAACGCTCACTTGACTGGCAAGAGAACGAAGTTTGACATAGCTTAGCTGTGGTTGTGCACGAATCGGCAGGAAAATGATCCTGGCGGAGCTGCCAATGCCACCAACCAAAAGTCATGATGTATACGATACTTTGACGCCCACGTTCTCTCTGCATGTGATCGTGGGCCGCTGCCACTTGCATACAAAGGCCTCTTGAGCTTGCCCTGAACAGGTTTCGTAGAGGCGCGCAGACAATACCACATCAACATGGAAAAACCCAGGAGTGTCATTGTCGTCGGTGATTACTTCCTTATTGAACTCCCGCAGCACAACACCCTGCTAACTCTTACCAGGTGCCGGAGCTGGCGGAATCGCAAGCGCAGCACGCCTCGCGAAAGCCGGGTTCCGAGTAACAGTTGTCGAGAAGAATGACCACACAGGTGGTCGCTGCAGTCTGATACACCACGATGGCTATAGGTTCGACCAAGGCCCGTCCCTACTACTGCTCCCAGACCTCTTCCAGGAAGCCTTCCATGACCTGGACACGTCGATAGAGGCGGAAGGAGTCGAGCTATTGAAATGCGACCCTAACTACAACATCTGGTTCGGCGATGGCGAGTCAATAGAGCTCTCTACCGACACAGCGCGCATGAAGAAAGAGGTTGAGAAATGGGAGGGAAAGGACGGCTTTGAGAGATATCTCGCGTGGATGAAAGAGGCACATGTTCACTACGAAGCCAGCATCACCTACGTGCTACGCCGAAACTTCACAAGCTTGTTGAGCATGGTGCGCCCGGATTTCTTGCGATATCTTGGCGCGTTGCATCCATTCGAGAGTATATGGAACCGAGCTGCAATGTACTTCCGTACAGAACGACTGAGGCGAGCATTCACTTTTGGGAGTATGTACATGGGCATGAGCCCATTTGAGGCGCCCGCCACATACAGCTTATTGCAGTATACTGAGCTCGCGGAGGGCATATGGTACGTTCCAGCAAATACGGCTAGGACACGCGGCTAATGACAACAGGTATCCTCGCGGCGGCTTCCACAAGGTTCTCGACGCGCTGGTCAAAGTCGGCGAACGCTTCGGCGTCGAATATAGGTTCAATACTTCAGTTACGGAGGTCATCGTCGATGACCGGAACAAAAGAGCTACTGGAGTCAGACTAGACAGCGGAGAGACACTGAAAGCTGATGTCGTCTTGATGAACGCGGATCTGGTGTATGCATACAAGAACCTTCTTCCACCCTCCTCTACGGCAACATCTCTCGACAGAAAACCCAGCTCGTGCGCGAGTATCTCCTTTTACTGGTCGATGGACACGATCATACCACAGCTCCACGCCCACAACGTCTTCCTGGCGGACGACTTCCGGGACAGCTTCGATGACATCTTCAAACGACAATCAATACCCAAAGAGCCATCTTTTTATGTACACGTACCAACTCGGGTCGACGAGAGTGCAGCCCCAGCTGGCAAGGACACGGTAGTGGTCCTGGTGCCTTGTGGCCATCTTCTAGAGGGAGAAGCTAAGGCCGGACTCAACCCGACTTCACAGCAAGATTGGGACGCCATGGTATCCAAGGCTCGAAATGCTGTGTTCGACACAATAAAAGCTCGCACGGGCGCTGATATGAAGTCCCACATAGTGAACGAGTTGCTCAACACTCCAGCAACATGGAAGGAGAAATTCAATCTCGATAAAGGGGCAATCCTTGGCTTGAGCCATTCATTCTTCAATGTGTTGAGCTTCAGACCCAATACGAAACACGACAGCATATCTGCACTCTACTTCGTGGGTGCTAGCACCCACCCTGGTACTGGCGTGCCAATCGTTCTTGCTGGAAGCAAGATTACAGCTGATCAGATTCTGGATGACTACGGTATGATGAAGCCATGGAGTCCTGGCACGCACAAGAAAAGAAAAGTGAGTCCTTTGGATAAAGAAGGGTCGATACCGTTCGACCTGGCGAGAACTTTGCTCGTGACTCTGGCACTGCTGACATTGGTCATATATCTGTGGACGACCATAATATAGGGCAACCGCATGGTCTAATCTCTTCATAGACGGGTACGGTGTAGGGTTCATGTAGCCTTTTGGGAATCAAATTTGTGCGCTGTTCGTTAAGAGGAATCAGAAGTTGTGGCTTGTGCAATAAAAGCAGCACCTGCCGTACCCAAAACAGCTAGCATAACTTCTGTTATAGTGACGTCGACGACTTGTTAGCGTATGCATGTGAATATGGCAAGGATGAGATGACCTTTGCTCCTGTCGCCACTTTTTCCGATGTACCAATCATTACCGTTCATGCTTCAAGTGGCGGTTGCGGCTCTGCAAGTCCTCACCGTGCGGAATATCAACGTGGCCGCCTTTTTGGTAAATACCCACCAAATGTACTACCACTATTTGCGATCATGATTTACCATCCAACTACGTAACTGATTCCTCTGTACACACCCGAAAAATCATTTAGATATTTTACACTGTCGACTGGCACTACGTTCATAAATTCAGATGAAGGTCAAGCCGTTGCCGACAGCTACTACTATTTACGCAATAGCGTATACGAACAGGCAGCGATCTTGATGTTCTACCCGTAGGTCTTTTCAGCATCATCTGCTGTGCTTTATGACAGCTGAACAGCGTGCAATAATGCTTTTCAAAGAACAATTATAACGATGTGTTGTCGCGGTACGCTCGGAGAGCCTTTCTATTGCTCAGCCGAAGGCTAAGGAAGAGCTCGTGTATTGTAGGACTCCCTGAACGATGTCTTCCTCTTATACTATAGGTGTTGGATTATCGAGCCAACTGATACAAGTATGCCAGAGAGAGGGGTGGTGAGAAGCGCTTGACCAACGCCCACTCCTACCACAACACAACATCCGTCAATCATACCACTGCTACCACCGGCTAAGCGGGTTGCGGCACTGGGGGGATAATGTGATATGGGGCGTTTAGCAATGGTTGAAGGCCAACCATGTGTTGGAGCTTACCAGCATTTACGAAGACTGTCATCGTTACATCCGACTGCGGACCTCGCATCCTCCATAGAGTTTGCAGGCACAGGGCGCAAGCTTGTCTGTGCAATAGATGGTTGGGCCATTTGATGCCAACTCTACCGAGACCAAGTCACCCCGTTGACGAACAGTCATCAGGGTCTAATAATACGTTTTGAGCGATACCAGCAATGCGCAGCAAGTCAGTGTATGATATTGTTACTCTCATAGGTATTCCATACATACGAATCAAAGCTCTGTAGAACGCTGTCGAGTGTCTGGATATCGGGCCCCTGCTATGGGTTTCGGTATTGATTAAGAGACGAGATCGCGCCGTAAGAGAGACCGAAGCGCTCCCGAGATCAGCTTCAAGAGCACTAGAAGCTACCGCTTGCCAGCCAGCTTGGTCTTCGCGGGGGAGATCTGAACACGGCATTTTCTCTTCGCTCCCCCGCCTTTTGCATAAGCAGATGAGGTGAGATTACAAGAGTCTAGCGTATCAGTGGTAGCGACCAAGTCTCCAGGCTAGCTCTTTTTCTTATCAGCTCCGGAGTATCTAAGAAGGACTGGATAAAGCACGCACGTCCGTCACCAGGACATGGACGCAAACGCAAGGAGGCAGTGTGCGTTTATGACAACTTTGCGTGAAGACGTTGCTTCTGACAGTTCCGACGCCTTTACATCTTCGTGATCTCCTTGCATCGCGAAGGACAGCGAATGCGCGTATCCAGTGATCGACCGATACAATCTTGAAACTTGCGATCTAACGCAAACGCGCTCGACGATAACGCTGCGTGCAGCATGGTTGAAAGATAGCCCAGATTGATCGACGACAACGGAACCTGTGAAGTCAGGTACACGAAATTGAGTTTAAGAACGATTCCCCTGTCGACGACGGGCGCTATATCGATCCTGGCCACTCAGAGGGTTTCTGCGGGGCTAGCACGTATCTTAGTTGATGAATGCTCGAGCATGCTCGTCTTGACGAATCACGTTCTGATCTTTATCTTTGGCCTTAACTGCTAGTTCGCGCCTGGAAATTGCTTCCACTTCTCTTCGCCCTTACTGCACCCAATCCTCGCTGCCACTATCTCGTCAATGCGACGTTTCGTCCTCGTCCCAAAAGGTAATTTCGCAAGATCACTTTGCCCAGACTGTCCGGGTAGCACACCGTCGAGTAGGTCGGATGGTGCAAAATGCAGTCTTCCAGCGTGGGTACCACGTCGAGTAATAACAAAGTCCACTAATATACACCTTGCACCCTGCCTCTTTTCGCAGCCTCTTCCTTCTTTCGCAAAGTTCGTGGTCGCTGTTTGCTACACAAACCGTTTCAGACTCAGTTTTTTGGGTCGTCTCAGTTCCTGGCTGCCTCCAGGCTTAACTACAGTCACTCCTTCACTAGAGGCCGCAAGCCCAGCAACGTTGCATACCTTGAAAGTCTTCAGCAAGTCTGTCGCCGCAAGTTATCGAACACTGAACAGATCGCCTTCAAGCCTAGTCATACAAGATGCGCTTCTTTACCGTTCTCGCAACTGTAGTTGCTTCCTCCGGTCTCGCATGTGCTCAATCGAGTTCATGGGACAACTGGATGCCTGGTCAGCCAGTGACTACAACCGTCACGATGACTCTTCTGCACGCCAATGAGACAACGACAATGACTTCCTACTCTTCTACCAGCACTGCCTCACAAATCATTGCCAATGTCACATCAAGCACCTACTCAAAGCCCGCCAGTGGAGCGCTTACAACACTGGCAAGCAGCACAACACCCGCCGTTGCAAGCAGTACCACCGCAGCTATCGCAACATTCTCGTCTGGCGCGGCGGTGGCAGAAGAACTAGACATGGCGATCGCTGCGATTGCCGGCATTGGCGCCGTCGCTTATGGTCTGTTCTAGAGCAAGACAAGATCAGCAAAAGACGAAGTACTTTTCGCCTGTTGATTTGACTCAATCAACTCCCACTCCAGCATATGCTGTAGAGTTCTAGTTCACTGCACACCTCTTCCACGACCTCAGCGAGATCACTTCCCACCCAACAGACTCTCCTAGAAGAGTTTCGCCTGGTGCGCAGAAGGGTTCGAAGCAAGGCTTCACCCGATCCACAACAGATCACGATTCACTCCAGGGTGGATTCGTATTGCTGCCAGTCACATACAACCATCACTTTCTTGAGATACCCTGAACATTTGTTTTGTTTACCGGCTGCAATTTTCGTCAGCACGGTACCTTATTACTGCACATGAATGATACGATGAAGCTCCTTAGGAGGCTTAATCACGAGCATACACCAAGCATAACGGCGTATGCAATGCAATTACTCAGCGTTGGTGTTGGCTGGGCGGTTTGGTGCAATATGATCATAGTGAGGTAGCCTCAATCAAGATATTGGTACTTCGTACTTGGGGTCCAAAGTGAAACCTCGCTGTAGGCTGGCCAGTTCTCTGCCAACAAAACCTATCCATCTTTGACTCGCGATAAATTCATGCTGCAGGTTCCTACGGCTCGTGCCGTTGCTGATTCCCACACGTGCCCAGTCAGATCGAGGACCCGGGTAAACAACACGGTCTAGTTAGCTTCCTACCTTTAGACGCGCCGAAAATTGACATCATTGTGCCTTCCTCCGACTTTCCTTTGCGCACGCGAGCGATAACACGTTGTGCTATCCTCCTCACCACTGTGCACGGCTGAGAGCTCGCCACCAGCAGATGTAGTCCATTGTCGTACTACATACATGTCGAAAGGCTTGCCACTCGTTTCAAAAGTACGATTCACGAATCTATCGGCAGGGCTACGCGCCACCTTGACTGGCTACTGACCCGACACACGAGGCCAATACACGATGGACGAAGATGAACTACAACTCCCAGCGCTTCCGCAAGCTCGGAGTCAACCACAACTTCCGAGAACACCATTCAGCTGCCACAACTCACGCAAGCGTTCTGCGCGCAGTAATGAGCTTCAGGACGACGACGTGCTCTCTAGCTCACTTCATACCTCCTCTGACCCAGCTCTGTTCTCGAGTGACGAGACTCCAGATGCAGAGAACTACTCGGGCGGGAAGAGAAGGCGGAAGAAAACATATGCGGGCACGTGGTGGGGCGAGAAGCTTACGAAGTCAAGAGCTGGAAGTAAAGGACTCAGCAGCAATGGAAGTTCTCGGAAGGGAAGTAAGCGACAATTTACGCGTAATTTCGACTCTGGTATCTTCATGAACAGTGATGATGCGAGCAGTTGCGCGGAATTCAGCTCAGATTCGAGCTTGGGGAATGAGCTGATTGAGGCACAAATGCGCGAGGAGGAGGTCACTCCGAAAGCTAGGGTTGCGCCACGAACGCCTGTTATGAGCGCTTCAAAGCTCGCGTTGACTTTTGAGAACATCTCACCACTGACACCACGCGCAGCAAAAAGGCCTGTTCTACGCGACCCAAAGCACGAGCATGTTCTATCCGTCGTACGAGACTGCCTAGATGAAAGCAAGGAGGATGTTGATCTGTCGGACATGGGCCTTGAGTCGCTTCCGCTTGAAGTCCGAGAATTATCGACCATGATTAAGGACGATCCAGCTGCACAGATCCTTTTCGAGTCCTTAGTGGCACGCCCTCGTCTTTACCTCTCGAACAATGTGCTGCGACAGTTCCCCACACCATTGCTCGAGCTGAGCAACTTGCGGCTACTCAGTTTGCGACGAAACAAGCTCAGTCGGCTACCACCAGGGATAAGAAACCTGGTGAAGCTCGAGACGTTGAATCTTTCGGGCAACAAGCTGCAGTCCCTCCCAGTGGAAGTGCTTGACCTGATGGTTAATTGCCGTTTGACAGAGTTGCTGAGTGAGCCGAATCCTTGGTTGACATGTACGAAAGAACAAACAGACGTAAGACTACTGAAATCACGCCTGCGTTCTAGACCATTACTGCATACAATGGTTAAGGATCCAAAGCGCTCGGACGAGGACTACCATCTCATCCTTCAACAAATTGGCACAAGCGAATCACGCAGTGAAGGCTCTGACAACAGTTTGCAACGCCAAGTACCGCCTCTTTCGGAAGTAGTTCTTCGCCAACTGTCAAAACTCAACAATTCAAAACGAGACCTTTCTCCTTTGATGCCAGATGAGGCCCCCGTAAGCATTACCGACATGCTAAAGGATCTGGCTGTTTCACAAAATGACGGTGATCGGAGGTGTGCTTGGTGCAAAAGGCTATACGTCATGCCTGCGCAGACGTGGATGGAATGGTGGGACGTCAATCTAGTCAAGAAGGATCGAGCACGAGATGACTTATCGGAGCTTGCGCCTGCGATTGGCCGCCACGTGGTGCCCTTCGAGATTGGGATTTGTGGTAGTTGTGCATAGATCTTGAAGTATGACTAATGCACGAATATTATAAGCACAGGTATTTGGAGCATGCATGCAGCTCGATTTCTGTGACAACGTGAATTTTGAATAGGTTGAAAGCTTGCCAAACCGTCGTTAGCAGCACATCTGTCACGTATTCCTGGGTGCCGAAATGTTTTTTTTAGGATAGTGATACAATACAGTACGTCCACGCCCTGTACGGAACAAACGTCCAAATGCCTCCAACGCCGTGTCTTTCCCTGCCAAATGACCCCATGTAGTGGACAAAGCTCCTGCAATCGCAGATGGCCATTGCGCCTAATCCCTGTCGATGAACGCGATGCATGTTCAGATACGCCTCAATAACGACTACAGCGCATCCAAATCCTGCTTCGGGCCCAACGATCCACTCCAATACATCAGACAAAATTTCGATCGCTGCTCCATCTCCTGACTCAAAATATCGATATTATGCTTCTTAACCGCCTTGCCCTTACCAACCATGTACGTGCCGTCCACGTCCAACCCACGATGTCTCGAGATCCGACACCCCGGACCCAGCAGAGACGACTGACAACAGGACCACGACCCGACCTTCCAGTCCTCCTTCCAGTTCCTGCTCTCTGCTGGCGTGAGAGCACTGTGCCAGCTTCCGGGATGGTAAATACAGTTGTGGAGGTTGCCTGTGGGGCTGAACCAGCGGCCACAGTTTACACAGCCGGATTTGCCGTCTACGCGGGGGTCATGGGATGATGAGAGAGTGTATCGGGCGTTTTTGGGTCTTTTGGAGGATGACACTGTGCGGGTGGACCCGTCTGGGAGGTTGTCATCTTTGTCTGCTAGGAATTTGCGTTTGTTGAAGCGGTTCTGGGCAATGATCGAAGATGGCTTTGAAGATGTCACTGGTGTGAAGAAGGATGTTATATTTGATGGTGCTTGTTGATCAGGCCGAGGCTGAAATTGGGGTTGAATATTCTCCGTTCCACTCATCTCGCTATCCTCAGATGTGTCGAGTGGTGCTGGTAAGTCATATCCCGATTGCATCAGATCACAGGATACGGTTGTCTCTTGGGCTCGTTGCTGATAACGCTGTGGTGATGAGAAGTGAGAGCTCGAGAACAGGTTTGCTGTAGCCATTGTGCTCCTAAACCACTGGGTAGCTCAAGGCTTGCCAGCTTGCATCCTCGACAGACCGCAGACTTTCGAACGAGCAATACTAAAGGTGACGATGAGCTCCGTGGTTTTTTCTTTGGATGGCCTCGAATGGGCTTGTGAGCTCGAGTTGGCGTAGCTCAGTTAGCGAGGTTGCTCAGTGCCCCTCAGTGTGTACTTTTGACGAACGTACGCTGCAGAGATAGCAAGTGTGAGATTAGCAACTTGAGGCCTACGAAGTTCTATTGTTTTTTGGGGATCCAAGTTGAATCTCCCAGCCCTCAAATTCGCGCTCCGGACGCGCGTGGCTTAATTGCTTTCATTAGCGCGTCTGTCGCTAAATACTGCCGAAGCAATTCCGGAGATGGGCGCGCCACGTGAGTACACGTGCTGCCGTGGGTGGTAGCGACTTTCCATAGCAGAATACCAGAAGTTTCGCTTCTTCTTAACACCCTCGTACTCGTTTAGATTGACAGCAGTTACTTCTATCAAATCCAGCTCGTAAATACTGGCCGAGTTCAGTCCATCATAGCTGCTTCTTTCCCTTGCCCGCCGGCCTCAAGTTCGATATCTTGAGCCTGGACCAACGGGAAAATTGGTAGCTTGCAATGCATGAATTTGCCCATTGGGGTGCGAGTTGCGCAAGACGCGACAGCGGACGTGAAGGAGGCGAGTGGTGAATGGATGCTGCTGTTGTCTCCAATTGGGCTGCACTTCGCAGCAACGCTAGCCACCGGCAGTCAAAATCAATTACTTAACAAACCAGAATTGGTAGACAGCCACTCTCTCTAGCATTTATCTGTAATGGCAGCATCGGCATGACAACCTTGGCAATCCATTCTGGGAGGATCACGAGGCGTCGAGCTCGGACGAACTATACCTTTGTATACGACTGCACGGGCTAGATGAGACCTTGGGCGCTCAGCAGCGATGTGATCAATCAAGTTGTTGATAAATTCGTCACCCATCTTCGATCAGAGAATGTACAAGCAAGATTCTTCTGCCCTACTATCCCCGATGTGATGGGATTCTTCGACGTTCCGAATTCATCTCTGAAAGTGGTTGCTCTGTTGCAGTGCTATCGGCGGGTCGGCGCTGCTATGTTCCGGTGCAAGCAGCCCAGATGTGGTCGCATGGTCTTCAGTGGTCACTCATGACACGCCGAGGTTCGATGGCAACGAGGTTCGCGGGACGGCCCCAGAGACCCAGGACATTCTCTCAGACGACTCTCCAAGACCGCTAAAGTCGAAAGCACCGTGGCCAAAAAGGCACTCAAGCTTCTGAAAGACTTGTCAAAGGAAGAGCGGTCGGTAACTACAACAAGCAATGATGGCATAGCCGATCAAGCATGTGAGGCGGCAGTGACGGTGTTCGTAGATGCACAAGAACATGTTGCTAACAGTTTCGAAGACCACGCGGCTGAAAAGCCTTCGGAGAGCATCTTCGCCAAAAAGAAACAAGAACAACCCGAAGCAGAAGAAGTGTCCTGCGGCCAGGGAAGATGGCCAGGGCTCAAACAAAGAGAACCAGAGCTCGAGTCCAGAGGAAACAGAAGCCAACCCAAAAAATGTCAGCACTGGGGCCAAGAGTGTCACCTTGAGTGAAGCGAAACCACAGATACATGGCCCAGAACGCACGGTGCCAATGGCCCAAGTGACTCAACCCGCAGAGTGTGAGCGTACCATTCGCCACATCGAACGCCGGCACAAGTTCATCAAAGGGTGCAAAACAACCACCACTACGCCATCAGAACAGTCGTAGCAGGGTCTTTTCGCTATCAAGCTCGGAACCAAGATCGCCTCCCAGGAAAATGATATTTCCTAATCGCAAGAATTTCGCAATCTGAAAACAGGTCTTCCCAAGAAGGGGATCGAAGGACAAGAGGGTGGAAGTCGAATGGACCGCTTGAAGAGGGTTATGGAATCTTCTCCTCTGAATTTCAAAATGGAGAAGCCTTCTGGTAATGATAGTGCGCGGACGGTCGTCAGAATTGATCCCGAACGAAGTCAAGAGAGCATCACCCTTCACCGGCAGCATGGTCCTAGATCCCCAATTCCCTATCTGAGAGAATTGCAACAACGCATCCGTAGGTATTTACAGACAGAAGCCGAAGACTTTGTGGGTCCTACGTAGTCGAAAAGTGGCTGCAGAATTGCTGAAACTGCGCGATCGTACTTCGGCGTCCATCAGATGTCGAGGGCTTGGCTGGAAGACCATCTACAAAGATGTCGAAACAATGGTGTGGAAGATCTCATACGACAAGCTATTGTTGGATATACCACTGTTGATCGACGAGTGACAGGACAAAGCAGCTCAATTGCATGGCAGCAGCCTGGCCCAAGATTCCCAGCCTACTTATGGGGCCCAGATGCCTAGTGTAGTTAGCAATTAGTGCCCTTCAGGCTGTGGCCTCCCAGTAATTGGAAAGGCCCCACGCAAACCCAAGAATCTTTCTCCGCATCTCGGATGCTTTTCCGTTTCCACCTCCGACTGTTGTGTTGCTTGCTCGTTTCAGTCTCTCATCCCGACTTTTCCGACCTTTCTTTGAACATGAACACCGCCTTCTCTCCCCGAATGGCAGATGGCGGAACCAATGGCTTCGGATCGCCATCCATCGTCAGCGTCTAAAGATGACAGCAGCCATCAAATCTCAAAGAAGCGGAAAAGAAACACCGAGAGAACGAGGGTCACTCGGGCATGCGATTTGTGTAAAAAGTGACGACACTTTTAGCACCTGCGTGGTCTAGGAATTGATGTGCTAACGAGTGGCATTTACCCAGGAGGAAGATCAAATGCAATGGCACACAGCCGTGTGAGTTCTGCTCCCGGGCAAAGGCCAGCTGCACCTTTGATCTTGCCTATGCAAGAGGCCGGGTGCCTTTTGTCCCGCCGGCGTCTGATGTTGAGAATGGAAGTAACCTGATACCAGCGGAAAAGTTGATGGCTCCCAGTAAAACATCTTCGGTCTCCGGGCAGCAGTACTCGGGCATGCCGAATACAGAGGCAACACAGTATACAGCAGGATTACAGAGCCACAATCTTCCATCAAGTTATCTGACCTCCTCAGCCTCAGCATACGTTGCGGCATCATCACGAAATTCCCCGGAGCCGTCTCAAACTGATTTACAAGGACATTATATTGGACCCGCATCAGGAGTCTCTTTTCTGCTCAGGGTTCAGAAGCGCTTACATCAGGCCATCTCATTCTCTCAACCCAGCAGCATCTTCACCTTTGGTGATGCTCCTCTGCATCCTCCTGAATTCGACTCGTCCTTTTGCATGATGCTCCCCAGGGATGACGCTCAGCGTTTGGTAGACCGATACTTCGATTTTGCAATGCCAACATACCGTTTCCTTCACCGGCCTACGATTCAGGACTGGTTCGTTGAGTTTTATGATAATCTTGGCATTATGCGCAACACACACAGTGCTCCAGCCAAGGTCGCTTTGCTCTTCATGGTATTTGCCCAGGGGAGGGTGTATATGCCGGAAAATGACAGGCCGGGCCCGCCAGATCTGAGGTCAGTAGGTCGCTGGATAAAGATTAAAGAGCTTGCTAAGATGAAGGATCTACAGTGCCCGATACTACCTAGCAGCCGAGCATCAACTCACAAAGGAGCGCGGCTCAATACGCTTGACCAGCGTTCAAGCACGCTTGACTCAATGCTATTATCTTCTCACCCAGTCACGGATCAATCATTGCTGGAACCTTTTCGGCACCGTGTCGCATCTGGCGCTGGCTATTGGCCTCAACAGGAATAGACGCCCTGATGCAACAAGCGGGTTAAGCCAGGTCGAAGGCGAATGTCGCCGCCGAACCTTTTGGTGTGCCTACACCCTAGACGTGTATCTCAGCGTCGCCTTGGGTAGACCGCGCACATTTCACGACGAGGACATTGACACAGAACTTCCAGCATGTGTCGAAGATCACGAGCTAACGACAGACTCTATCAGCACGTCGACTCTAAACAGAGGCCTATCAATCATGCTTGCTCCACTTGCGCATATGAGGTAAGATTGATCCGCGATATTCACGCCCGATGACTAATGAAACAGACTTGCTCGTATAATCGGCAAGATACTGCGCGATCTTTACTCTATTAAGCCCATATCAACCAGCCACCGAGTGGTCCTTACTGAGAGGATCTCGAAAGACCTGATTGACTGGCGAGTCGAGTTAGCCCGGTTTCTGGACGCCGACTCTTTCAGCACATCACTCCTCATTCCAATTTTTCAGCGGCAACGGAATGTTCTCAATCTAACCTACTGGCATGCTGTTATCCTCACTCATCGACCGTTCATACTGAGTAATTTTGCGCGGCTTTCACAGCAAGGTAGCAGCGGAGGTAATGAGAATCCGCAGATCGAGGAAAGTGTCCAGCAGTGCTTAATAGCTGCGATGAACACCGTGGAGACGATTGACGACATCACACAAAACCGGCAAATGTTCCCCGCGTTCTGGGTTCGTGTCAACTGGGCCATTGGCATCGGGAAAAGGCTGACTAGCTACAGATTACGGCGTACTTCGCCTTCACCGCAACC
>Ga0181470_100095_pt1 | contig 18800 bp, 21 predicted proteins | sample InSIn5SAF170_FD_119082 | JGI IMG/M metagenome (GOLD analysis project Ga0181470, IMG submission 119082) | Clean room microbial communities from NASA Spacecraft Assembly Facility at Jet Propulsion Laboratory, Pasadena, California, USA -... ...
GCTTCCAGTTGCTGTTGTTTCTTGAGCCGAGCGCGTTCGATCTTGGCCGCCATCATGCGCTTTTGAGCTTCGACCTGATCTTCCATGGTAGGAGCAGCATTGACTGCGTGCGAAGGCTCGTTTGCGGGTGGAGGCAACGAACCTTGCGGTGCAGCAGGGTGCGCTTGAGCTACGTGAGGTGACACGGCCTGTGCGAAAGGAGACTGACGAGGTATTTCGTGGCCTGCGAGATCTGCACCGTGCACTGGTGGGAGGTCTTGATGTTCTTCATCCACAACTGCAGCGGGAAATTCTGGGCCTCGTCGATCGAACGACATGCGTCGACCGGGTCCACCACTAACATTGGAAGATGTTCGTCTCTTGCCCCACGAAGGCACATCTGCACCTGACCTGGATGTCTGGAATGCAGACGAAGGTTCCGCCGCGCCATCGTGAGATGGCCTCTGCAATAAAGAGGGGTGCTGCTGTCGATAACCAGAGTCTCGGAAAGAACCCCTTCTAGCGTCATTTACGGGCTCATAACGACCATTTTGCGAGTTGAATAGCTCACGGCCACCACGCTCTTCACGCCATGTGCGGTTGAAATCGTCAGGGGCTATCTCTCTGCCGTGATGTGGAGGCATGGGCTCGTAAGCCCGGTGATCCTGCTGCGAGTATCGGTTGTTCAAAGGCTGCTGTGCTGGAGGATTGATCTGTACCGGAGGCACTTTCTCGACGGGGGGGAGAACAGCCCATGGCGATTTAGCAGGGGTCCCTGAGGAGGGTTTGGCCACAAGGGTGGGCTTTTCGGGTTGACCCTTCAGAACAAGGCTTGACTTGGTACCGCCTGTTTGCGCGTGTGCTCCAGGCTTCAAGATAGTCTTCGGTCCACCTGTCAAGCTTGTTTTGGGCGCATTTGTGGCTGCAGGCGCTGCAGGCTTGGGCACATCCACTGTTGTCTCTGGCTTCGCGAGAATGGTAGGCTTTGGTGGCTCCTCGACTGGTGGCGGTGGCTGGTTTTCTGGAGCTGCGACCGAAGATTTTGTTCCGTCCATCCATTCCACTGCGTCCGGAGCCCAGTCAGCATCGTCGTCGTCAATATCGGCCCATTTGGCTTCCTTGCCAGCTTCGTCCATAGGCAGGCGTGTCGCAAGATGAATGCCATATTGCTGCTTCAGCTCCTCGTCCGTGTATTGCTTCGGTGGTGGAGGAGGCACCGGTTGATTCTTGTTCCATACTTTGCTTGCGTCTGGTCCTGACCCTGTGCCGTTCATTTTCCCAAGAGCCCGGGGCGCGTTCGCGGTGCCTGACTTGGCTACAAGACGAGGCTTCGCGGTCAACAAGGCTGAGGTAGGAGGTTGTACTGCTGGAGCCGCTTTGAGGCCTGGCGACGCAGCAGGAGTCGAAGCTGCTGATTTTGCCAGAAAATTCTTTGTTACAGAAACCGACTTGAAGGCCGATGGCTTCTTCAGCGAGCTTGTTCGTGTGCTTCCAGAATCCTGCTTCGACGGGTCCACGCTGCCCGGGCGGCTGATGTCTGTATCTGAACCGCCGCTAACATCGCCGTTGACGTGCAGAGACTCAGCTCCAGACTGTTCACCAGAGTCGCCATTGAGTTGGGCGTCGCCTGTGTCCTTGGATGCTGGTGTCGAGTGCTTTGCGTCACTAGAGGCCTAGTAGTCTTAGCAGAAACCCAACGTGCGAAAACCTTCATACTTACAGTCGCCGCCTGTCCGTCGGTGTTCGGCGAAGCTTGTGCACCTGCAGCCGAGGCTGAGTCTGTGGTCGTCGCATTGGTAGAGGCAGAGGGAGCTTCAGAGGGGTTGCTGTTCGTGTTCGTTGGGCCCGAGGGCTGCTCGCCATTGGCGGCGGAGGAGTTGGTAGTTGACGCAGTATCGTCGATGGGCGCAGAAGGTCCCACCGACTGTGCTTCCTTTACCACATCGTTGGTGACCTGCTCTGCCATAACAGTTTCCGAAACTGTGGCAGGAGAAGACGTGCTGTTAGACTGGTGTTCTGCATGGCTGACGAAAGGAGAAGCTAGAGACGCCGACAACAGTGTGTCGTGTCCGGTTGCGCGCTCATCCTCCATGTGATGTGATGCGCGGCCAGTGAGACGAAGCTGAAATGTATATTCACCTATTGTCAGATACTACAAGTCGCCACAAGGATCCAGTCGGCGCTTCCGCAGAGACGGTGTCTGCAAGTCTTGTTGGCTGTCGCGGCGAGGACGGAGGTGGAGTCGGCGTCGAGGTGCGGTCGCTCGAGCTGGGCGCAGTTGGTGAGAGGGGCGAGGGGCGAGGGGCTCGGTCGCGTGATGTCGCCGAACGGCTCGTGGCTGCGTCCGGGAGTGCGATGGAGGGGAGAGGAGCCCTTGCGTTGTGTGGGCGAGTCGCGGAGGTGATGGCTGTCTGGGAGGCAGCCGTGGCTGTACGGCGAGTCAATGCAGGTGGTGAGGCGGGTGGCTTGGCGCTGCGACGACCTCTTTGCGCAAGGAGAGTGCAAGGTGCGAGGGCGCGCTATGATTGGGGGCACGTTACACTTTCTTTGGCGAGTGACTCAAGCATGTGTTGTCATGGGAAATTTCAAGTGCATGCAGCAAGACGTAGTGGATGGGTGCCTTTGCCATACCAGCAGTTGCACTGACACACAGTGCACACGATGCATAGCCGGCAGAAGGGCCGAGCAAGCAGGAAGAAGCGGCCCTGTCTCATACCTCTTTGCTCCGCATGCAGTCGTACGCCCACCATGTCGAGCAAGTCGTATCAAGAACAAAAGGACCAGCTGTCAACCGTGCAACATCCCTAGCATCTGGTTCGTCAATAGGTAAATTGCTACAAGGCGCACTCAAACAGTCGTTCCAGTCTCACAAGCCACGGTCCATCCAAGGTCAAGGGTCCAGGGTCGCAGGGTATCAAACGGCGACAGCTGCACTGGCTAGATCTTGATTGATCAACTACATCTATATTTACACGTCCCAACCGTAACGCTCAGTGGAAATCATTGGCGAGGTGCGCTTAGGCGTGGACGTTGTTCTTGTGGTGGCCTGCTGCTGTGAGTCATGCTGTCGAGAGAGAGAGAAGCCGTCAGATACGTACGCAGATGGAAGTAGTAGTTCTGTGCGTAGCCGAGGGCAATGAGGGCGCCAATGATGTGGACGAGCGCTGTGTGTCTGGTCAGCAACATGATACACATGCGGGGGACTGACACGCAAGCTTCCATGCACGAGGAAAGCCTGCATCGTCTTGTCGAGTTGACGTACGCCTGCCGGAAGCGTTCTTGCCCATGTACTTCTTCTGGTAGCGTCCGAGAAGGCCCTTGGCCTGAACCTCAGGAGCAGCGCCACGGGGGAGCTTCTCGTAGAAGCTCACGACCTTCTGCATGCGGACAGCATTGGGGGAGGAGCCGATAGCCTTGGACAGTGTTAGCTGGCGTTGGTCGATGGGTCGCATGGAGCGTGTGCGCAGGCGGTGGTGCTGGCGGTGCATGACGGTGGCTGCGAATCATGGCGTGGAGAGAGGCGCGCGCAGGTTCGGTATGCGGTAGGGAAGGCGTCCAGGCCTATGCTGGAAGGGGGCTTACATTGGGAGATGCGATCTGGAAGGCGGCGTCAGTACTGCTGGCGGAGCGGGCGGTGGGCGTGCAGGCGTACCTTGGGGGGGATCAGGGTGGAGAGGGCGCGACGCTGGATGAAGCTCATCTTGACGGCTGCGCTTCAATTAGCATCAATTGCACTCTTTCGGCGGGCGGCTCTTCCGCGGGACACGCACTTGGGCTGGCAAGACGATGGGGTCGGGATGGAGATCGTGAGGTCGGTGAGGATGTCGAGGATCAAAGCTGCGAGTTCTGCGGCGGCATCTTCCGCCAAGCACCGCATCCCCGAGCTTGACATCCGTCGACATCACCACCGCAGTCGACGAACCTCTCCCCAACGACTTCGCCGCCACAATGTCCGCCGTGCCCAGGTCAATTGGCGCCCGCCTGCTCGCACCCGCCCTGCGACCCTCTGCCACACGATCGCTCGCCCCCGCATACCGCACATACGCGACCAACGAGCCCACTCCCCACAACCACCAGACGTCCTCGGACGATGCGCCCGCCGTCCCCCTCAAGAGCGACTCCACCCAGATCAGGAAGGAGAGCGCCGCCGAGGGCATGAGGCACGCCCCCGACTACAACGTCGCTGCCGACTACCGGACTTCGTGCGTTCACCCAGCGCGCAGCCAATCAAGGGCTAGCTAATGAAGCCTGCAGCAACTTCTCGCCCATCCCCAAGCGTGTCATGGATGGCAGCGAGCCTGGCGAGAGCGTAGCTGCGGCTGTTCTCTCTGGTGCGCCCGTCGATCTCCAGGCCCGCACCGTTCGGTACGATGAACCCATGTCATGTCCTGTGCAAGTAGACCTCTAATCCCACAACAGCATCTACAAGCCTGCCAAGACCGCCACACAGTCAGGCAGCTGGCACTCCAACACCTGGCTCATGGACTGGGACGTCCTCGCCAAGGGCCACCGATGGGAGAACCCTCTCATGGGCTGGGCGTCATCTGCTGACTTCATGAACGGTCAGCGCATCTCGTTCAAGACCAAGGAGGATGCCATCAACTTTGCCAACAAGCAGGGCTACGAGTACTTTGTCCAGGAGCCCAATGTTCGCAAGTTTGTGCCCAAGGCATACGCCAACAACTTCACACACGTTCCCGGAAAGTTGAAGCAGGTCAGGACAAAATAGAGAACGCGGGTGGAATTGAATGATCACATGTAAATACTGGCTCAACTGTACTTTTCGTTTGTTGTTTTTGTCGACGTAACCTCGTTACCTATAGAGCCGCTCGTGATGCTGACCAATGCTAGCTTTCAGGTACTTGAAATCAGACACGAAGCATCGCCTGGATAACATACAAGCGTTTCCTTGTCTCATACTTCTCATTCTTCTCCTCATCAGTGTTCGCAAACATTTGGCCGGTCATCTGCACCAGACCATGTCAGCATGCACCTTCCACTCTCAATTCGAGCCCTTACTCACTCCTAAAATCAACCCCTGCATTTTGGTCACAATCTGTTTGTTTTTCACCTTGCACGCTCCCCACACCACCCTCTACTCTATGCATCAGTCTCTTTTCATCTTCCCGCAATCTTTGGTCACTTCTCGAAGTGAAAGTGGGTGCAAAATTTACGCTCTTTCCTCACAGTGAGCGCAGGTTTGGCTTCACCACAACAACAAGAGCAACAAAAATGGCACAGATGCTTCCTGTAAAGTAAACTTTCGTTCGTCCCTACCAGCCCGCCCTGCAACTCAACTGCAAGACGAACTTGGAGTACGTTGAAGACATCGACGGTATTTCAAGAACATTTCGAATGCTTATCAAGACTAACTGCATGCTCCAGAGCACTGCTAGAGACCCGCACCTTGACGGCAATGGGAAGAAGTGGCTACGACCTCACAGATCCAGGCAGAGACAAGTCGTCCGCCGCCGCCATCACAATGAAATGGCATGAAGAGAAGATCGCAAAGGAAACGGTACAATGTTGAAGACTCTCAGCGTGCACTATCAAGACTGACACCGCACAGCATGCTGCTACACTGCAAGCCGCCGAAGATTCCCACCAGAAACTCATCAGGAACAAAAAGAGTCGCGGAATTATGGTATGTCATTATATATTATACTCTATGCAATCTATGGCTAACCTCCACATTCAGGCTGCCAAACAGGCAGCGAAGGAGGCCGAGATCAAGTCTGAACCCGCAGACGGTGACCACTGAAGCTTTACGACACCTTGCACACGTACAATATGTGTGTACCGTCGTGTAAATTCTATCAAGAACGCCGCGCCATGTTGATAATATCCAATCAAGTCTCCTGCGTTCCATCTCGTCGCTATCTCCCACTCGACAGCAACCGTTGCTGCGACCGCCCCATTGGTATGGCCAGTCGTACGTTCTGCCACAAATGCATAGGCCATGGCGCTCTTAGGCTCGACGCTGCCGAAGTTTGTTGTATTGTCCCTTGGGATGTCGGTGAACCTGTCGCCTGCGACTGGATTGCCACTGACGCACCACTGGTGTTCGATGCTTGGGAGCTGCTTTGTACTCTTGTCATTTGCGATTGGGCTGTCACTTGCGACTGGGCTGTCACACTCTGCGAGCTTGATGCTTGGGCAACACTTCGTGCAGTTGTCATCGAAGACATCACTATTGTAGGGGTTGCTTCTTGAGCTAGGGCTTGGGGGTTCTTTGCGGCAGCCCCGTTATCACTGGGTGCAATCTGTACAAATGGTCAATTTACGCTCTTCGAAAGATGTCCAAAGAAACAAGACGCCGAACAATAACCACCAAAGAAAAACTACGAGTATATGCATATGCGGAAAACATCAGGTCGTTAATCGTAACAGGTCATGCCATCAAGTCATCCATCCCATCTATGGTCTCCATCTATTGCGCCAGCATAGCAAGCCTTCGGCTCAAAATTCCACTCGCACGCCACGTTTTCTTAGCACTCACAGCTTTAATAGCATCCCTCGTTGGAGCAAAGAACTTGTTCGCCATCTTCTCATTGCCGGCATCATTCGGGTGCTCTCCATCGACGGTATCGTTAACCGCATCAAAGTCGGCGAAGTTATCGACATATACCACGGGACTGTCGCGCGTGCTCAGGCTCGGTGCGTACTGCTTGATACCAGCGTTCAGGTTCACGATACCCTCGGCAGCGGTCTTGGGCCAACGCTTGGGGTCCAGGGGCAGCAGGTTGGAGAAGATGATGCGAATCTTGGGGTTTGCGGCTCGCATCTGCCCAACCAGGACACCGTAGGCTTGAAGGACGTCGCCAGTGGATTTCTTGCCGATGAGGATGTCGTTGGTACCGAGCAGCATAAGAATGACATCTGGACGGTTGGCGGCAAGCCAGACAGTCAGATTGCCATTCTTTGCATAGTCGGTGGCAAGAGACCCTGGATGCCCTTCGTGCTCCTGGTCTGTCGTCCCGCTGCAGCTTCCAGTCTGTGAACCGATGAAGTCGAAGTTTGTGACCTTTTCGTTGCGCAGCTTGGTTTGGAGATTGGCACGCCAACATTTCTAGCAAATGTAAGCAAGATGTAGTATAGAACTTGATGTCTAGCAAAACTTACGCTGACAATGGAAGCACCGAATGGCATGACCTTGACCGTCTGCTGAGCGCTCACCTGAGCGACAACAGTGAGCAGCCCGAAGGCAAGAGCACCGAGCTTGACCATCCTGGATCCTGGAGGAATGTGGTATTGGGTTCAGGTATGTGTATAATTCGAAGTATACAGATACTTTCACCTTATCGTCGAGTCCTGGTTGCGGTAGGTATCGAAATAAAATGGACCTCGAAGGCGGATGGGGCGCTTCCTAGTTTATAGGGATCTTCTTCCAATACGAGAAAGAGGATCAAGCTTGCTAAACAGCGCAGCCGAGGGAAATACGGAAAGCTAAGCTCAAAGTCGAAACTAAGATGAGCTTCTCGACTTGTCTGGGTACTAGCCAGCAGGATTCGGTGGACCGTGCGTTACAAGGCGGATTCGAAATGAAATGCGTACGGGTAGCAAAGCGCAGTGAAAGATGCAAAGCTCAAGTGACGCGGCAACCAACGCTGCAGAAAAATGGTGGAACAAATTGTTTCAAGGAGGATAAATGCTAGCAAAGTGACTTCCTAGAACCCTGATACCGACTGAGGCCAAAAAGGAATTGGCGACTTTATAATCCTCAGGACAGTGAGAGCCTCGACTAGCCTCATACGATGACAGCGGGCCCAAGGCCGCTCGCAGCAGCTACGCTCATGGAGCGCCCGATCGGCCTCCCCTCCCCATTCCCTCCCCTCCGAAAAAAAGAGACACACGTACACGCTAAGCCCACACACGCACACAGCATCCACGGTAAGCAAGAGACCAGCGCCCCGCGTCGCCCAGCTACGCAGGTGGTGGAATCGCTAGCAGAGCTGGTGGCTGTACCCTTGGGATGCGCACGCTTGCTCGGCAGATACATCTGGATTAGTGGGGAATTTCTAAAAGCGGTACCTTTTATTTTTTAGGGGTCCAGCCCGCAGCAACGCATACCTAGCACAGCACAGCACACCAAAAGGACCAGCCACTGGTTTCTCACGAGAGCAAACATGACCAGGGACGGTCCCTTAATGCAGATCTGCAGAATTGTGAATCTCTGCGGGTGCAGGTTGTGCGCAGGCTTGGTAATGAGGAGAGTCATGGATTCTGTTTATTGTGTAATTGGTTAGTGCATGAGCAGTAGATGCTGGTAGGTGGTGTAGCACAGCTGAACTGCAGGGTGCAGCTCACGTTTACGGAACGCAGGGCTTCGATTGGCGTGTTGGGTTTGAGATGGACTTTGTGACTTGGTGAGTTTGAGCCAGCCACAAAGCACGAATGTCAGACTAGCGAGCGCCTAAGAGTGTGGAAGGCGCTATTGCTGCCACATCGTGAGTCTGTTCTCAGTCGCCCATACGGCAGCCATGTGCATCATGGCGCTTTGCTGTGAAGAGACATGTGTGCCGTCAGCCCTTTTTTGATGGGATAAGGCGAGCAACTTGCAGATCTGTGTTGCCGTTGCTTTTGAATGCAGCTGTGCCGCTGTTTGCAAACGGGACAGTGGGTTGACGGCGTTGACGTCTGAGGAGCCCCGGAATGGAAGTTTTGTGGAGGAAAGGGATGGAGCTTGGTCCGCTCCATTCGCGTTGCAAGGCCGCACTTCAGAAACGTTATTGTTGCATCGCGATTCAGCAGAGATCCACTCTGATGTCGATAAGGAACCCGAAAGCTAACATGTCATGGCATGATCGATGTTTTTTGCAGTGATGTACACTCTGGAGTCTTTTCTCGTGTCTATGGGGCGCGTGCGGGATCCGGTCAGAAGCTACTGATACTGATGCGCCATAATTGGCATCGACGGCGTTGGCTCCGCTCACGTTGGTGATCGTAGGTGGGCTTAATTCGAGCGTCCATCAGGTACGGGATAGTATGTACCTGGTAGTTGATCGTCAAGCGTCTCAACCCTCACCAGTTCGCCGACAAACACTGATCTTCAACACCATGCCTTGGTAGCGGCAAATCATTAACCACCCAACTTGCTGATGACAGGTACATCGTGTCCGGCATATCGACAACCACTTAGCTCAACACTTCCCAGGTCCTTCTTGAGCTTGTCTCGTACCCACGTGTTCCTAAACCGACCATATCGGGCTAACGCCCGAAGCAAGCCTAGATCGACAGACACTGGCGCGATGCACAAATGCAGCCACGAACTTTCGCGATCCTTCGAAGCGCCTTCTAGGCTACCACATTTATCACTTCTGTCGGTGAAGAGCATTGGCTGAACGTGCAAGATAGAGATGGTGCAGACGGAGCGTCCGTGGTCTGCAAAAATACAAATGCACGTGTGCAAGTGACTTGTGCTCGTGCTCACCTGCAGCGAATGTGGGACACTTGCTGCTGCGCTTCGTCTAGCCTTGCTTTGCTGATCGACTACAGCAGATCGCCTGTATGATGCTGCTCCGGAGAAGCATAATGCGATACCGCCAGTACGTCGTTGATCAAGCGCAAGAGCGAAGTGGACTCATCGACGTCAATACGAACAGCCAGTACGAAGCCGAAAAAGCCTGCCGAAGTTGATAGACAATTAGTGACATTGGATACGAGCGAAATGGAATCATTCTGCGACTCCTGCAAGGTTGACTCTCCATGTAGATGGAATAAGACTGCACAGCGTCTGACACTGTACAGCTTTAGGCGAGACGCATACCCCTGCTTGCTGGTAGCAGTCAGCGCAGATTCTTCCTGACTGAGAGCTGTCAGCGCATGTACGCAGCCTTATGCGCTGTCTAGGTTTGCTCAGACAGGGAAAGCAGCTCGCTGCATCCTTCCAGCTGTGCCTCAGATCGACAAGACAGACATGCTTATCTCGTTTAAGCACAAGTCGCCCAACAAGATGGAGACACGAGGACCAAAAAAACTTAACAGACGGCGATGTGAGGATGATCCGACAATGTCTCGTTTCAAAGTCGTTGAGCAAGAGATAAGCTTTGACAGGTGTGACAGGTGTTCGGCTGTGACGTACGAGAGGCAGTGCGACGACGTAGGGCAGGTGAGTAAGCTCATGAGTATGACGATCTTCTAAGACTGAGGTTCGCGACTCAACTTCTCAGCACTCACAACATCGGTGTGTTACGATGTGGCGTCTGTGAAGAGCTATAACAGGCGTGTATAGTCTGTGACGGTGAGATGGTCACTCTTTTTTCATCAAATGTCTTGAGAGCGAAAGGATGAGGTGAGCTGGCTGTGTCTTAGCCTTGTGTAGTCTGGGTCAGCAGGTAGGTCTTCTCTTTCGCCGATGAAGCTATGAATGGCCATTAAGTACGACTTCCACCTTAATTCTGCTTTTGACGTAATGTATATGTAAGTTTACTGAAATGAAGGGTATCAATGCATACTCCTCGCGATTGTGTTTGTATCTTTTCTTCATTCTCGTTTCTTCTTCGAGTCCGTTACTGTCGTAGATGCACAGGTATTCGTCAAGCTTCCTTCTTCAGTTCTTTTTCACCATCGTTCATGCAGCAGCCATACTCTGCAAGTGGAGAAAATTCGTGATTGCTGCCCATCAACGCAGCCACCTTTCAATATCTCCCTGAATACCAGGCTTGTCCTAGGACCTTGTTTACCTTTCTATATCGCACGGAATGAGAGCTGTTGACAAATGAGTGTTTCATTCTGTTGGTATGTATGTGTGTGTTGAGCGCGCAAAGCCTCCAGACAAATGCTCATGGAAAGGCGGAATACCAACTTAGAGACGAAGAGGAGGTTAGCGAACTGACAGGCGAGTTATTGGGTCTAGCTGTAGAGGCTCTATCATGTGAGAAAAATCATCGATCATCGTCTTGGTCGATCGAGTGAGGTAAAAGGCAGGTCGGTCTATGATATGTAACTCACATCACCTCATTTTCGTTTGTTTGATTGTTTCCTCTCTTACTCTCTTCGTGATCGAGATGAGAACATACTTCTGGTCCAAACAACCTAGTTGTTATCATATGATTGTACCGAACTGAGAATGGACAACAACATTACTGATGAATTATAAGATTTGGACAACAACATTACTGATGAATGATAAGATTTGGACCACTTATAACACATGTTTTTAAACTATATTATCGTTGCTCTCCGTACTTGCACTTGACGGTCTCTATGTAGGCAGCTGCTATAGGACGACTCACACTGACCTGATAGTCTTGCATTCCCCACATCTGCATCCGTCAAATAGATGCGCTAAATGTCGCTCCCTTCGTTTGCTCTTACAAGTGTAAATGTCGTAGTCTCGAAGTCGTTGCATCTTATGACAATCTCATTGCTTGAAGTCTTCAGCGCAGAAGTTCTAGTGTACCGATGTTCCTTGATGGAGACGAGCTTGGGGTCGAGTATTGCTTATTCGATGATTCCTGTCTCTCCGGCAAAGGCGATCGGGCAAGGTTCTCACTAGATGCGAGAATGCGCAAGTAGTCAGGCATCGGACAGTCATTTGCACTGTAGGTTTCCATATCACGGGCGCCACCACTCCAGCCCAAACCGTAAGGTACTGCCTCGAACTGCGGGTGAGTGTACAACGCGTTGCTGACCATAGGACCTCGGTGAGACAAGTCGTGAGGCCCATGTTGCTGCCTATAACTTGAAGCTGGTATGATGGATATGCCTTGGAGAGGGTCTGGCGCGGGTATGAGCTCCGGGTTAGTGACATCGTTCTCTTTATCGTTATCGTCATAACGTAAAGGAGATGCTGCTTCTGCTTCCGCATTCAACTGATCTTCCATGCGCTCGGTGAATATTTGAAATGGCCGGCCCTTCACATCTGTCCAAACGTCGGAGTCGGCCGCAAGGTATGCGACATCTGGACTCAAGTGCGAGTACGCATCATTGAGGTTCTTCTGTGGATCTGGTGGATTATCGGGAGCAAGTTGCGGATGGAACGAAGCCTTATAGGTAGGGAGACCGAGGTGTTTGCCTGGGGCCTCACTGTCAGTGTTTGCTCACAACGTCGAAAGTTGCCTGGTCTAGAAGCGCACAGACTGAAACTTGCCAATACCACTCACTTTTTGGAGGGTGATCCTCATGAAGAGATTGATATCCCTCTTCAAGATCTTCCAGTGATTCATCTTCATTGCAAGAGTCATCGATACAGTCCTTGACCCGCTTGTTCGCCGAAGGAGAGCTTTTTGAACCGTCACACGCATAGACTCGGCGCAAGTCACTGTCTTGAGGATGAATCTTCATGTTGTATGACACCTTCGGACTAGTCTTCTTACGTGACGAGCGACGGGTAGGCGCTGGGGCTGGAGATCCGGATCTCTTCCTCTTGCGGCTTTGCTTAGATGATTGGGGCTCGTCGTCATCAGTATCCTCATCACCAACCATGCTTCCTGGACCAGAGTCCGAATCTTCAAAAGAGGAAACATCTGAGTCCTGTAGTGGTGGAGGTCCTTCACCATGTAATGAACGGCGCTTTGCTGCTTGTGAGGGCCGAATGATATCGTCCATAGGGTGGTACTTCTGGTCATACATGAGCGTGCCTTTTGCCCTAGCGCTACGACGTGTAGGTGGGCAGGTCAGAGCAGGCGTCTTAAGCCGAGCGTCTGTATCGTCAATGCTGGCTGCTTCAACACTTTTGGGTGATACTTGTTGATTGGAATGCAGTGAAGCCACACTCTGAATCTCCGAATCGGTTATAGGGGTATCATCGTTATTGTCGGATCTACTGATGGAATCAATCTATCAAGGTCAGCCAAGGTCGAAGTGTAGATAGCAAAGAAACTTGCAGTCGTGCCTGGTAGTTTTGGACTCGGAGTATCTTCGCACTCTTCACAGTCTCGGAGACTTGCATTCGTGTCAATGTCGCTGTCTCCACATTCTCTGGACATGCCAATGCCCGAGCTGGGAGGAACAGGGAGGCATTTGCCCTGAAGATACATCAGCCACTGTCTAGGCATAACCTGCTGGCGACTCACATTGTTGACCGCCTCTGGGCTGGCATGACGGAGCTCATTAGTGCCTTCGAACATGTCCTCTCTAGCGATACTTGCATAGTGGGAAGTAGGTGACGCCATTTCCATCGACGACCGACAATCTTGGGTGCCGTCTCAGCGCTGTGAAGTGAATGTAAGCACACTCATGTGGGAGGTGAAGTGAACATAGAAACGCTAACTGGTGTCGGAGTAGGGGAGGCTGTGTAGATGTAGCGCTGTGGGCAGTCGTGACGCTACGCGCGCATGATGGCAGAGACACGCGCGCTCACATGACTTGCCAGCTGTAAGAAGGGTTGGTGGAGGGCAGGAGCGACGTTCACAAGCATGTAAACAGGCAACACCAAACCTCCACAGATCACCACATGGTATCAGCAACACGAAGACAACACAACGAAAGCATACAGCAGAGATAGAGAGAACGTATAGAACATAAGAAACAATGCATTGGGTATCGTTATAGGTAGTGCAAAGCAGGAGTGGCGCAAACTGCCAACCACATACAGTATCGATTACGACGATAGATAAACATATCCTAGAAATGACGAGCGAGTGGCTGTGCCCTCCTCTGCCACTATGATGTGGTAAATGCGAACAGGGTATCCTCTTTCTAACAGACATAATGCAACATGATATACTGCCCCTTCAATTAGACGCCGGATGAACAGTACCCATATTCAACTAAGATTCGCTCAAACGCAGATATGAACAGAAATGGAAGAATGAAATGTTCTAGACGCGAGCCGTCCGCCGCGACGTGAAGCGCACAGGCGGTAGGACGATATCCATCTCTTCGTCGTCATCGTTGTCGTCAACTTCGATGTCCATTGTCTTTGGTGTTGTCATTGTGGCTGCAGTTGGGGGACGGATGGTAGATTGGGTGGTCACAGGCTCCAATCTTGCTTCTGGCTCAGGAACCGGCTTAGCTGAAATGTTGGGAAAGTGTCTCTTGTACGAAGGCTCCATAGAGGACACTGACGTGTCGGATGTGTCCTGTTCTTGTTGGACTTGGGCTGGTTGCGGTTGGCTGGTGGCGCACTTGGTAACCTCTGTTTTTGCGGTCGAGAGGGCGTTCTCGAGATGCGTTTGTACGAGCTTGAGTTCGTTTCGACAGTCGCCATCACGGAGTGTGAGATGCGCCGATTTCTCGCACAGCTCCTGTGCCTGTTCAAGAGTCTTGTCTGTAGTCTCGAAGAGCTCTACTGGTGGGGTTACGCCGTTGTTCAGACCATTGCGGCCTCCTCTCCTAGCCGCCGCAGCACGTACTCGCATGGAAGTCATACGTGGTCGGTAGCTTATCTTTGACATGATGTCTTCGTCCTCTTCGTTGTCGTCGTCCTCATCATCACTCGAGCCCGCGATGGCAGCCAATTCGGCCATCTTCGCTTCCATCTTCGCCTTCCTCAACATGTTGCGCCCTGTCGCTAGCCCTCGTACAAGCAGCTCAAACGTCTTCTGCATATCACCGTCGTAGCTGACGACCACCATGGTCTTCGGGCGGTATCGCGAGGGTCCTGAGGCGCGGCCAGACATGATCGATGACTTCCGTTTGCGACTGCCGAGCGGGTTCGGGGTCGCATCGGCTGATGGTGTGGTTTCCTCCGCTACAACATCCAGCTTTCCAGCACGTATCGACTCGATAGAGCCACTCTTGCCCTTTGCGAACGGAGACTGCGACACGGACACGCTGGCGATGTCATCTTGCATCCTCGTGACCTTCTCTTCTAGGTTGGCGATGTCCTGGAGCCATTGTGGTATGGTGTCTTGCAAGTAGGTGAAGGATTTGGCGATATCCGACATGGTGGGCAGGTTGGTGGGTGGGCGAGGCGGTTCGGAGTGTGTCGTAAATAGGGTCAGGCGAGCAGTCGGTCGCTCCGGATGAGTGAGGATGCGGGTGTTGGAGTGGTGTGGGCGAAGGTCAGAGCAGGTGAACAGGAAGTGAAGTCGTCCAGCGAGCAGTCGTGAGGTGAGGCGAGGTGAGGATCGTGGGGCGGAGACGTGGGCGGGTAGAGTGTATGTAACGTGCCTGCAGCGGAGCGGGCGGGTGGGTAGGAGATGGTCGGCGACTTATGTGGAGAGGGCCGCGGGCTGGAGAGCAGGGGTTTGCATATAATGCGGATAAAACGATCAACAGGCCACGCTTCTGTGGACGGACACGCAAGATAATCACGGTTGCGCAAGGTCACGGCGCATTACATATGAGGTGCGTGCAGGAAGAAGAGGGCGGAGACTGCAGCAGTGCAAGGACGCAAAAGAACGCAGAATGCTCCGAGTGAACGGTTCGTCTGCTAGGCTTCGCCGGCCCTTTTGTGCCACATCGGCGCGCCGTCGATCGCATTCGCTCTCGGCCATGGTCGAGCTTGGTCTGGGCGGCTGGGCGCTTCCGAAGGTGCCTCTGTCTCTGCATCTGCAACGGGCATGCTATGTTCCGTTTGTTAGACGTTGTTGTTGGAGCTGCATTGTTGCCGTTCCAAATGGCGAGTGAGGCAGATGGTCGACCACTGCACGGGCGACTGGTTGTGCCGTGAGCGACGACTCTGGGAGATGAGATCTGCACTCAGGCAGCCGATTAACCACAAGTGCAGAGCCATGCCTGACGATGATTTGCAGAGGAGAGACATCCGCGACTGCGCCGTCGGCGGACTGCTTCCTGCGACCGAGAGACGCAGAGAGCGGTAGTCACCCCCACCCACTGGACAAAAGCAGCGCGGGTAATAGTGTTGTTTGCGGCTGTCCTCCAATCAACTGCACTTGGCGTCTCTTCCCGTCCCTCCGCAGGGTTCGGCGCGATGTGAAGCGAGACGGTGCGGAACGGGGAGCTAACGCTGGCTAGTGTCTCACTGCCCATATCTTGCGGTGTAAATAGATTGCAAAGCTACGTGTTCAACGCGGGTGCTATAAGACGATCAGCTAACATGCCGCAAGGCAGTGACATGCATTCGCAGACGCTGCTGGAAGAGGAAGGGCACATGATCAGAGTCGATGCAACAACCAACGCATCTACCAACCCCTCAGCGCTATCAAGGACAAAGTGTGTTTGGACGCCTGGTGATAATGGCTGTACTAAGGAGAACTAGTATCTCGATACTCGAGACGCCAGCACGCCAGGCAGTTCGAACACTCGCATGACACCAGCTAACGCGTTGAATGTGTCCATGCTCTTTGACTAGCTATGTCTAGAGTCAGAAACAGGAAACAAAGACGAGTACGTTTGAAGTAGCGCGGGGTCTTTCGCGTTCGCATCAACCCTCCCCATACGGTCAACACCGTTTCCACTGCTGTGGTTCGTTTCCTAGTCGCGCACATGCGTACGGACAAAGCCAGCCGCACCGACCGACTTGACTGTCTCTGCCCTCACACCAAGACTGACAATTTTGTGTCCCTTCGTGAGGCTCACCCTTTGAATTTACCATTGCACGGTTTGGGACACCTCCGACATTCCTACGTTGGACATTTAACCGAATACACGTATGCTCCGACGCTTGAACACGATCACGAAAACGCTCCAGACGGCCTGCCGTGCAACCCGTTGTTGCAGTCACCTTGCAGTTCTGAATGCAACGTTCCGACACGAGTTCCCCAGGCTGTGGCTCAGGTCGCCGACCTTCTCGAAGCGCCCTGGAGTCGTTGGCTGACCCACAGAAACCTGATAGTTTGAGGTAGGCTCTTTTCAATTTGTCCATCGTCTCTGACCGGTGCGATTGAATTTGGCAAGACACACGGACCGGGCCTATCTGAGGGCTTTGCTTTCCGCTACAGCATGACGAGGGGCCAAACACACCTGCGGGCATGCAATTGGAGGGAAAAGTATGATTTGATTGCTGATCAACGCCCCTCCCGTAGCATTACGCCCTGAACGCTTGTTTCTGCTCGTCTCTGCATGGGCATTCGTGCGTGGTTAGTTTGAAGTCGAGGGACGTGAGGTTCATCAGGTGACGAAATTATGCTCGGTTGAAGCGGAAAGGTCCAAGAAAGTTGAATGCGGACTCGTACGGCATTTTGTGTCATTTCACGATCTGTAACCAATCGTTCGACCAGGATGACTTGCAGCTGCTGGCCCTCATATGTTTATCGATAGCTGCCGCCAAGGCCTGTAACATCCCCAGGACCAGAAGTCAGACACAACACGAGTGCATCACGAATGTCAGAAAAAGTGTAAAGTACTGCTGAATGCTGTGTATTCTCTAGACACGAGGTTGAGAGCCTCCAATACCAATTTCTACCAAAGTTCTGGCTGTGACGCAGCTACAGCTCTCATAGATGACGACATCATTAAGTGGATAACATCGAGAGCTCACATACACTCATCAACACCTCACTAACACTTGTACTCACTTTCAATACTTCTCACAAGCAGCAAACATAGCTTCCCGACCAATAACTCGTCTCTCGCGTCTTTTACGCACAATGTCGACCACCGCACCCGCAGCCTCGACGCTTCCACAAGCACCATGGAAGCAGCTCTTCAACAAGCATATTGGCGAAATGAAACCGCCACAGTTCGTCCTCGGTACCATTGACAAGGCTCCAGAGGGCTCCCCTACAGACTACGTCCCGCGAGTCCGATACTGCATCTTTAGAGGCTTCTGGGCCGAGCTGCCAGAGAACAAGCACAATGATGCCGAGCGCAACCCGGAGCTGTACCACAGCGACTGTCCGACCTTCACAACCGATGTGCGCATGGAAAAGGTTGGACAGATCTTTGCGACAAGCGCTGGGCACGCAGAGAGCAACGATCAGATACAAGGCAGCGGTGGTGGAGGTCCCGTCGAGGCTGTCTGGTGGGTAGAGGGCGAGACCCAGACACAATGGCGTGTCAAGGGCAAGGCTTATGTCATCGCCGACGACATCGAAGGCTCAGAGGAGAGCAGTGGTGTCCGCACAGTAAAGAGCGAGGTTGGTAAGAGGATGAGGGCGCTCAAGGAGGGCGGAGAGAATGAATGGAGCTGGCAGAGGGAGCTCACAGGGTTCTTCGGCAATCAATCCCCTGGAATCAAGGGTACGCTCATTCCTATGCAAATAGCACGGTTTCAAACTAACACACCGTCAGGTTCCTTCAAGAACCCACCGCCAGGCCAGCCCGTAACCGCGCCCTTCGACCAGGAACGTCTCAAGCTCGGCTCGAAAGCAGACGATCTTCACGATGAGGTTGCAAGGAAGAACTTCCGTCTCGTAGTTATCGTCCCTGATTCCGTCGAGCAGACCGATCTCAGCGACCCAGAGAAGGCGCGGAGGTTCAGGTATACCTGGGATGGTGAGACCGCACGGGCGAACGCCGGATGGAGGACAGAGGAGCTCTGGCCGTGATCGCATACCTTGATACCATAGACCCATGCAATTACCAGAGTCCGAACGAAACGCAAACGAACATTTTGTCTAGTGACGCCTTGTGACACTCCGTACCGCCTCATTCCCATTCATCCCTTATGCATGTCGTCCCCAAAGCGAAAACCCTCACAAGTCGCCGACCTGTGCGACGCAGGCGGCCGTTCCCCACACACAGTCCCACCATCGATGTCGTACACAGATCTTGACTAGCAAGACCGTTCGGCGTCCCCGCGCTCACCGTGTAGCCTTCATGCGTGTGCTACATGCGCGTCGCCCGTCTTCACCGACTTCCTGTTTGAGACAAAACATTGATTGGGGCACTTGGGTGCGGAAGCAAAGCTTCTGAACTGTCAGGGGTATGAAATGAGCTACGTTGGAACAAATGGCAGACTTTGGATTTCCCCTGGTGAGACACAATTGCATTTGGCGATCGATCGTTGTCGACGCTGGACGGCTACGACA